>VMBT01001964.1_pt1 | contig 10538 bp, 10 predicted proteins | sample 4404301 | NCBI WGS metagenome assembly VMBT01 (sample SAMN12238535, study PRJNA552566) | marine metagenome | isolation source: Coastal seawater | place: USA: coastal Georgia, Sapelo Island | collected 2008-08/2009-08
ACAATAAAATGATATCTTGGTTGCGTACTGTTATTATATACTGCATGGACATTACCAATGTCTAGAAAAAATCCAGTACCTTGTTTAAAAGGCACTCTTCCCCATTTTTCAAAATAAAAATCACAACCAGTGGGATTGTTTATTGCGATGTTTAGTGGACCAAAGATTCTACCTTCTCCATCAGAATGTGGCATTATATACCCACCAGGAGATAGTTTCATTATACGAACTCTATCATAACTATGATATCCAAGTTTTTTCAAAAACTTCACACAAGTCGGAAACTGTTCGCAAACATCAGTCCATTTATAATCTGGTTCAGTTAATCCATATTGATCATAATGTTCAGTAGCATCAGATCGAATTCCATGTAAAGTTAAGGCAGACCAACCTTCATGAGAGTAACTTGAATGTTTATCTTGTTGTCTGTGTCCAACAAAAAGATGATCATTTTCTATGCATTCTTTATGCATTTCTCTAAAATCATCCTGAAAATCTATTTGAAGAAAAGGCCAATCAGAATCAAATACATTAAAAGTTCTTTCTTTTCTAGAAGGATACCATTGATTATCCAATGATTTTTCTATAAATTTGTCAATTATTTTATTCATAAACCCATCCAAAAATCATCGAGTAATTCCATACTAGTTACACTTTTAACTTTAGAAAAGACTTCTTCATTCCACCTTTTTTGCAATCTCATATCAAAATACCAATCATCACGAACAGGATGAAAATCTAAAAAAGTTTTATCAATTAAAATACTTCCAAGGTAATATCTACCCAATCCCAGAGTATTTAAATTTTCTATAGGAATCCTTTCTTGAGCTGCTTGATCTACAGTTTCATACCATTTGTAAAATTCTAACTCAACTACTTTTTGAATATATGAACTAGATTGAAAACAAAGCCAAACTTCAGAACTATACATTTCCTGAACTTTAACTTGATTATTGGTAACTACTCTAACATCATTATCCTGACTTGCACTCAAATAATCTTTACCTAAAGTGTTGTACCCGAGATAAAGTTGACCCCAAGTAAACTCTGTTGATAAAAATAGTTTGTCTTTTTCTTCTAATTTTCTGCCAGGATAAGGTGGATAAACAGTAACTAAGGCACTATATTGTGGAAACACCTCTCCTGTAGTTTCCATAGCAGTTTCAGTTATATGGATCCATTCGTTTAAATCCAACCAACGAGTATGAGCATATTCACCTGCATACAATAAAGGATTTGCTCCATATTCTTCAAATTTTTCGTGCAAATAATTAAGAGATTCTCTACCTACATCCTTAGTTCCATTTAGAATAGGTAGACTAACATCTTTTTTGACTTTTTTGTATATTAAGTTAATATCAGAAATTATAGAATTTAACTTATCAGTCAATTCTTTCAAATGAGAAATATTTTTATTTGATATTTTTAAATTTAAATATGTCTCCCTATTTCTCCTATATGTTACAACTTCATTTATCCACTTTTCTCTTAAACTATTTGGTTGCAGGGAATAAGTTAATCGAAGGGGTTCTCCATTTTCAAGTTCAAAAGTATATCTTACTCCCTTATTACCTTCAAAAAAATCCATAAAGTAAACCTCAGATCATATAATAATTTATTCAGTCTCTTGGGGAATCATACTTCTCTCTTGCTTTGGATTCTCTCTTCTCTTTAGAAGTGAATCCATGTTTAGCAACACGAGCATTGCGTGTTTTAATACGTTCCTGTTCCACTTCACCTTCAGTTGGTTTGCGACCTCTTTCCTTTTTCTCTTCACGAGAACCAGGATGTTCTTTACGGAACTTACTGGTTATACCTTGGTACTTACCAGCTCTCTCATACTCACCAACCTTCTTACCCCTCTCTTCTACTTCAGGATTTCTTTTTTCCATAATATCTGCAAACCAAGCTTCACTCATGTTGAGGATGATCTTATCTGCAGATTGTTCGGTTGATGCAAAACCTTCGTCAAGAAGATACTCAAGAACTAGGTTGTAAGTATCAAGATCGGAATTGGTATGATTCATTTGCAAACGGTGACTTTTTAATTATTTATTAGGCAACAAGTTCAATAAACTCCCCAAGAATCTTCTTATTCATCTTCTTACCCTTCAGAGACTTTACAAATGCAGACTTGATTTGAGTCTTAGTAGCATCTTCCTTCACTTCAAACTCAGTATCCTGAGAAAGAGCCGTGGAAGAAAGTCCAAAGTAAGTATGATAACCAGACTTCTTGATAGAGAAGGACTTGGTTTTCCTCCAGTCAGAAGTAACTTTATCCAGTTCATTTCCAGAGTAACCGTAGTAACGACGAATGAAACTGTTTGCATCACGAGACTCCAGGACTCGCATACCGATAAAGTTCACTTCAGGGAACCTATCACGAAGATTGCGAAGAAGAACATCAGTGAACTCATGATATTCGTGACCGAACTTATAGGTATTACCAGTCTTACGATCCCGAAGGAAAGAACTGTAACCATCGATGCGATTCAGACCGATGTAAACTTCACCACTTTCTTTAAGTTGAGGGAAACGATCTTTAAACTCTTTGTGATACTTCAGAGGAGGAGCTTCACCATCGGTCAGAACAACACACTGAACCTTCTGGAGTTTGTTCTCCTTCTGGAACTTAGGAAGAATCTGATGAAGAGAAATCAGAGCTTCGTTCAGAGGAGTACCAGAAAGAGACAAACGATTGGGGTGTTGGTAGATAGGAACATTACTGTAATGTGCAGAGAATTCATAAGAAATCCGCCAGATGTTGATCATTTGTTCTTCAAGAACACGATTGTTAGTCTTACTGGTGAAAAGATTCATCAGACAGAAACTTTCATCAACTTGAGCAAGACCGTGTTTCTTGGTGTAGTGAGGTTCCATCTGGATCCACTTACCATTTTCATCATATTGATTTCTACGCCATTCATGAGTGAATGCATAAACCTCAAAAGGAATTGCGACTTTCTTGCAGAACCAAACCAGATTATAAAGTTGTTTGATGGTATCCAACATCACACGAGACATAGAACCAGACCAGTCCAGAACAAAGACTAGACCATGGTTTTTACCATCTGCGAGAGTGGTAACTTTCTTGAAAAGATCTTCATTGTACTTATAGGAATGAAGTTTAGTGCAGTCCAGAACTCCAGTACGAGCAGTTGTTGCACGAGCGTAGGAGTCTGCAGATTTCTTACACTCAAACTCTTTCACGAGATAGTTGACTTCTTTCTGTGCAGAACGTTTGAACTGAACAAACTCCTTATCAACTCCCCAAAATGGAGATAATTCATCAGGCATCTTTTCTTCTGTCAGTTTCCACCAACGATCAATCTCTGCATGAACTTCAGAGTTGGAAGCAATAACAGTATCAAGGTTTACTTTGGGAAGTTCAACATAGATGTTCTCATCGAAAGCGGAGTTGGAAACAAGATCCTTGATAGCTTCTTCAAGATTATCTGCGGTACGAACTTCAGGATCATACGACTCGCCACCCTGGTTTGAACCAGTCTTGGAGGGTTGATCCGATTGTTGATCAGACTGACCCTCAGAGGACGCCTGGCCACCCTCTCCAGACTCTTGAGGAGAATCCTCTTGAAGGGATTGATCTGCAGAATCACCAGGATCAGAACCACCAGCGTTACTCTCGTGATTATCCATGGAACCAACCTTAGTCTGTTCCTGTTCTTCACCCTTGCAGTATTTGTATAGTTCTTCTGCTGCAATGATCACATCAGCAAAAGTCTCACAAGAAGCAATCATCTTGACAATCTCGTTTTCCTTTTCGGTAAAGGAAATGTTCAGATAGTTACCAACCTTGAAGAAAAGGTTTGCACGATCAGCCAGATTGAAAGTAGAAATATCCTCACCTTCGATCTGGAAGAAGTCCTCATCATGAAGTTCCTGATAACCACCATAGAAACACTTGTTCAGTCCAGCATACCGACGCTTCATCAGTTTCTCAATACGAGCATCCTCAACCACATTCACGAACTGATGGGGAATGTGTTTGGGGAGATCCTCGTTAGGAGTATAAAGTGCATGACCCACCTCATGACCAACCAACATGTCATAGACCACACTAGAAGCCTTCTCCCACATCGGAAGGATAAGAACACGAGTATCCACATTGAACGATGCAGTGGAGACGTTCTTGTGTTCCACAACCAGATCTTCAGTTGCGAGGAGACGGGCGAGGTTACCCTTGACTTCGTGGTTAACAGACATGGACTTCGTTTCGTATGTAGCCAATATACGACGAAACCGCCCCATTGGAGCGGTTCATGTGACGCTTTTTAAAGTGTCTAAGGGCTTCTTTTCGCGCCCTCAGTGCTTGCGGTTTAAGTTTTCGTTTCTGTTCCTTCTTGGAGTGGTGTTGCCAGTTTGGAGTGGTCATGACACTAGTTTACTGAATCCTTTTACTTTATCAAATTTCATCACCTTGTCAAATTTGTCCATGATGTCATCGGTCTTATGTGAGATTACAAATACGTGAGCATCTTGAATCGCATAACGAATGATCTTGGTGAAGAAATCTGTCCCTGCATCATCGAGTGAACTGTCAAAAATTTCATCTAGGATGAGAAGATTTGTACTGGCTGAGTTTCTGAGTTTGGCAATGTCCCGCCAGGTAAACAAGAGAGATAGGTCAATACGCATCTTCTCACCTTCACTAAACGATTCATAACTAAAATCTTCATGAACTGGTGACTTGATAACCTCCTTAAATTCTTCATCCAATGTGAAGTTGATGTAGAAGTCCATCATCTGTAGATACTTGTTTATCTGCTGATTCATAAGAGGCAGATACTTTTTGATGATCTTAGACTTTACTCCACCATCTTTCATCAATGAATGAGCGAACTCATAATAATTGACTTGTTCTTTTTCTGTAGACCTTTGTTTTTCTATTGTGTCGAGATCTTTTATTAAATTGTCAAGGGCGTCCCTTTCAGAATTTCTATTTTCAATTTGTGAGGCAATTTCTTGAATTTCGTTTCTAAGTATTCTGATTTGTTTGTTAAGCCCAGTAATCTTAACATTGTTTTTTGAAATGTCATTGTTGAGTCTGTTAATCTCCGTAGAATAAGATAAAAATTGTTCGTCTTTTTCTTGTTCTACATTGATTGCATCCTCCAACTCTCGGTATCCGTCATTGAGTTCTTTCGATTTCTCCTCGATGTCTACAATTTTATTTAAGCGAAATTCATTTTCAATGCTCTGAGTGCAGGTAGGGCAAACCGTATTTTCTTGGAAAAACTTATGTTCGGAAACCAAAGTTTGTATCTTTTGTTCCAGTTTGGCTCTGAGTTGGTTGAGTTTTTTAAGAGTTGACTTTGAATTGTTAAGTTTCTCTAACTCAGGTTGGAGTTCTGTATCAATCTTGGATAAAAGAGTCTCGTTCTGATCAGTGACTTCTTCAATCTCGGTTTCTATTTCTTGAATACTATTTTCTTTCTTACCAATTCTTTCTTTACCACTCTTATCCAGATCACGGATAAAGTTTTCTTGCATCTCAATCTTTTCCTCAACCATATCTTTCTTGATTGAGTACTCACGAATGAGTTCATTAGTTTTACGCATCCTATCTTTCAGGATGTTATTCATCGTGGAGAAGATCTTAATATCCAAAAGATCTTCAACGATCTCCCGACGATTGGAAGATGTCAACTGCATGAATGGGACAAATGTTGCCGATCCCAAAATAACAGTCTGAGTAAAAGACTTGTAATTGAGTTTAAGAATACTTTCCTCTAGTTTCTTTTGTTGATCTGCCGCTGCAGCATCCTGATCCTGGAGTTTTCCATCAATCCAAATTTCAAAGACGTTCGGTTTGATTCCACGAACTACTTTATATTCACGATTACCAATAGAAAACTCAATCTCAACAACACAGTCCTTTTCATTCACTGAGTTGATAAGTTGTGGTTTATTAATCTTTCGAAATGGTTTATTATACAGAGAAAAGGTAAGAGCGTCTAGGATCGTACTCTTACCCGAACCATTGGTTCCTATAATTAAATTGGTATTAGCGTCTTGAAAATTTATTTCAGTAAACTGATTCCCAGTGGAAAGAAAGTTTCGCCATTTAATCGTTTTGAATAGAATCATATTTTCTGGGTGGAATCACAAAATCATCTGGAGATATGATTGCATATCTGTAATTATACTCGTGACAGGTTCTTATTGCAAGTTGGGGATCAACTTCAACCACTTCCATTTCTGGGTGGTCTTCAGCTTCTAAGAGACCAACGAATCTCTCTGCATCATCTTCATCTTGAAAGAAATACAATGTTCTATCGCCATACGAGTCTGTTACGGCATATGCCCCATCCTCTTCCCCATATGGCGTGATCATGTACATAGTCATTCCATCTCGCAAGCTTCCTGGTAGACTTCTCTTAAAAGGGTTTTGACCTTTTCTTTGTCCAGATCAAAATCAGAGTCCTCAACATATTTATTTAAAATGGTGATAGTGTCTTCAACCTTTTCAGAATCAAACTCTACATCATCATCGTTTACTTCAAAGTTTTCAACGATTTTAATATCCACTACACCAGTCTTATAAATCTTGTCAACGAATTTTTCAAACTGAAGTTGATCGGACTTTTTACGAACAATAACTTTTACAATCTTATCTTTATAAGGTTCTGCGTTGAATAGTTGTGGTTTTTGATCTTCATAATAAATTCGTTCAAACATCGTATAAGGATTCTGAACAAACTCAAGTTCAAAAGTTTCAGTATCAAAGAAACTAAAACCACGTTTATCGTTTACATCATTCCAGAACAACTGGTAAGGATTGCCAAGATAAAAAATCTTACCGTTGTTAGAACGAGTGTGATAGTGTCCAGAACAAACGATTTGAAACTTATCAAGAACATTGGTTTCCATACCATGTTGTTGAACATTACCAGGATAAACTGAAAATCCTTGTAGTTCTAAGTGACCAAAAGCAGCCTTTGCTTTAGTCTTAGAAAGTTTAGTAAGTGTTTCTTCTTGATTCTCTGCAGAAATCCAGGGAATCATGAAAGTTTTTATTCCAGCAACATTATATTCACCAGGACTAGAAATAGGAACAATGTTGTCATACTCCCTCAAAAGGGACTCAATGGAGTTGACATCATTTGTATTCTTATAATATGCGTCGTGGTTTCCTACAATCTGATAAACAGTAATTCCAAGATCACGAAATCTATCATAGACATTTTCTTTTGCCCAGTTCAGACACCAGAAATCAATAGACTTACGACTATCAAATGCATCACCGAGGTGAATGCAATGTTTAATATTTCTCTTCTCTAGTTCTGGAAAGAAGATATCTTCATAGAACTTTTTAAAATAATCATGAAAGGTTTTGCTACCTTTTCTGGCACCATAATGGGTGTCAGTCACACATGCAACTAAGGTCATTGATACATTTTTGTTTGAATAGAATCTTTAATACTATTATAGTCGGAAGAGTTACCGTAATCATCGTCTACCGTGAACACTTCATCGTAACCAGACCTCTCAATGATTTTACTTCTGATCTCCATCTGTTTTTTCTCCTTCTGGATTCTACGGAGAAACGCATAATGAATGATCTGCGTAAAGTAAGCAAAAGGATTCGAGGATTTCTCAGGATTAAAATTATGAATGTATTGAACGCAATTTTCGATTCCATCACAGATCATGTCCTCACGGAACATATAATTAACAAAGTTTGGTTTATAAGACAGGTGCGTAGCAATCTTCAGGAAACACTCACCAAGATAGTTGGTAATACGAGGTTTCGGTTCACCAGCGTCCAGTGCGACTTTTACCTTTCTTTTGTACTCAACAATAGCTTCTAGAAATTCTTTATTGTTAACGTAGTGTTCTGATCTTTTTCTTTTTGGTGCTTGCATAAGTCCATAAGTCCCTTTTATCTTAAGTTGTTTAAATTATAACATTATGAACACCTATTGACAACAGCCCCTAATAACTTGTACAATTACTCTGTGGAGTTTCAAAGATTAGCTTTCTTTAGTATCTTGGCTTTTACCTTTATAAAGATTTTCAAGTCTTTTTCTTGCTTCAGCTACTGAAGAAATATATCCCATTTCAGAAGTAAGTCTGTTATCAGAATCTTTATTTTTTTGTTGTCTTAAAAACTTATGATACATTTCTATAGTTTCTTCATCACTTACTTCACTAATAGTAAGAACTTTATCCATATTCAATAAAAATGTATCATCATCAGCAAACTTTAACCAAGGATCTATTTTATATCCTTGCATTCCAAGTTGTTTCATTACAATAACTTCTATTGTCACTGGATTATTAAGAATTAACATAGTTCTACCATCTTCTTCAGAAGGACAAACTATGGAAAATATTTCTTCTCCAGATACTAATTTGATTACTGCATAAAAATCTTCTTCCATCATTCCTTTAAATTTACTTGTACAAATTCATAATTAAAACTCTCTTCATTGTAAATTTTTACTCTTTCAATGAGATGATTTAATGTATAATTTTTTCTTGAGTTTTTGGTACAATCATCAGCAATATCATATAAGACTGCTTGAGTTTTGTTGTTTCCTTTTCTTAGAACTCTTCCGATGGATTGTAAATTACGTATTCTAGATTTAGATGGTGATGCAAAAATTACATTGTGTAGATTTTTAATGTTAATACCAGTTGAGAACGTTCCATAAGATGCAACAATAATTGCATTATCTTCTTTGTCAACGATTTCTCTAACTAATTCTCTTTCTTCGGCACCAACTCCACCGTGAACATAAAATACTCTACGACCTTCCTTTACGGAATTATTTATTGATTCGTATAATGGTTGACCGTGAGATTCAACTCTTGAAAATAAAACAAGAGTGTTTCCTTTGAGATCTAATGCAAGGTTTTTAATGAAGTTGTTTCGTTTTTGATGACCAATAATGAATTGAACTTCATCTTCAAAATTTTCAAACTCTTGTGGATTGTGTTTGAGAATAACAATTTTAATTTGTAATTTAGAGAGATGTCCTTTATCAATAAGTTCTTTTGTCTGTGTTACTTTATATGATGGACCAAACAATCCTTCTAATACCCATTTATGTGTCTGAGTTCCATCGAGTGTTCCAGTAAATCCAAATCTATATTTTGTATTATCCATTTTAGTCATTATACTGACTAATGATTTGGATTTAAATTGATGAGCCTCATCTCCAATGACTACATCAAAACTATCAAAAAACTTTCTAGGTAACTTATAAATGGACTGCCAAGTGGTAATGACTACAGGAAACTCGTTCGTCTTCTCACGACCACTGTAGATGCGATGACAGAAGTCTTCAGCGTTCCATCCATAATCTACAAAGTCTTTATACATTTGTTCCACCAGAGATGTTGTAGGAACTACTAGAAGAATTTTTTTATCTCTTTCTGCAAAGTATCTAACAACAGAATAAATCATCAATGATTTGCCCGATGCAGTCGGTGAGATTAAAAGTTTACGATTATATCTGAGTGCATCATAAACTGCATCAACTTGATAATCTCTTGGTTTATGTTTTGAGATGCGAGTCATGTAATCCTTGACTCCTTCATAGGAGATCATCTCATTCTCTTCTAAAGGAGTTCCATAAAACTTATTATTTTCAAATTCAATATTGTAATCGTATCTCTTTGCCCATGCACAAACTTTATCTAACAAACCAACGTAGATCTCGCCAGTATGTGTTGAGAAAAGACGAATCTTTCCATCCCAATATTTACTTCTGTACTGGGGCATAAACTTAGCCCCTGGTACATCAAAAGTAAAGTGTTCAGATAGTTCCTGATAAACGTGTGGTTCTGCCTTAATTTTCAGGAAAACTTCGTTCTTTTTCGCAATTACAATATCAGTCATAACCTCTAATAAATTTCTGCCACTCAATGGCATTTTTCAGTTGGTATGTTCTATTTAATATAGTTTTGATGATGCTGTCCAGGTAATTCAACATCATCTGATAATATTCAATTTTGGTTTGACATTTAATTAAGTCTTCATCTGCATCTAGATATTTGTCTAAATCATTCTTTAACACCTTATGATCAAATGGTTTTTCAATGTATACATCAGGTTCTGCTTTACCTGTGTAATATTGCCATTTTTCTTTCTTTAAAATCTTATATTTGTTTTCCTGAGCTTTCTTCAGAGTTAGGATATTGTTGAATAACTTATAGTATTTTGCATGAAGACTTGGAATTTTTGTGGACTCTGTGTGGAGATTGTCTTCATCAATTTTTGAGTCTTGTTCCCAAAGGTTTTGAATTTCATCAAGGTTCATAGTTGGTTAAATTATAAAGAGCATACTTAAAGGTTACAGTCGCAACTGCATATTCAACATCACCACTAGCAGCAGTAAAATCAATTTCAGAAAGTGAAGATGGCCACATTGCTTGAAAAGTTACAACACTTGATGGTTGGAAATTACTATTATAAACAATTAAAGAACCATCTGAAACATTTGGATCTTGGGTTGGATTTGCTGGATCACTTAACATCCATTCCATATACTCATAAACAGTATCTGGAT
>VMBT01001965.1_pt1 | contig 10533 bp, 7 predicted proteins | sample 4404301 | NCBI WGS metagenome assembly VMBT01 (sample SAMN12238535, study PRJNA552566) | marine metagenome | isolation source: Coastal seawater | place: USA: coastal Georgia, Sapelo Island | collected 2008-08/2009-08
AAAAATATGGTTGAAGAAAGCGCCATAAATATTATGAATGAATAGGAAAATGGCATCAGGGTACTGGCGCTGGCATAAATATGTGCACGTGAAAACATGTTGTGCCCCAACCATGCAGCGCCCCCCATGACGAACAACAACACCCAACCGATGGTTTCGGTCGGCATGCGCCAGGCATAAACTGCAAAAGGCAACAGTGCCAACATGCCCAAACCGCCTGCAAAAAACTGCATAACCTGTGCGTTTACCGTGCCTGCCAAGCGACGCGTGATCATCGAAAACACAGCAACAGCAACAGCATTATGAAGCGACAAGAGCGCGGCCCAGTGAAAATCCTCATTGAAGGGGCGCACGATGATTAAAACGCCGATAAATCCAACGATTATCGCGCTCCACCGCCAAATGCCAACGCGCTCTCCCAAAAATAGGATGGAAAGCAGTGCGACATAGATCGGGGAGGAAAACATAATCGCCGCGGTCATGGTGAGCGATAGGTATTTGACGGCGATAAAATTAAAAAACGTCGACACCACCAAAATCAATCCACGCAAAATCAGCAGCGTCAGCGTCTTGCGATCAAGTATGCGGATAACAGATATACCATCGCGCGATCCTTCGATTACCGTAAACAGAAATTGCACCGCGTAGCGCATAAACGCGACCTGAACCGCAGGGATCGCTGCCATCACCAAAAACTTGGCCGATGTATCGATCACAGAAAATGTGCCCCATGCCGCAATCATCAAAACAATTCCAGTGCGGGCCTGTGATTGGATCAATGTTGCGGGGGCTTGGGTCATCTCTGCACCGTTATAATCTTAGCGAGGGTGGCGCAGTGGCGCGTTCGATTTCCAAGATGACAGCCAATGTTTCACGGGCAGATGCGGCATCAACTATGGGTTCTGCTTTGCCTTGGATCACCAATGCGAAATGCTCTAACTGTTTGATCAATGGTACAGCCTGATCGACTTCTGTGGGCTGCATTTCGGGCTTTTCATTCCAATGCGCGGCCCCACTCCAAACATTTAAGGTCGGGAATTCCAATCCCCCGTTTGAACAGGCAATCTGCATCGAGGTTTGCGCCGTTTTCGGGATATGCGGGCTTTCTCCTGTGCCTGCTTCAAACCCCCATGGGGTTGGCGTGGCATCTGAAAAGGCAATCGTGACAATCGCCCCGCTGTCAAATGTTAGGACCACACCACCGCTTTCGTGGCGCAGCGCGTTGCGCATCACATTGCTGCCTGCACCCGTGACGGATGTCACTTCGCCAAAAAAGGCGCGCAGTGTATCGACGTCATGGATCAGGTTTTGTTTGATGGGTCCGCCATCCACACCTTTGCGCCAGTCCACATCGAAATAATCATCTGGTTTTTTCATGCACCACAAAAGCGAGGCCACCAAGGGACGGCCAATCTGACCCGAGGATAGGATTTCAACCGTTTTGCTGACCAAGGGATGATGGCGGCGATGATGTCCCACCAATATCTTTTTGCCCGTGCGCTTTGACGCGGAGATCATCTCATCCGCTTCGGCCAATGATGCGGCAACGGGTTTTTCAACCAGCACATGCAATCCCCGTTCCAACGCCGCAATAGTTAGGGGCGCGTGGGTATCTGTGGGGGTGGCCAAAATGATCCCATCGGCCGCGACATCCACATCGTCCAACGTGGCAAACCCCGGCGCATGCGGGGTGGTGCGATTTTCGAGCACTGGGTCAATGATACCCGCAAGCGTCAAATCAGGGTGTTCCAAGATATGATTCAGATGGCGTTCACCAATCAATCCCGTTCCTGCAAGAAGAAGCTTTACCATTACATCACCGCCCCAATTTGCCATGGCACAAATTCATAATCACCCAGACCCTGCGCCTCGGATTTCGATGCCTCGCCCGAGGCGACGCGCAGGAACAATTCGTAAATCTCACGTCCCTTTGATTGGATTGTTGCACCGCCTGTGATGATGTCCCCACAATTGATATCCATGTCATCCACCATGCGTTCATACATCGCCGTGTTGGTGGACAATTTGATGGTTGGTGCGGGCTTTGATCCAAAGGCCGATCCGCGACCCGTGGTGAAACACACAAGGTTACAGCCCCCCGCGATCTGCCCCGTGACCGAGGCGGGATCATACCCAGGGCTGTCCATAAATGTGAACCCCCGTGCGCGCACGGGTTCAGCGTATTTATAGACGCCTGTCAGCGGGGTTGTGCCCCCCTTGGCCGCGGCCCCCAGTGATTTTTCAAGGATGGTGGTTAGACCCCCTTTTTTGTTTCCTGGGCTGGGGTTGTTGTCCATCGATCCGCGGTTTCTTGCGGTGTAATCCTCCCACCAATTGATCAATCCAATCAAACGATCCCCTGTCGCGCGATCAATCGCACGTTCCGTCAGCAGATGTTCGGCGCCATAGATTTCGGGCGTTTCGGCCAAAACGCCTGTGCCCCCTTGGGCCACCAATAAATCACAGGCTTCGCCCAATGCAGGATTGGCGGTGATCCCAGACCAGGCATCTGATCCGCCACATTGCAGCGCGACCTTTAATTCGGACGCGGGACACAGCGTGCGTTGCGCGGCATTCACGATGGGCAGCATCTCGCGTACCTTTTTCACACCCATTTCAATCGTTTTCTGCAAACCCGCAACGGATTGAATATTCATGGTTTGAAAGGTTGGGGATTGTTTCAAACCATAGGCATCCAGCAACCAGTCAATTTGGTTCATTTCACAGCCCAACCCAACCATCACGACACCGCCGTGATTGGGATGTTTGGCGTATCCCCACATGACACGTTGCAGCGCCTCAAACCCTTCACCATCGCCTGCCATGCCGCACCCGGTACCATGCACAAACGCCACAACACCATCAACGTTGGGATATTGGGATAGCTCCTCTTCCCCAAAACTGTCCGCAATGCGCCGCGCAGCCGTGGCGGAACAATTTACGGATGTGACAATGGCAATGTAGTTGCGCGTTCCCACGCTGCCATTTTCACGCCGATATCCCATGAATGTATCGCGGTCTTGCTCTGGAACAGGGGCCACATCACATAAATTTGTGCCGAATTGGTATGCAGCATCCGTTGCGCGAAATTCAACATTATGCGTATGCAAATGTGTGCCAGAGGGGATGTCAGACATGGCGTAGCCAATGGTCTGTCCGTATTTCAAAATGCGCGCACCCACGGGGATATCACATGACGCGATTTTATGCCCTGCGGGAATGGCGTCCCGCAGCACGAGGCCTCCAATGTCGTGCCCCGCCTCCAATGCGCGATTGGCCACCAGCACGTTGTCCTCAGCCCGAAGTCTGATTATGTTATCCATCTCAATTCCTGTTATGCGCAATATGGTCCATCCGCGGACCAACGACCATGTTGATTAATATGTTCCAACTGCGCAATATCTGCTCGGGTGGCTTCCCACATGTTTTTCCAAACCTGCCAATCGCGCAGTTCAGCGGACGGATTTCTGCGCGAACGTGCCACGAAATCTGGGAAATGATCCCGTCCCGTATTTTGCCCCGTCACGTTATAGCGCAAATCAAACGACCAGCGATATTCATTCGACAGATTTCGCAAACTTGCGTGTGGTGTCAGGGGGTGAAAAATTACACCACCCCCTGCCTTTACGGGTGCGGGTACTGCGTCCTGTTTTGGTAAAAACTTCTCTCGGATGCCCAACTGCGTCAGCGCACAATGTGGGATCATGTGTGGGGTTTTGCCGGGCTTTACCTGCAAACATCCGTTTTCAACCGTTGCATCTGTGATCGCCAACCAGACTGTGACCATTTCGGTGTCATCCGCCGCCTCTAATGTTACAGCCCGATCCTGATGCCAATCTGTGGACACAATATGCGCACGGGTTTCCCCATGTTGAACATCACGCTCAGGCGGTTTGATACGAACGTGCTGAATGGGGTTTGATGTGATTTCAGAACCGATTAGACATTCGACCGTATTTAAAATGCGATCACTTGTGATCATATCGAAGACCGCTGGCCCAAAATGCATGGGGGTTTCGGCGGTGATGCCATCTGCAGGCAGGGAAATGTCAAAAGGCTGATACCATTCAATTTTGGCCCGTACCGCCGCATCCAATTTGTCCCATAAGGTCGCACCAGGCAAAAGTTCAGGGACCTGACCAAGCTGCCGCCAATCAAAATAAAGATGATCCATCAGATCCGCATATTCCGATACAACAGCGTTTCGCACTTCTGGGCTGATTAATTCCTCAACAACAAGGTATCCGTCACGGTTAAATTGATCGATTTGCTGTAGGTTCAGCATTGGATCCCCCTACCATCATAATAATAATGTGACGATGTTTGGCCAAATCAGCAATACAGACAACGCAATCAGTTGAACACCAATAAAGGGTAAGAAACCTTTGAAGATATCCGTCAACGAGATATGCGGCGGGGCCACGGATTTCAAATAAAAGGCAGCAGGTCCAAACGGAGGCGACAGAAAACTAACCTGCATATTCATACAGAACAGGACACCGAACCAAACAGCAAGATGTTTTGGCTCAAGCTGACCAATTAGACCAATCTCTTCGATCGGCAAGCGCTGAACAATGGGCAAAAACACAGGAATAATTAACAATACAATACCTACCCAGTCCATGAACGCGCCCATAAACAAAAGGATCAGCATCATAATAAGTAAGATGCCCATTGTCGGAACATCCAGTCCAACAATCATGTCTGCAACATACTGAGGACCACCTGCAATTGTGTATGCCCCCGCAAGGGCCGCCGCACCAATTGTTACCCAGATAATTGTCCCCGTTGACTTTAGTGTGCGCATCAAACTTTCCCACACTAGATCAAAGCTGGCCTCTCCTCGCAGGAACGAAATTATAAGCACGGCGACCACGCCCATACCCGCAGCCTCGGTAATGCCTGAAATACCACCGTAAATTGAACCTAAAACAACACCAATGACGACGATTGGCGCAACCAATCCTTTCCCCATTGCCCAGCCGATTTTCGCGCGCTCTGTCCCGAAGACAAAGAAAATAAGACCCAGCGCTATCGCAGTTAGCGCTGCAAACCAAGAAATGTAATCTGGCGTCCCATAGGCAATTGCATCAACCCCTTCGATGAAGGTATTTTGTCCCGTAACTGTGAAAAATACGACACGCACGAACAACGCAAAAGAAAACCCCGCGACGATAATGGACATGAAAGCCCCAAACAATGCCCATTTTTCGCCGCCCGATGGATCGCCTGGTTCTGGTTCTGGCAGAGGTGCATCATCTGGGTTTATTTGCGTGCGCAAAACAATGTATATTATAAACATTGTAGCCAACATAAAACCAGGAACGAATGCGCCTGTGAACAGCGCCTTAATTGATGTTTCGGTTATCAAACCATAAATAATCAAAACGATGGAGGGAGGGATCATAGTCCCCAAAGAACCCGAAGCGCAGATTGTCCCAATGGCAAGATTTTGATTATATCCCAAACGCAACATTTGAGGTAGTGCAATCAACCCCAACAGAACAACTTCTCCCCCAATGATTCCAGACATCGCCGCCATGATGACCGCCATCACAGAAGTCACGATTGCAATCCCACCACGAACCCTTGACAACCAAATATTTAGCGATGAATACATGTCTTTGGCTATGCCAGATCTTTCCAGAAGTGCCGCCATAAAAATAAATAACGGAATGGATATCAAAACATAGTCCGTCAGTAGACCGTATATTTTTTGTGCAAGGATATTAAGCGGCCCCGTACCAAATTTACGGGTTAATAAACCATCCCCAAACGTTGTCGGATCCAGCAGCAATGTTGGTTCGAATTTCATCACCAATACGACAACGGCCATGACGGCGGAGGCCAATCCTAGAGGCATCCCAATCGCCAACAATAGCATCAATCCAATAAGAAGGACGAGAGAAATTGTTCCAATATCCATTAACCCTCTCCTATTGATTTTTTTAGACGCTCAAGTTCGTCTTGGTCAATATCGTCGGCTGAACTGTGGATTTCGGGCTCTTTATTCCAATCTGCAATCAAATTTAACACTGACTGGATAGCAACCAATGTAACAACAATCAGGACCAAAGGCTTTAGTGTCGCAGGAATCGGGGGATCAAATGCTGTCCCAAACGTTTCCCAGCGAAGCAACTTTGCCTTTGCTTCTCCATAGCCACCATAAACCAAGAAAAATGCAAATCCCACGATCAGTACGGTCGAAACGATATCGCATATTTTCTGCAACGAACGAGGAAGCATATCGTAGAGCAAATAAATTCGAATATGGCTTCGTTGCTGCATTGCGTAAAACCCAGCAAGTATAAATACAAACCCTGCCAACCATAGGGACATTTCATTCGCCCAAAGTGTCGGACGCTCGAACACATAGCGCAAAATAACTTCATACATCATCACGCATACAACAATCGCGATTAGAAGCATGGTTACGCGACCAATGAACATCGCTATCCGATCAATCGCGGGGTATTCATCGATCTCCATTGGTGCCCTGTTAATTCCCAAAACTCCCAGCACACCCAACACAGGCAAGGCAATCAAGATCAGGTAGTCAAGCATCGTAATTTGACGATACCGCGCTGCAAGAGCATCGGTGTAACCACCAAATGCCATAATATAGGTCGCACCATGCCAGACTATCCAACTGCCACATGCGATGAAAAAAAGGGGCAGCAACCACTGGGGAAGATCGCGAACTGAATTTCCCATTTCATAATCTTTCGTAATGACGTAAATGCAATTGGGCAGGCCAACTAAGGCCTGCCTGTAATAAAATTTGATTATTTTACCAAGCCAAGCTCAGTAAGATATGCGATGTGACTATCAACTAGTGCTTTGGCCTCTGGAGTTGTAGCAAACTCTGGCCATGTTGCTTGGGCGGCATCACGGAATGTCTGAAGATCCTCTTCCGACCACTGCCAAAGTGTGACACCTTCAGCACGCAACTTCGCAGCGGCGGCAGCATTTGCTTTTTCGAATGTCAAAGCTGTACGCAGAGCGAGCGCTTCCATCGCAACAGACATGATTGTGCGGTGTGATTCTGGCATGGAGTCCCATACTGATTTGTTACAAGCTAGGTGATCTGAAGGCATCGAGTGGAAGCCTGGGAAGTTCGCATGCTTCACCAGATCATATAAGCCGAGGCCAACGTTGTTTGCCAAACCAGACGCATCAGCACCATCGATGATACCTGTCTCCAATGCTGTAAAGATTTCTGTGAAATCCATCACGATTGGTTTCGCACCTAGCTTTTCAAAGATTTTGGTTTCCATGCCTGGTGGGGAACGGAATTTGAAATCCTTCAATGCGCCAGGGCCATCCAAGGGACGCGAGGACGCAAGGCTTTCTTGACCGTAGACCCACCATCCAACAAGTTGCATGTCGTACTTGTTATACAGTGCCTGCGCGTCCGCTAGACCACCGCCATAATAAAGCCAACTTAATTGCTGATATGGAGTTGCATAGCCACCCATGATGTCGCCAACAAATTGGAACGCAGGGTTTTTACCTGTTTGATAACCACCACCTGTCATGTCGCAGTCCAAAATGCCAGTCGCTGCAGCATCAAACGTTTCAACCGATTTTACCACTGATGAAGAATAAAACATTTCAATATTGATTTCGCCATTCGACATGCTTTGGACATCTTCAATGTATTGTGCTGCAAGCTTGCCCGATACTGTTTCAGGTGCATAGTGCGTTTGAATACGCAGGTTCGTTGTTGCCGCTGTTGCTGTTGTAGCAAGCAACGCCGCTGCACCTAACGTTGCAGCAACTTTTTTAACAAAACTCATGTTGTTCTCCCTACTTGTTGTTTTGTTGTTCCACCCAACGTTCAGATGTGGGCGCTAACATTAGCCTACATTCAAAAGAACATGTGGCAAGAAAAATGTTGGTTTTACTTTAATCTAAATAATCGATATCACACCAAGATTTTAGATGCGCACCGGATATTTTGATCGAAACATTTAGTCACAATGTGCCCAATCCCGACAAAAGTTTGTCGCACAACAGCATAGATTTGGCTCAAATTACTTCGAACCTATCATCCATAAACACGCCACAATTTTCCAAGATGCTTTGGTAGGAGATGAAGACGCATGCGAACAGGCCACTCACGATCATATAAAAAGGGACTTTTGAATTGAACCTAGAACACGACAAGAAATTAAGTATCAGAATACAACAAAATTTTAAAATTCTGAAGAATTGCAAATCTGATTGAACATCAACCATAGCGTGGATAGGTTCACTACCAATAATGAAGCAGTATGGCTCAAACGCGCCCAATATGAGAAAGAAACATAACCTGGATTATAACATGTCAAAACGACTTCAAAACAAACGCGTACTTTTAACCGCCGCCGGTCAGGGAATTGGCCGCGCGACGGCCCTTGCGATGGTGCGCGAGGGCGCGCATGTATTTGCAACGGATATCAACACCAAAACATTGGCCGATCTACAACGTGAGGCCGAAGCATTGGGCACAATCGAAACATTTACATTGGACGTTATGGACAATGACGCGGTTGTTGCTGGTGTTGCCCTTGCGCAGCCCGATATTCTATTCAATTGCGCAGGTTTTGTGCATCACGGTACCATTTTGGAATGCACGGATGAGGAATGGTCATTCGCATGGGATTTGAACGTGGGTTCCATGCACCGCACGATCCGCGCGGCCCTACCCGGTATGATAGAGCGCGGCGCTGGATCCATTATTAACATGTCCTCCGTGGCCTCATCGATCAAAGGGGCGCCAAACCGTTATGTTTACGGCACGACCAAGGCCGCTGTCATTGGGTTGACGAAATCTGTTGCAACCGATGTCATCACCCAAGGGGTACGGTGTAACTGCATTTGCCCAGGAACAGTGGAAAGCCCATCATTGCATGATCGTTTACGTGCAACAGGTGATTATGAGGCCGCAATGAAAGCATTTATCGCACGTCAACCCATGGGCCGCATAGGTGCTGCCGAAGAAATCGCCGCACTTGCCGTTTATTTGGCCTCAGATGACAGCGCCTTTACCACAGGGCACGCGCATGTGATCGACGGCGGTTGGTCAAACTAATATTTATTTCGGAGAAAAGAGAATGAGTGATAAGAAAACACTGCGATCTCGGTTGTGGTTTAACAACCATGATGATCGTGAAATGACGGCTCTTTATCTTGAGCGGTATTTGAATTATGGCCTTACGCGCGAGGAATTGCAAGGTGACAAGCCGATCATCGCAATTGCCCAAACTGGCAGCGATCTAAGCCCGTGTAACCGCCACCACATTGAACTGTCCAAGCGCGTGCGTGATGGTGTGATTGCGGCGGGTGGCACAGTGATTGAAATTCCTGTGCACCCCATTCAGGAAACAGGCAAACGTCCCACGGCCATGTTGGATCGCAACTTGGCCTATCTATCCTTGGTCGAAACGCTTTATGGCTATCCCATTGACGGGGTCGTGTTGAACATTGGATGTGACAAAACTACCCCTGCACTGCTGATGGCAGCGGCATCGGTCAATATTCCCGCGATTGCATTGTCCGTTGGTCCAATGTTGAACGGATGGTTCCGTGGTCAACGCACAGGATCAGGCACAATCGTTTGGAAGGCGCGTGAATTACATGCCAAGGGCGAAATTGACGATGATGGGTTCATGGATTTGGTCGCCTCATCCGCGCCATCGACGGGTTATTGTAACACCATGGGTACGGCGACCACAATGAACTCAATTGCCGAAGCCTTGGGGATGCAATTACCTGGCTCAGCCGCAATTCCCGCCCCCTATCGGGAACGTGGGCAAATGGCCTATATGACAGGCAAACGCATCGTCGATATGGTGCATGAGGATTTGAAACCCTCTGACATCATGACGAAAGAAGCCTTTGAAAACGCGATTGTTTTAAATTCCGCCATTGGAGGATCAACAAACGCGCCTATACACTTGAATGGATTGGCAAAATTGCTAGGAATCGAATTGACAAACGATGATTGGCAACGTTTGGGACATAAGGTGCCACTATTGGTGAACCTACAGCCTGCGGGTGAATACCTGGGCGAGGATTATCATCGCGCGGGCGGTGTTCCTGCGGTGATGGGTCAGTTGATCAAGGCGGGCATGTTGCCCCATCCAAATCAGATCACCGCCAATGGCAAAAGCATGGGCGAAAACTGCACAGATGCGGAAATTATAAACACAGACGTGATCAAACCCATCGAAACACCGATCAAAGATCACGCAGGTTTCATTAACCTATCTGGTAATCTGTTTGACAGCGCGATCATGAAAACCAGCGTCATCAGTCAGGAATTTACAGATCGCTATCTATCCAACGCCGATGATCCCAATGCATTTGAAGGACGCGCGGTTGTCTTTGACGGGCCAGAGGATTTCCACAAACGTATTGACGACGAAAGCCTTGGGATTGATGAAAATTGCATCCTGATGATGCGCGGAACGGGCCCAATTGGCTATCCGGGCGGGGCCGAAGTGGTGAACATGCGTCCCCCTGCCTATTTGTTGAAACGGGGTGTGA
>VMBT01001968.1_pt1 | contig 10528 bp, 10 predicted proteins | sample 4404301 | NCBI WGS metagenome assembly VMBT01 (sample SAMN12238535, study PRJNA552566) | marine metagenome | isolation source: Coastal seawater | place: USA: coastal Georgia, Sapelo Island | collected 2008-08/2009-08
TCGTCTGTTCAACAACCATAGGAATAAGGCTATTCATTTTTTCTTTAAGTTCGCGACTCATAATTGACTTATACAACTATTGGTTACTTTTTACTAATTTTTTTTGATTTTTGCTTATCTTTTGAAGATGATTTTGGTTTATTTCCAGCTGCTTCTTTTACATCCATTTTATTAAATTCAGATATAATTTTTTCTGCTTCTTTAGAATTTATTTCTTTAGAGGTAAGTTTAATTTTAGATTTTATAAGATCAATAATTTTTTCTTCGTAAAGAGAACCTTTTAAACTTTGTGAAGCACTTGGATTTTTTTGATAATAATCTAAAACCATTTTTTCTTGTCCTGGCATTCCTTTTATTTGTTTTTGAATTTCTGCTCTTACTTCGTCATCAGTTACTTTAAGATTATTTTTTTCTCCATATTCATTTAATAATAATCCTAACTTAATTCTGGATTTAGCTAATTTTTCATTATTTGTTTTATGTTTTTCTTTCTCTTCTGGCTTTAAATTTTGCGTCATAATAGAAATTTCTTGATCAATTAGGTTTTGAGGTAAATCTATTTGATGATTTTTTTCAATCTGATCTAAAATTTCTTTTTTAGTAATAGAATTTAATGCTTGTGAATATTGACTTGAAATTTGTTTTTCAATTAATGAATTTAAATCTTTTACATCTTTTGCGCCCATCATTTTAGCAAAATTATCATCAATCTTGCTTTCTTTAGATTTTTTAATGTTAGATATTTTACAAACAAATTTTGTTTTTTTATTAGCTAATTCTTTTTTAGGGTGGTTAGCAGGCAATGTTGCATCTACTGTTTTTTCATCTCCTTTTTTTACACCAACTAATTGCTCATCAAAACCTTTTAAGAAAAGATCCTTACCTAATTCAATTTGAACACCTTTACCTTCACTTCCATCAAATTTATTTCCATCAACTGTCGCAGAATAATCAAAAACAACCTGATCTCCGATTACTGCCTTTTCATTTTCTTTTTTATCTTCAAATTGTTTATTTTGAGATGCAATTTCTTTTAATTTTTCTTCAATAATTTTGTTTTCAATTTTTATTTTATATTCAGTTGCTTTAAATTTTTCAAAACTCTTTAGTTCAACTTTTGGTAAACAATCAATTTGAAGCTCATAATTTAAATCTTTACCTTCACCAAATTGTTTAAGATCAATTTTAGGTTGGCCAGCAACTTTTAATTTTTTTTCATCGATTGCTTTTGATGATGTCTCTCTTAAAATTTTATCAACTACCTCTCCATAAATTGATTTTCCAAATTGACTTTTAATTACTGCTGGAGGAACTTTTCCTGGTCTAAATCCTTTAAGTGCAACCTCTTTTTGTAACTCATTAAGTCTATCATTCATCTTTGTCTGAATACTTTTTTTATCAACTATTACAGATAAAATTGTTCTAAGACCTTTTTTTGATTTAACTTCTACTTTCATAATTTTATGGTGGGCAAGAAGAGACTCGAACTCTTAAGCCTTGCGGCACTGGTTTCTAAGACCAGCGCGTATACCAATTCCGCCACTTGCCCAATTAATAATCGACACTTTATATATTAATTTAATTTTTTGTTAAACGATAAAGTCTGGAATAAATAAGCAAATAAATAATAATTAAAAAGAAAAACCAATATCTGCTTATTAGAGGATCTTTTGCAAATAAAAGAGCTGGTACTATTAGAGCAGAATAAACAATGTTGATTACAACAGAGTTTATGTAATTCCCATTATTTCTACCAAATTTAATAGAAATTTTTTTAAACGTAAGCATATGTAGGTGTTTATTATCTGGATGAACTGGTGATTTTTTTTGGAAAACTTTTCTTATGAAAGAGAAAAACACCTCAAAAAAAATATAAAATAGCAAAATACAGAAAAAAAATGATGAATAATTTGGATTTAAATTATTCGTCATAATTGTGTTTAAAGCTGTAAGTGAACCGAAAAGATAAGACCCGCTGTCTCCTAAGAAAATTTTAGCATTTGGAAAATTAAATAATAAAAAAGATAACAAAATAACTATCTGGCCAATAATAAAAAAAGATAACTCAATGTTTGCGTTTTGAACATTAATATAAGTTAAAATTATATTTATAATTATTAAATTAATAGCAAGTAAACCGTTAAATCCATCTATTAAATTAGCTCCATTAACAACAAACAAAAAACATAATAATAAAAATAAACTTGAAAAAATGTCATTTTTCAAAAATGATGACAACACTGGCACATCAATATTTAATATTTTGATTGGAATAAAATGAATTAAAATTAGTAAAAATAAAATCATTAAAACTAATCTTTTTGATGGACTTATTTTGATTTTTATATCGTCTAAAAAACCAACCAAAAACATTAAATTTGAAATAAGAAAATAATCTAATAAAAATTTTGAATAAATTAGATAATAGATAATTAAAAATATATTAATTGATATTATTCCGGCTATACCCCCGCTTCTCGAAATTGCTGAATGATGGAAAGCTTGTGGTTTAGAAAAATCTTCATCTAAAAGTATACCGCTCTTAAATTTAAAAGAATATTTGCTTACAAATAAAAATATAAAAAAAGTAATTAAAGTAAAAATTGATAAAAAACTTAATTCAATTGATTCATTGCCCATTATTTACACTTTTGTTGTTTTTTTTAAAAATATAAATACCTATTAATATTATTACTAGTGAAACAATTACTCTCCAAGTAATAACTTCTTTCATTAAAAAATATCCAAAAATTATTCCAAAAATTGGTATTAAATACGCTACTTGTGTCTGAAAAACTAAACCGTTAACCGTTAATATTCTAAATCTAATCAACCAAGCTAATCCTGTTGCTATCACACCTAAGTATAGTAATGAAACCGTGGATTCTAATGTAGGATTAGAGTTCCAAGGGGCTTCGAAAAATAAAGAAAAAGGTAATAAAAAAATTACTGACCATAAAGTTGTTGAAGTTGTAACGTTTTCATTAACTCTGTTTTTTAGTTTAAGAGTTAATAAACCTCCAATGCAGTAAAAAGTTGAACCTAATATTGTAATAAGTGCGTAAATATAATTTTCACTATTAATTACAACTTTATCAAAAAATAATAAGATAATTCCACTAAACCCTATTGATACTCCAAGGAATTTTAGAAAAGATAATTTTTCATCTTTAATAAAAATATGAGCAAGTATTGAACCACTTAAAGGAGTAGTGCTCATTAAAATTGCAGCTAAGTAACTATTTATCTTCGCTGTTCCTATTGCTATAAGCACAAATGGTATAGCAATATTACAAAGTCCTATTAGTGCATACCAAATCCAATTATTACTAAAGGCTTCAATTTTTATTTTTTGAAATTTACATAGTAAATATAATGGAATACTTGCAAATATTACTCGTACTAAAGCTAAAGTGAAAGGCTCATAAGAGTAAGTTGCTATTTTGATATTAAAAAAAGATGAACCCCAAATAACCCCTAGTAAAAGTAATAACGATAAATCCTTTGCGTTTGCTTCCCTCATTGCAATTATAAATTGTATATATGTATTAAATGCATAGCTGATATTTGTAATTAATTATACTAATGAATAAGGCATTATATATACGTCTCTAAAGAATTAACAATACAAATAGAATTTAGGAGAAAATTAATGAGTTCAAAAGACGTTTTAAAGCTAATTAAAGACAAACAAGTAGAATTTGTTGACTTAAGATTTACGGATCCAAAAGGTAAACTTCAACATCTTACAATGGACTCAACAGTAGTTGATGAAGACATGCTTGAAAACGGTGTGTTTTTTGATGGCTCATCTATCGCCGGTTGGAAAGCAATAAATGAGTCAGATATGATTTTAAAGCCAGACTTGGCAAGACCAATTATTGATCCGTTTAACTCTCACACAACAGTAAATATATTTTGCGATATTCTAGACGCAGTTAAAAAAGATCCTTATGGAAGAGATCCAAGAGGAACTGCAAAAAAAGCAGAAGAGTATCTAAAAAAATCTGGAATCGGTGATAAGTCATACTTCGGACCTGAACCAGAATTTTTTGTTTTTGATGATGTAAGATTTAAAAACGACATGAACGAAACAAGTTTTAGCATTGATAGCTCAGAGGGTCCTTACAATACTGGCAAAAAATATGAAAATGGTAACATGGGACATAGACCAGGAATTAAAGGTGGTTACTTTCCTGTACCTCCAGTTGATAGCGCTCAAGACATGCGAGGTGAATATTTAAAAGCTCTTAAAGACATGGGTGTAAAAGTTGAGAAACACCACCATGAGGTAGCACCAAGTCAGCATGAATTAGGTATGTACTTTGGTACTTTAACAAACATGGCAGACAACGTTCAACTTTATAAATATGCTGTTCAAATGGTAACTCATTCTTTTGGAAAAACAGCTACGTTTATGCCTAAACCAGTAAAAGGAGACAATGGTTCAGGAATGCACTGCCACCAATCTATCTGGAAAGGCAACACACCATTATTTATGGGTAAAGAATACGCAGGTTTATCTAAAGAAGCATTATACTATATAGGTGGAATTTTAAAACATGCAAAAGCAATTAACGCATTTTCAAACGCAACGACTAACAGTTACAAGCGTTTAATACCTGGTTTTGAAGCACCAGTGATATTAGCTTACTCTGCAAGAAACAGATCAGCGTCATGTAGAATACCAGTAATTATGAATCCAAAGGCTGCAAGAATGGAAATTAGATTTCCAGATGCTGCTGGTAATCCTTACTTAACTTTTGCATCAATGCTGATGGCTGGAATTGATGGAATTAAAAATAAAATAGATCCAGGCAAAGCTTTCGATCAAGATTTATACTCTTTATCTGAAGATGAAGTAAAAAAACTTCCTACAGTTTGTGGTTCTTTAAGAGAGGCAATGCAAAGTCTTGATAAAGATAGAAAATTCTTAACTGAAGGTGGAGTATTTACTGATGATCAGATCGATGCTTACATTGAGTTAAAGTTCCAAGAAATCTATAAATTTGAGCATACACCACATCCAATTGAATTTGAGATGTATTATAGCGGCTAAACTTTAAAAGACTCGCCGCAACCGCAACGCTCAGTTTCGTTTGGATTCTTAAATATGAATTGAGAGGAGAATTTTTCTTTCTTGTAATCCATTTCTGTTCCTAAAAGATACATAATTGCTTTTGGATCAATCAGAACCTTTACACCCTTTTCCTCTATAACTTCTTCATTAGGTTTAATATCTTTTGCATATTCCATCACATAAGACATTCCCGCACAACCTCCTGACTTAACGCCAACTCTTACACCAATAGCTTTATCTTCTGCCTTAGACATAATTTCTTTAATTCTTTCAGCTGCATTTGTACTTAATTTTATTACTTGTTCGCTCATAAATTTAATTCTAATTTCGCTGCCTCTGACATCATATCTTTAGTCCAAGGAGGACTCCATACTAATTTTAAGTCAACATCAGAAACTTCTTCAATTTTTAATACATTATCTTTTACCATTTTAGGCAAACTTTCAGCAACAGGACAGTTTGGTGAGGTCAAAGTCATTTCTATATTTACTTTTTTTTCATCACTGATTTCTATTTTGTAAATAAGCCCAAGTTCATAAATATTAACTGGTATTTCAGGATCATAAATCTTTTTAATTTCTGCAACTATTTTGTTTTTTAATTCACTCATTTTTTCTCTACTGCTGACAAACAAGTATGCCAAGCCATTGTTGCGCATTTAACCCTCATTGGAAACTCTTGCACTCCAGACAAAGATGAAATTGTTGTTATCTGATCCTCCGAAAGACTATTAATTGTAATTTTTGCTTTATTCTTAATCATGTTAAGAAAATCTTCATTTATTTTCTTCAAAAAAGATAAATCTTTTCCTTTTACTGTTTCAGTCAAAATAGATGCTGATGCTAATGAGATTGCGCAACCTTCTCCCTCAAAACTTAAATCTTCAATTTCTTTATCTTTATTAAGCTTCAAATAAATATGAACTTTATCACCACATAAAGGATTGTGAGCTTTTGCATCATTAGTGTATCCATCGCACTTACCTTTATTTCTAGGATTCTTACCATGGTCCAAAATTATTTCTTGATATAGCTCTTTTAAATCCATTTAATTTTGAAATACTTTCTGACAATTTTTAATTGAGTCTGATAATTTGTCTATGTCTTCTTTATCATTATAAACTCCAATAGAAGCTCTTGCTGTTGCTGGTATACCAAGCTTATCATGTAATATTTGACAACAATGATGTCCCGCTCTAATTGCTACACCATCATCATCTAAAATAGTTGCAATGTCGTGAGGGTGAATACCTTTTAAAGTAAAGCACAAAACCGACCCTCTTTCTTTTGGATCTCCAATAATATTTACAGAATTATTTTTTCTTAATTTTTCTAATCCGTATTGCAAAATTTCATTTTCATGAGACGCTATTTTTTTGATACCTATGTCTTCAATAAAATTTAATGCTTCTGCAAATGCAACTACTTCTGCTGTTTGCATTGTTCCAGCTTCAAATTTTGTATATGCATCAGCAAAAGTAATATTATCTTTTTTTACCTCATTAATCATTCCTCCTCCACCTTGATATGGAGGTAAGTCATCAACCCATTTTTTTTTCATATACAATACACCTAGACCATTTGGACCATACATTTTGTGGCAAGATATTGCGTAAAAATCACATCCTATTTTCTGCATATCAATTTCAGAATGAGGTGCACCTTGTGTCCCATCAATTAAAACTGGAATATTTTTTTCTTTTGCAAGATCTACAATTTTTGTAATTGGTAAAATTGCTCCAGTAACATTTGAAATGTGGGTGATTGCAATAATTTTTGTTTTATTTGTTATAAGTTTTTTTATTTCCTCTATTTCAACATCACCATTTTCATTAACTTTAGCAAATTTTATAACTGCACCTTTGTCAGTTCTTAAATAGTTCCAAGGCACATAATTAGAGTGATGTTCTAACTCTGTAATTAATACTTCATCTCCTTCTTTTATGTATTTTTTTCCATAGGACGATGCTACTAAGTTTATTGCTTCTGTTGCGCCTTTAGTAAATATAATTTCTTCTCTGTGTTTAGCATTTAAATATTTTTGGATTTTATCTCTTGTAGCTTCAAATCTATTGGTCGCTTTTACTGCGAGAGTATGAACACTTCTTCCAACATTAGAATATTCTGTTTCATAAAAGCTTGAAATTTTATCTATTACAACTTTTGGTTTTTGTGATGAATTCGCACTATCCAAATAAACTAAAGGCTTACCATTAATTTTTTGTTTAAAAATTGGAAATTCTTTTTTTATATTTTTAATATCCATTAATTTGTCTTCCTATCTTTTCTATTAAAAATTTCTTTAAATTATCTTCAGGTAATTTCTCTAAAATCTCTGATAAAAAACCATTAATCAGCATTTGATAAGCTTTCTTTTCAGGAATCCCTCTCGATTTTAAGTAATGAATTGAATCTAAATCTATGCTTCCTGATGTAGAACCGTGAGAACATTTCACATCGTCTGCGTAGATTTCTAATTCTGGTTTTGCATCAAATTCTGCATTGTCATTAAGTAATAAAGCTTTGCTTAATTGATATGCATCAGTTTTTTGAGCTTCTTGCTTAACAAAAATTTTTCCTTGGTAAACTCCTCTGCTTTGATCATTTAATACATTTTTAATTTTTTGATAGCTTTGACAATTTTTAGAATTATGATTTAAGCTACTTTTAATTTCTTGATGTTCATCGCTGCTAAGACTAAGAGCTGAAAAAACTGAACTTTTAGCATGTTCTTCATTCAAATTAATTTCTATATCCATCTTGTTAAATTTAAGCCCAGTAGAAAGAATATAATTATCTAAAGTAGTATTATGCTCTAAATCACTTTTTTGATAGTTATGAAAATAACAATTACATCTATTCTTATTTATAAAAATATTTTTTAAGCTAGAATCTTTTTTTAATTTTAAGCAGTCAAAAGAATTAACAAAAAAATTATTTTTAGAGTTAGTATCTGTATAATTGAGAATTGTTATTTCTGAATTTTCATTAAGAATTAATGAATTTTTATAACTTATAATTTGTTCCTTAATGCTTTCAGAAAAATGATTGTAAACAACTAACGGCTTTCTAAACTTATAATTTTTTGATATTTCCAGAGAATAGCCACCTGAAGCTAGTGCATTATTAAGTAGATTTAAAGAATTTTGATTTCTTACGAATATTTGTTTTTTATAGTCGTACTCTTTAATGGAAACCTTGTTTTTGTCCTCAAACTTAAATTCATTTGAAACAAGTTTTCCATCTAATACAAATAAATAATTATGATCAAACTCTTTGATTAATTCAAATTTTTTTTCTTTTAATGAGATATAATCATTGGTGATATTGGTAAAATTTTTACTTAGTATTGTATTAAGATCAGTAAATTTCCACGCCTCTTCTCTTTTATTTGGAAACCCATTTTTATCGAATAGATCTAATTCTTTATTTCTAAATTCTTTTTCCTCTGAAGAAAGACCTATAATGTTGTCAACTTTGAAATCGTAGAAATTTTTCATTTAAATAAAATTCGCGTAACCAGTTTTCTCTAACTCAAATCCAAGCTCTGCATTTCCAGTCTTAACAATTTTTCCTTTAGATAAAACATGTATGAAATCTGGCTTTATATAATCTAATAGCCTCTGATAATGAGTTATGATTAAGAAAGCATTTTCTTTATTTTTATATGAGTTAACTCCGTCAGCAACAATTCTTAACGCATCTATATCTAAACCTGAGTCAGTCTCATCTAAAATTGAAAGTTTTGGCTGAAGTATTTTCATTTGCAAGATTTCATTTTTTTTCTTTTCTCCTCCTGAAAATCCAACATTTAATTGACGTGATAAAAATTTCTCATCAATTCCAAGCTCGGATGATTTCTCTTTAACTATTTTCAAAAAACTTAGTGTGTCTAATTCTTTTTCACCTCTGGCTTTTCTTACTGAATTAAGAGACGTCCTTAAAAAAACATTAGTATTTACTCCTGGTATTTCTAATGGATATTGAAATGCTAAAAATATTCCTTTTTGAGCTCTTTCTTCAGTTGATAGTTCGCTAAGATTTTCACCGTTGTATTTTATTTCTCCTTTTGTCTCATAGCCATTTTTGCCAGATAGTACATTTGCCAATGTACTTTTTCCGGAACCATTTGGTCCCATTATTGCGTGAACTTCACCTGGTTTAATATCAAGATTTAAGCCATTTAAAATATGCTTATTGTCGACTTTCGCTTCTAAGTTTTTAATATTTAACATTATCCTACACTTCCCTCTAAGCTTATTGCCACAAGTTTTTGTGCTTCAACCGCAAATTCCATAGGTAGTTGCTGTAAAACTTCTTTACAAAAACCATTTACAATTAAGCTAACTGCTTCTTCTTGGTCTAGTCCTCTTTGATTGCAGTAATAAAGTTGTTCTTCATTTATTTTTGTAGTTGTTGCTTCGTGCTCTATTGTTGAAGTAGAGTTATTATTTTTTATGTAAGGAATAGTGTGTGCTCCACATTTATTACCCATTAATAAGGAGTCACATTGAGTATAATTTCTGGAATTACTAGCTTTATTTTTAATTTCTACAAGACCTCTGTACATATTATCTGCTTTACCTGCGGAAATACCTTTTGAAATTATTTTACTTTTTGTATTTTTTCCAAGGTGGATCATCTTTGTTCCAGTGTCTGCTTTTTGATGATTGTTGGTAATTGCAATTGAATAGAATTCTCCTACAGAGTTATCTCCTTGTAAAATACAACTTGGATATTTCCAAGTTATAGCTGAACCAGTTTCAACTTGTGTCCATGAAATTTTTGAATTTTTTCCTCTGCAAGCTCCTCTCTTTGTTACAAAATTATAAATTCCACCTACACCATTTTCATCTCCAGGATACCAATTTTGAACTGTTGAATATTTTATTTCAGCATCATCTAACGCAACAAGTTCAACATTAGCTGCATGAAGTTGGTTTTCATCTCTCATAGGAGCTGTGCAACCCTCTAAATAACTTACATAGCTTCCTTTATCTGCAATGATTAATGTTCTCTCAAACTGACCAGTTTCTGATGCATTAATTCTAAAATATGTTGAAAGTTCCATTGGGCACCTTGTGTTTGGTGGAATGTAAACGAATGAACCATCTGTAAATACAGCTGAATTCAAAGTAGCAAAGTAATGATCACTCAATGGAATTACAGAACCAAGGTATTTCTTTACTAAATCTGGATGTTTTTGAATAGCTTCGGATATCGAACAAAAAATTATTCCTTTTTTTGTTAACTCGTCTTTAAAAGTTGTTGCAACTGAAACCGAGTCAAAAACAGCATCTACAGCTATACCGTTTAATCTTTTTTGTTCATCTAAAGGAATTCCAAGTTTTTTATAAGTCTCCAAAATTTTTGGGTCTATCTCGTCTAAACTTTTAGGTTTTTCTGAAGCGCTCTTAGGCGCAGAATAATAATATAAATCTTGATAATT
>VMBT01001969.1_pt1 | contig 10526 bp, 10 predicted proteins | sample 4404301 | NCBI WGS metagenome assembly VMBT01 (sample SAMN12238535, study PRJNA552566) | marine metagenome | isolation source: Coastal seawater | place: USA: coastal Georgia, Sapelo Island | collected 2008-08/2009-08
AGTTTGAGATGGTGCCGCCGAGAAGAATTGAACTTCCGACCCCACCCTTACCAAGGGTGTGCTCTACCACTGAGCTACGGCGGCAATAGCTACTGTTTACAGCGATTTTTTATAAGTCTCAAGTATTAGATGATAAAATATTTATTTTCCAAAAATTCCAATTTTCACTTCATAGTCTGCAGCTACACTATACTCCGGATCATCATCGCTATCCATAATTAGCTGACCCGTTCTAGAAAGAAGTCGATGACAATCTTTTGATAAATGTCTTAATTTTACTTTTTTTCCTAAATTAGAATATTTATCAGCAATATCCTCAATTGCTTTTAAAGCAGATTGATCAATAACTTTGGATCTTGCAAAATCTATAATAACTAAATCTGGATCTTGAGAAGGTTTGAAAATTTCCAGAAAGCTATTAGTCGAACTAAAAAAAAGAGGACCTTCAATTTCGTATACCTTCGCACCTTTTTCTGTTCTCGACTGCCGTTCTATTGCTTTAATTCGAGATGCAGATTTCCAAGCAAATACTAATGCAGAAACAATAACGCCCACAACTACCGCGATTGCTAAATCTGCATAAACTGTAACTACTGTTACAAGAATAATCACTAATGCATCTGACTTAGGAACAACAAATAATAATTTTATTGAGCTCCAAGCAAATGTACCTAGCACAACCATAAACATAACTCCCACTAAAGCGGCAATTGGGATTAATTCGATAAGAGAAGATGTAAATAAAATAAATGTTAATAAGAATAATGCTGCTGAAACACTGGAAATTCTTGTCCTTCCTCCGGATTTTACATTGATCATTGATTGCCCGATCATAGCACATCCCCCCATGCCTCCAAAAAATCCAGTCACTGTATTAGATAAACCCTGAGCTAAACATTCTTGACTTGCGCCACCTTTTTGATTGGTAATTTCCCCAACTAGATTAAGTGTTAATAGACTCTCGATTAATCCTATTGCAGCTAAGATTATGGCATATGGAAAAATAATAATTAAAGTTTCAAAATTGATAGGCACTAAAGGTATTGAGAAAGAGGGTAGACCACCAGCAACACTAGCAAGATCTCCCACTCTAGGAATGGGAATATCAAAACCTATGACCAAACCTGAAGTTAAGAGAATGGCAACAAGTGTTGCAGGAAATATTTTTGAAAATTTTGGAAGTAGCCAAATTATAGCCATAGTTAAAACTACTATACAATAAGAGTATAATAACGGACTCCCAGACATCCATTCGAGCTCTCCAACTGAATTGGTTACTTTAAATTGACCTATTTGAGAGATGCCGATGACAATAGCCAGTCCGTTTACAAATCCTAACATAACAGGTTGAGGTACCATGCGGATAAATTTTCCTAGTCGAAAAACTCCAGCTAAAATTTGCAAAATCCCCATTAAAACTACAGTCGCAAATAAATATTGTGCTCCATGATCAACAACCAAAGAAACCATGACAACAGCCAATGCCCCAGTCGCACCAGAGATCATCCCAGGTCTACCCCCAATAACAGCGGTGATTAATCCAACTATAAAAGCAGCATATAATCCAGATAAAGGTGTTACCCCAGCAACAAAAGCAAACGCGATAGCTTCTGGCACTAGGGCTAAAGCAACTGTCAGACCGGAAAGTATTTCAATTCTAAATAGTGTAAAAGAAGGACCTTCTTTTGGAATATAATCTTGGACTACAGAATTGGCAAAAGTTGATAAGTTATTTTTTGACAGAATTATTCCCTGAAATTTTAGTTATGAATTTAGCTAAAACTAGTAGCATATTAATCTGTTCATGAAAAGCTAATGGGTTGAATTATTTAATCTTTTGTTTAACCGCATAGTCACCATACAAAATAGTATTACTTTCGTCTAATCGATATTTCTTTAACAATTGGATTCCATACCCTTTTCTTCTTATTTCTCTTATATTCGAGGCTGCTTCTCTTCGATATTTTCTATTTTTCCACCAAGAAGAATTACCAATTTCTAAAGTAATTACTTTTTTCATTAAACAAAACTAGCTAAATAAAGAATGAACACATATCGAGAGATCTTAGAAATACTTACTAGTAAGAAAAAAATACCAAATCGAACTTTGAGTACACCTGCAAGTAAGGTTAGGGGGTCGCCAATAATTGGAACCCAAGCCAAAAGTAAAGACCAAAGACCATATTTTTGAAAATATTTTTGACTTCTATTTAATTGATCTGGAGATACAGGAAACCATTTACGATCTTGAAATATGGTAATTTTTTTCCCCAAGTACCAATTCGTAATCGAGCCTAAAATATTTCCTATGCTTGCAAAAATTAAAAGAAGGTATGTTTCAAATGAATTCGATAGATACATGGTAGTCAGGACTACTTCCGATGAAAAAGGAAGAATGGTAGCAGCTAAAAAGCTGATAATCAGAAGTTGAAAATAGGAGAATAAAATTAACAAGAAGAGTTAGTTGAAATTATTTCTTTCTAGACATTACTGTTTTGACAATAATGAATAAAAGAAAACAAATAACAGCAACACAAATAAGTGTGAATACTAAAGCCATAACTAATTATATCATAAATTTAGATTAAGAAGATAAAACTTTTAAATCTTTATTAGCGATTTTAAGTCCATACTTATCTTTAGTAAAAATAATCTTTTCAGAGATATTTTCACCTAATTCTAAAATTACTTCAGAGAGGGGATTAAGCACTTCATCTTGAAGTAATCTTTTCAGAGGTCGAGCGCCAAAAATAGGATCAAACCCTTTTTCAGATAAAAATTCTAATGCCTCATCAGAGAAGCTAATCTTAATACCCTTGGAACTAATTCTATCTTGAATGATATCAATTTGATTTTGGAGGATATGGTTAATATTTTCCTTCGATAGCTTGTTGAAAAGGATGATGTCATCAATTCTATTTAAAAATTCGAGTCGGAAATGATTTTTTAACTCCTCTAAGGCTAAGTTCTTTTTGGTAGCGTAATCAAAATTATCATCAATAGGAATTTGAGATCCAATATTTGATGTCATGATAATTAAAGTATTTTTAAAGTTTACTATTTTACCTTTTGAGTCGGTTAATCTTCCATCATCCAGTATTTGCAGCAAGATATTAAATACATCAGGGTGTGCTTTTTCTATTTCATCAAAAAGAATGACTTGATAGGGACGTCTACGAACGGAGTCAGTTAATTTGCCTCCATCATCATAACCAACATAGCCTGGAGGTGAGCCAATTAATTTGCTCACAGAGTGTTTTTCCATATATTCAGACATATCTAGGCGAAGCATTTGTTTTTCATTGTCAAACACATACTCTGCTAAGGCTTTAGATAATTCAGTTTTACCCACCCCTGTTGGTCCTAAAAAGAGGAACGAACCCAAGGGCTTATTAGGATCTTGCAACCCTGCTTTTGATATTTTGATCGCCTTGGATACTTTCTCAATGGCATCATTTTGACCAATAACTCTTTTTTCAAGGAGTTGTTCGATGTTAACTAGTTTATTGTTTTCACCACTAGATAATTTCTCCAAAGGTATTCCAGTCCATTTTGAGACAACACCTGCAATATCTTCTGCATTAATGACCTCATTGATAATCTTTGACTGCTCTTGTTCGTTAAGCGAATTATATTCTTTTTGAAGATCTGGGAGTAATCCATACATAATTTCACTGGCTTTTGTCAAATCACCATTTCGTTGTGCAGCCTCTAAATCCTCTTTTGCCTGGTCGATACGCTCATTAAGATTTCTTTTTGTATCTAAGATCTTTTTTTCTGCCTCCCAAGTAGCATTGAGACTTTTTAGTTTTTCTTCTAGTTCTTGAATTTGTTTATTGATGGTTTCATTTTTCTTTTCATCTTGCTCACTATCTTTTGATAAGACATTCTTTTCCATTTGAAGCTTGATTAAATCTCGATCTAATTGATCGATCTCTTCTGGTTTACTATCAATTTCCATTTTTACTTTACTCGCCGCTTCATCCATTAAGTCAATCGCTTTATCAGGAAGAAAACGATCAGTAATATATCGATCAGATAATTGAACTGCAGCTAGAATAGCCTCATCACTTATTCGAATACCATGATGAATTTCATATTTTTCTTTTAGGCCTCTTAAGATAGCAACTGCATCTGTGGTTGAGGGTTCATTGACAAATACTGGTTGAAACCTTCGAGTAAGAGCAGCGTCTTTTTCAAAATATTTTTTATATTCATCTAGGGTTGTGGCACCCACACAATGTAATTCACCCCGTGCTAAAGCAGGTTTTAACATATTGGAGGCATCCATCGCACCATCAGACTTACCAGCACCCACTAAGGTATGAATTTCATCAATAAATAAAATAATAGTTCCATTTTCTTTATGAATTTCTTTTAAAACGTTTTGAAGTCGCTCTTCAAATTCTCCTCGGTATTTGGCACCAGCAAGAAGTAACCCAAGATCTAGAATACGAATTACTTTATTTTCCAGAGATCTTGGAACATCTTTATTAACTATTCTTTGAGCCAATCCTTCGATAAGAGCTGTTTTTCCAACACCTGGATCACCAATGAGAATGGGGTTGTTTTTGGTTCTTCGAGATAAAACCTGAATAGTTCTTCGTATCTCTTCATCGCGTCCAATGACAGGATCTAATTCTCTGTTCTGAGCTTTTTGTGTAACGTTAATGGTATATTTTTCTAATGCATTGAAGTTATCATCAGAGCTTTCACTATCAGATTTAGAACTTTTTCTAATCTCAGAAATCTTACTTTGTATTTTATTTAGGTTTAAACCTACTTTTTTGATAATTGCCTCAATGTTGTTATCAGATTGAATAGAGCTAATTAAGAGTGAGTCGATTGAAACATAGTTATCTTGTTGCTCGGAGGCGAGCTTTTCTGCTTTTTCAAAAAGTTGAATTAACTTTGGGTCTGCAAAAATTTGACCATTTCCTCCATTTGAAGGTTCTTTTGCTAAATTGTCTTGAGCCGATACTTTAACCTGATTGAAATCACTGCCTTCAAAAGCTTTTACGATGAGGTCATGATTGCTATTTAGTAATTCAGAGAAAATATGCATAGGAGTGATTTTTTGATGTTTTTTTCCTAATGCTAAATTTTGAGCAGCATTAATTATTTTTTTTGAACTATTAGTATATTTTTCAAAATTCATCATATAATTTATGTGGTTATAATTTATGAAGAAACAAGACCCGAAGAAAAAAAATTTGGAAGACATAAAAAAAGAGAAATTAGCGCAAAAGCTAAGAGAAAATTTAAGAAAAAGAAAAAAAATAACTAAGTAAAAAATGCAAAAAGTAATTATTGAAGGTCCTGTCGCCTTAAAGGGTGAAATTAATATTTCGGGCTCCAAAAACGCTTCCCTTCCAATTATGATTTCCACTGTCTTATCAAAAGGAAGTTGTTTGATAAGCAATGTCCCCAATCTTCGCGATACAAGATTTTTAGTATCTATTCTCCAAGACTTAGGTTGTAAGGTAGATTTTCAAAAAAATATTTTTGCTGTTCATAATTCAACAATTAAAAAAAAATCAGCGGATTACGAGTATGTTCGTCAGATGAGGGCTTCGATAGTTTTACTTGGTCCCGTTATTGCAAGATATCCAAAATTTAAAATTGCTCTTCCTGGCGGTTGCTCAATAGGAACTCGAGGGATTGATTTACACTTAGAGGCATTGAAATTAATGGGTGTAAAAATTTCTATTCGTGGTGGCTACGTAATAGCAGAGCGAAAAAATAAACAATTAAATGCCATCAATCATAAATTCCCCAAAATTAGTGTCGGAGCCACACAAAATATTGTGATGGCAGCCACATTGGCGAATGGAAAGACAGTTCTTAAAAATTGCGCCATAGAACCAGAAGTAATTGATCTAATTAATTTTCTGAATAATTGTGGTGCTAAAATTTCTATTAAAAATAGAACAATAACAATTTTAGGTGTCACAGATCTAGAACTTCAAAATCATGAAGTCATTCCAGATAGAGTAGAAGCGGGGTCTTATATTCTGGCTGTAATGGCAACAAAAGGAAAAGTCATCATGAAAGATTTTGAACCTAGTCATTTAGAATTTCCATTAAATATCTACCAATCCATGGGATTAAAAATCAAGAAAGTATCTAATCGATCTTATGAACTTAGTTGTAGAAATTTAAAATCAATAAAAAAAATTACTACAAAAGAATATCCAGGATATCCAACTGACCTCCAAGCACAGATTATTGCTACTCTATTAAAAACTGGCATAAAATCTCGAGTTACAGAAAATATTTTTGAAAATAGATTTATTCATATTCCTGAATTAAGACGATTTGGGGCTGAATTAAAATTAAAGGATAAAACAGTTGAGATACAAAAAGTAAGTGAACTTTACGGTGCAGAAGTAATGGCAACCGATATTCGTGCTAGTTTTTCTCTTATAATTGCCGCCATGATGGCTAAAGGGACTACTATCATCGATCGAATTTATCACTTAGATCGTGGATATGAAGATTTTGATTTAAAATTAAAAAAATGTGGCGTAAACATAAAAAGGAAAAAATGAACTCAAATTTAATTATTGCTTGCCCAAAAGGCAGACTAGAAAAGAAGGTTGTTAAATACCTCGCTGATCGTGGTCTAGAAATGGAAAAAGCATTTTTTGATGATGAAATTAGAAAACTGACATTTGATACAAATTTTAAAAATATCAAAGTAATTAAACTCAAACCCTCAGATATCCGCTCCTATACAATTCTTGGTGCTGCAGATATAGGCTTTGTTGGGTATGATGATATTTTAGAGAATTCATCTGAGAATATCGTACTTTTACAAAAGACTTCTATTGGCAAGTGTCGAATTTCAATAGCTTCAGATCGAAAAAAAATAGATTTTTCTGAAAAAAAGGTATTCAAAGTTGCCACCAAATTTCAAAACATATCTGAGCAATATTTTCGTGAACTTAATATACAAACTGAGACAATCAAACTAAATGGATCTATTGAATTAGCAGTCAAATACGGAGTGGCAGATTTCATCTTAGACTTGGTTCAATCTGGTCAGACACTAAAAGACAACCAACTTTATGAAAATGTAATTATTAATAATGATATCTCGACAGTAATCATTAGTAGTTATTATGCTTACGATACAAAAAAAGTATTTATCAAAAAACTCTTAACTAAAGGTTTATAGTGAAAATAGTTAATAAAAATTGGATTTTATCCAACTTAAAATCATCCCTTCAGACTTCATCTTCAGTTTCCTCAACCGTGAAGTCTATTATCGAAGACATAAAAAAAAATGGTGATAAAGCACTTTTAAAATATGTTAAAAAGTTTGAAAATTCTAAAGCTACAATTAAAAATATCAAATTATCAAAGCAAGATTTAAAGAGAGCGTATAATTCTATATCTAGACAAGATAAAGAAGCTTTAAAATTAGCTTATAAAAGAATTCACTACTATCACACCAAACAAAAGAAACCTTCTTACTCCTATAAAGATCAATTAGATACTAAGTTTTACGTTCAATGGAATCCCATCGATAATGTCGGTCTTTATATCCCTGGAGGCATGGCTTCTTATCCCTCAACAGTTTTGATGACTTCAATCCCTGCTAAAATAGCAAAAGTTCCAAATGTGATGCTTTGCGTTCCATCTAAAAATGGAATTACTTCTAATTTAACATTGGCTGCAGCCTATATTTGTGGTGTTGATCAAGTTTATAATATTGGTGGGGCCCAAGCTATAGCTGCTTTTGCCCATGGAACGAAAACTATTAAAAAAGCTGATAAAGTTTTTGGTCCTGGTAACCAGTTTGTAGCGGAAGCAAAAAAACAACTTTTTGGTACCATTGGTATCGATCTACCTGCGGGCCCATCGGAGGTGCTTGTTATTGCTAATAATAAATCTAATCCTAATTGGATAGCCTATGATGTGCTAGCTCAAGCTGAGCATGATCCTAATGCTAAGACTTATGTTGTCAGTACCTCTAAAAGTTTGCTTGAGAAAGTGAAAAAAGAAATTTCTTCATTAGTGCAAAATTCTAAAATTCAAAATATTGACCAATCCATCAAAAATCATTGTTTTCTAATTCTGTCTCAAGGCAAAAAAGAGATTTATGAAATTTCTAACTTTATTGCTCCTGAACACCTTCACATTCACTCAAAGTTTTCTAAAGATTTATTAAAAAATATCATCCATGCAGGATCAGTTTTTGTTGGAGAAAAGGCACCTGTTGCCTTGGGGGACTATACCATTGGCACCAATCATGTTTTACCAACTGATCAAACTGCAAAATTTGCCTCTGGGCTGAGTGTTGATGATTTTATGAAAAAGACTGTCTTTATTGATGCGGGAGATAAAACTTTGAAGAAAATTTCTAAACCCACTTCTCATTTAGCGAGAAAAGAAGGTTTGGAAGCACACGCTTTATCAGTTGAAATTAGAAAGATCAAAACATAATATACTTCGAATATGTCCAAAGAAGATGCAATTGAATTTCACGGTGTAGTTTCAGAACTATTACCCAACGCTATGTTTAAGGTTAAACTTGATAATGATCATGAGGTCATAGCACACACATCTGGTAAGATGAGAAAAAACAGAATAAGAGTTTTAGCTGGGGATAGGGTTACGGTTGAAATGACACCATACGACTTAACTAAGGGCAGAATTACATTTAGGTCAAAAAACTAATGAATTATTTTTTAAAAGGAGCAATGCCGTGTCTACAAAACTTATTGTTACAAACTACAAAAATTTTAAATGTGGAGTTAAACTCAACGAAGGGGAGTTGGTTAATATCCGATTTCAACCTAATGAAGATGTTCAAATTGGAGACATCTACAAAGTAAAGATAGCTGAGATACTCCCAAACGACAGTGGAGCATTTGTCACTTACGGTAAAGGAGATCAAAGAGGTTTTTTCAAGCGTATCAATCTTCCTAATGGAGACAAAGTGCATGAAGGCCAATCTTTATTACTTCAAGTAAGAAGTATCGGCTCAAAAGATAAAGTCCATTTATTTACTAACAATATTATTCTTACAGGTAAATTTATAAATCTTCTTCCTTATGGAGATGAAATCATATTAAGTCGAAGAACTCGAAAAAATTTAGATACCAATCAACAAGATAAAATCATGGATGCATTAAGCGAGTCTGAGGTTGGATTAATTGCAAGACATAATTTAATTCCTGAAAACTTAGAAATAGCTCAAGCAGAACTTCAATCATTAAACCAGCAATGGAAAGAAATTGAGTTAAATGCAAAGGAACTATCTGAAGAGGGGCTTGTTTTTCAAAATACTTATTTTGACCAAAACTTTGTCTGTGATTATTCAGATAAAAATACTGATCAAATTATTTTTAGTGACCATGATCGTTTTGAGAAAGTTAAATCCTGGGATGAGGGACTAGACTCTAGTTTTGCCAATATCTGTGAAGAGATGTCACCAGAGCAAATCGAGGAAAATTTTAATTTTGAAGAAAAAATTGATTATTTAATTGGACACCAATATTCCCTTCCAAGTGGAGGTAATATTATGTTTGGTAAAACAGATGCCTTAACAGCAATTGATGTGAATACCGGAACAGCTAAACGCTTTGATACAAACCGTGAAGCAATTCAGTTAATTGCCAAGCTTATTAAATTGAAGAATATATCTGGAAAAGTAGTTATCGATCCAGTTGCAAGTGATCAAAATACTCTTCGAAAACTTGTGGGAATGCTTAAAAATGAATTCCGGGATGATCTTAGCATCACCAATGTTTATGGTTATACCCGCGGAGGATTGCTAGAGTTAAGTCGATCAAGAAATGATCGATCTATTGATGAGCTAAATCTAAATTAGTTATTGAAAATTAAGTGGTGGCCAGAGACGGAATCGAACCGCCGACACGAGGATTTTCAGTCCTCTGCTCTACCGACTGAGCTATCTGGCCATCGAACGTAATTTCTATTATATAAATTTTATCTTTTCTACTAAAAATTAACGACTTTTTGAAGGATATGATAATTTTTTCATATCACATAGAAGGGAATCGTTGCTCATGACAAATTTTGAAAAGGTAAAACAATTCATGCAGACTTTTGGACAAGAGGTAAAAACAAAAGCATCTTTTAGTGATGAGAAAACTAATCAATTAAGGTTAGATCTTATTTCTGAAGAATTAGAAGAGTTAAAAAACGCAATGACATCTAAAGACTTATTAGAAGTGGCAGATGCATTAACAGATATTCTTTATGTTACTTATGGAGCGGGTCATGCTTTTGGAATAAATTTAGATAAATGTTTTGATGAAGTTCAAAACTCTAATATGAGCAAACTAGGCTCTGATGGTAAACCTATTTATAATGAGTCTGGTAAAGTAATGAAAGGCCCTCATTATTTTAAACCAGACCTCTCTAAATTTTTAAGCTAAGTTATTCAGCGTTTAAAGAAAAATTTTAAAAAAAGAACATTACGACTATTATACAAACAACATAGTAGATAATTCTATTTCTTAAATATTTCCAAAAATCATCTCTTTTTCGAA
>VMBT01001972.1_pt1 | contig 10524 bp, 6 predicted proteins | sample 4404301 | NCBI WGS metagenome assembly VMBT01 (sample SAMN12238535, study PRJNA552566) | marine metagenome | isolation source: Coastal seawater | place: USA: coastal Georgia, Sapelo Island | collected 2008-08/2009-08
GATGGTAAATAATCTCTATGAAGAGATGTAACAATAATCACAAATCTTTCAAACCACATCCCAATATTTACAACAATCGAAATGATAAAAGAAAATACGATACTAGTTCTTAACTTCTTAAACCACATAAACTGTGGAGAAAATACATTACAAGTCATCATAGCCCAATATGCCCACCAGTATGGTCCTGTTGCTCTGTTCAAGAAAGCATACTGCTCATATTCAACTCCTGAATACCAAGCAATAAATAGCTCAGTGATATATGCACAGCCAACGATTGATCCAGTTATCATGATGACAATATTCATAAGTTCAATGTGCTGTAAAGTAATATAGTCTTCAAGATTACATACTTTTCGCATAACAATAAGTAAAGTATTAACCATTGCAAAACCAGAAAAAATTGCACCAGCTACAAAATACGGTGGAAATATAGTTGTATGCCATCCAGGTATAACTGAAGTAGCAAAGTCAAATGAAACTATTGTGTGAACTGAAAGTACTAGAGGAGTAGCAAGACCTGCTAATACTAATGAAATTTCTTCAAACCTCTGCCAATCTTTTGCTCTACCACTCCACCCAAAACTGACAAGACTATATATTTTCTTTTGAAAAGGCTTAATAGCTCTGTCTCTTATCATAGCAAAATCTGGTAAAAGTCCTGTCCACCAGAATACTAATGACACAGTTAAATAAGTTGAGATTGCAAATACGTCCCAGAGTAAAGGTGAATTAAAATTAACCCATAATGATCCAAATTGATTTGGTATTGGTAAGACCCAGTATGCTAACCAAGGTCTTCCCATGTGTATTAAAGGGAAAAGACCTGCTTGCATTACTGAAAATATTGTCATAGCCTCAGCTGATCTGTTAATACCCATTCTCCATTTTTGTCTGAAAAGAAGTAATACTGCAGAAATCAGGGTACCAGCATGTCCGATACCAATCCACCATACAAAGTTTGTTATGTCCCAAGCCCATCCAACAGTTTTATTTAATCCCCAAACTCCGATTCCTGTAGAGATTGTATATATCATACATCCTACACCCCATAGAAATAAGACCATTGAGATAGAAAACACAATCCACCATTGCTTGTTAGCTTGACCCTCAATAGGTTTAGCTACATCAACAGAGATCTGGTGGTAAGTTTTATTACCAGTAACTAAAGGTTTTCTAATTGGTGCTTCGTAATGACCCATTATATACTTTTATCTTTATCAGTGTTTCTAATCTTTGTGTGATAAAATACGTTTGGCTTAGTTCCAACATATTCTAAAAGATGATAAACTCTGTCATCTTGTTTTCTTTGATAGACATCACTTTTCTCATTATTAATGTCTCCAAAACTTAATGCTCCAGTTGAACATGCAGCTGAACAAGCCACTGCATCGTTAAATTCATTTGGCTCAACTTCTCTACCTTCATTCTTAGCCTTTAAAATAACAGACTGAGTGCCTTGGATACAGAATGAACATTTTTCCATAACTCCTCTTGATCTTACAACAACATCAGGATTTAGTACCATTTTACCTAAATCATCATTCATATTAAAATCAAATTCATCATTGTTATTATACAAGAACCAATTAAACCTACGAACTTTATAAGGACAGTTGTTTGCACAGTATCTTGTACCTACACATCTGTTATAAGCCATATGATTTTGACCTTGTCTTCCATGTGATGAAGCAGCAACTGGACATACAGTTTCGCATGGAGCGTGATTACAATGTTGACACATCACTGGCTGAAATACTACCTGAGGATTTTCACTAGGTTCTTCCATCTCACCAAATACAGATAGAGATTGTCCTATTCCAGAAATGTTATCTTTCTTTTCAATATCTGAATTAAATGATTCTTCAGATGAATAGTATCTATCAATTCTTAGCCAATGCATATCACGTGATTTTCTGACCTCTGCTTTACCAACAACAGGAACGTTATTCTCAGCATGACATGCAATAACACATGCGCCACAACCAGTACATGCATTTAAGTCAATAGATAAATTGAAGTGATGACCTATAGATCTATCAAATTCTTCCCACATATCAACTTCTCTAGAGTTGACAGGTGTTTCAATATGGTTCTTAGATACTTTTGGAATTGCATTCCAATATTCTTTTTCTTTTGTATTATATGTTTCAAGAGATGTTTCTTTAATGATATCACCTCTTCCCATCAATGTGTTATGTAACTGAACACATGCAAATTCATGAATTTCATAATGAGCCGTAATTTGAGCCTTTTGGTTTTTAGAAAACCCATTATAAAAAGAAAATGCATTGACCCCAGTTTTCATTTCATCTTTTAAGCCTTTTGATCTTCCATATCCTAGTGAAAGTCCAACAGTACCTTTTGCCTGTCCAGGCTGAATTACAACTGGAACTTTCAATTCATTATCACCAACATTTACAATTGCATAATTACTATTAAGAGCACCATTGGCTTCATTATAATTTTTTAAACCTAACTGATCTGCGTCTGACTTTGATACAGTCAAGTAATTATCCCACGATACTCTTGTTATTGGATCAGGGAATTCTTGTAGCCAAGGATTATTTGCTTGCTGACCGTCACCCATCCCAGTTTTACAGTATAAAATCAAATCAAAACCATTATCATCGCCAGATGAAATTTGCTTAGCACTATTTGAAAAATTCATTGAATTATTTTTTCTACTAAATGAATTATTTTCAGTAGAAAAAACACCATCATGTAATGCGCTATTCCATGAAGTTGTAGAATTTAGAATATTATTGTTCCAGTTATCCTTTATTTGGTCATAAAAAGTTTTGTCAGATCCTAACCAAGTCAGAAGACAGTCTTCAAATTGTTTTGTATCAAATAATGGCTTAATTGTTGGCTGGCATAGACTATACTCTCCACTCATAAATTCGAAATCTCCCCAAGATTCAAGCATGTGAGGAGCTGCTGCAATATGAGATGAGTATTCACTTGTTTCATCAGCACTCATTGTGAAGTGAACACAAAAGTTTAAAGCTTTTAAAGCATCTGAAAAAGCATCTGAATTAGGCAAGGTATAAGATGGATTTACTCCACTCATTATAACACCTTTGACTTTTCCATTTATTATATTATCAATAACTTCATTTACATTGGAGTCACTTCCATTTCTTACATAAGAAACTTTACTTTTATTTACAACGCTAGACTTTAAAATATCATTTATACGGTTACATAATAAATGAGCATTAACATCATCAATGCCACACAGAACTACGGATTCAGATTTTTTTGATAATAATTCAGCTGTAACATAATCAAGCTTAGCTACTAATGCTTCGGGTAATTTTTTTAATTGACTATTATTTCCTGAAATTGAATCATATAAATGAGCTAAAAATAACTTTTGATCATTAATTGATAATGGAATTCTTAAATCAGCATTTGACCCAGTAATTGATAGATTAGACTCGATTTGAATATGTTTTGACATAGATGCCTTTCCATCAACACCTCTATTTGGAATTCTTCCCTTAACATAATCATGGTCATAGTTCGATCCTTGCCAATCTCCAAGAAAATCAGCACTAAATGAAACAATTGATTTAGCTTTTTGAAAATCATAGTAAGGCAAAGCCCTTATTCCATACATTTTTTCGTGAGCATCCAAAGCTGCTGATTCAGAAACTGAATCATATTCAACGTGCTTGATATTTGGATACTCAGCAATTAATGAGTTTATAATTTTTGTTGTTGTAGGACTTGCTATTGTTGAAGTCAATAACACAACAGTTTGATTTAAAGCTTTTAATGAATTAAGTTGAGCTTTAATGTTAGTGTCAAAAGCATCCCAAGAAACATCTTCTCCATTAATTGTAGGACCTTGAATTCTTTTACTGTCATATAAACTTAAAACAGATGCATTAACTCTTGCATTAGCATGTCCATTATATTTTGACAGTTTATTGTTCTGTATTTTAATTGGTCTTCCTTCTCTAGTTTTGACTAATACATTAGCTGAATCAAAACCATCAAAAAGACTTGTTGCATAATAATTTGCAATACCTGGCCTTATTCTCTCAGGCTGAATAACATAAGGTACTGACTTATGAACCGGTCCTTCACAACTAGCTAGAACCGCAGCAGAGGTACTAAAACCTAAATATTTTAAAAAATCTCTTCTGTTAGCTGATACATCATTAATGTTTTCATCACTAAAAATATTGTTATCAACAGGTATTTTTTCGACAAACTCATTGTGTTCGAGATGATCCAAACCATTGTTTTGATCTAACTGAATTTCACTTTTCCAATATTTTTTTTCTCTACTCATTAATATTAATTAGTAATGACATTTACCACATTCTAATCCACCCATCTGGGCAACAGTTAATTTTTCAACACCATACTTTTTTGATAATTCTTCATGAATCTTTGTATAGTATTCATTATCCTTTACTTTAACGTCAGACTCTCTATGACAATCTATACACCATCCCATAGTTAATGATGAATGTTGATAAACAATTTCCATCTCCTCTATTGGTCCATGACAAGTTTGACATTCTATTCCAGCAACATTAACATGTTGAGAATGATTAAAGTACACAAAATCAGGAAGGTTGTGAATCCTAACCCATTTTACTGGTTCAGTTTCACCAGTGTAAGTTCTACTTTGTTCATCCCAACCAACAGCCTTGTATAATTTTTTAATTTCTGCAGTGTAAAAGTCTTTTGTATAGCCTTTCTCTAAATCTTCTTCACCATTGTATTCTGCAATATTCTCATGACAATTCATACAAACATTGAGAGATGGAATTCCTGAATGCTTAGAAACCCTCGCACTTGAATGACAATATTGACAATCAATTTGATTTGCACCTGAATGAATTTTATGTGAATAATGTATGGGCTGTACAGGCATGTAACCTTGATCAATACCTATCTGCATCATCCACCCATAAGCAAAATAAGCACTGGATAAAAGCAGGAAAACAACTGAACAAAAAACAAGGAATTGATTTCTTATAAACAGTTTCCATATTGGCACAGAAAAGACTGGTTTTTTCTCTTCATATTTAATTCCATTCTTCTCCGCAATCGCTTTTAATGTTTTATTCACTAAGAATAACATCACGACTAAAACGCAAAGAATAACAATTAAAACAATTAAAATTATATCAGTAGAAACCGAGCCTTCAGCTTGAGCACCTGTAGCAGAACCAGTTGCAGCAGCAACAGTAGCAACAGGCTCTGGCTTGTAATCTGTATAAGCTAGAATATTATCAATATCCTCGTTAGATAGTTGAGGAAAAGCATTCATTGCAGCTTTATTATATTCTTCCCAAATTGCAACAGCTCTCTCATCACCAGCTTTAATCATTGCTGCACTGTTTTTAATCCAGCTGTATAGCCAATCTTTTTCATACTTTTCTGAAACACCTGCTAATGCTGGTCCAACAAGGTTTTTATTCAACTTATGACAAGCAGCACAATTGGCATTAAACAGGGATTTACCTTTTGCTATATCAGCCTCTTGTGAATATGCTGAAAATGATATAGAAAATATTAAGAAAATTGCGGGAAGGAATCTCACTACATTAAGCATACTTTCTCTCAGATAAATTTGTTTGTTGTCTTTTGTTTTCAACAATTAAAAAAATTGTTTGTTATAACAGTGCGAAAATAGTAAACAATAATCAATTATTAAAACATATTTATGATCATTTTTCCAATTTTAACATTTAACTTTTTTAAAAAAAATTGATGCTAATTAGTATATATTTGTGACATGAAAAAAATACTTTTTCTAACATGTTTATTCTTTTGCTTTAAAATTAACTCTCAGGTGAATCAATTTGATTTAAAAAATGATCCAAAACTTGACTCAATTTTAAAAATAAAAAAGAGTATTGATAGAGAAATTTATGATTCAAATTATTACTCAATTCAAGTTTTCAGTGGCAACTATAAAAATGGAGATTCTATAATGAATTATGTTTCTGAAAAATACTTGTCAGATAGTTTATATTTCTACTTTGAGACACCAAACTATAAAGTCAGAATTGGAAAATATAAGTCTAAAATTAACGCTGAAAAAAAGCTAAGAGAGATCAAAAGAGAATTTAAATCAGCTTTTATTTTTAAACCAAAAAGTTAATTACTTCTTTAATTTTTTCTTGATTTTCAACTCATTAAAACATTCTAAAACATCACCAATTTTAATATCATTATAGTTTTTAAGTTGCATACCACAATCATAGCCTTTTGATACTTCTTTTGCATCATCCTGGAATCTTTTAAGAGAAGTAAGCTCAGTAGTTGTAACAACAATTCCATCTCTTATTAGTCTGACTTTTGATTTTCTTAGAATTTTTCCATCAGTGACCATACAACCTGCAATTGTTCCAACTTTCGATATTTTAAAAGTTTCTCTAATTTCTGCAGTTCCAGTAATTTCTTCTTTTAACTCCGGTGAAAGCATCCCTTCAATTGCGTCTTTCAAGTCGTTTAAAGCATCATAAATTATAGAATAATTTCTAATATCTACCTCCTCTTTATCAGCAATTGATCTAGCATTACCGGTTGGTCTAACATTAAATCCAATAACGATAGCTTCTGATGCTGATGCTAGTAATATATCCGATTCAGTAATGGCTCCAACAGCTTTATGAACTATATTAATGTGAATTTCTTCAGTTGAAAGTTTTTGAAAAGAATCAGACAGAGCTTCAACAGAACCGTCAACATCACCTTTAAGAATAATATTCAATTCTTTAAAATCTCCTAAAGCAATTCTTCTACCAATTTCGTCTAGAGTTAATTGCTTTTGAGTTCTTACACTTTGTTCTCTAACAAGTTGTGTTCTTTTAGCAGCAATTTGTTTAGCCTCTTTCTCATCATCAAAGACATTGAACTTGTCGCCGGCTTGAGGTGCACCATCTAAACCTAAAACCGAAACAGGCACAGAAGGCCCTGCTTCTTTAATTTGTTTACCTCTTTCGTCATATAATGCTCTAACCTTACCACTGTATTGACCTACTAAGACATAATCTCCGATTTTAAGTGTTCCAGCTTGAACTAGAAGAGTTGATATATATCCTTTCCCTTTATCAAGCCTTGCTTCAATAACAGATCCATTTGAAACCTTATTCGGATTTGCTTTAAGATCAAGCATTTCAGCTTCAAGTAATATTTTTTCCATTAACTCATCAACACCAGTTCCTTTTAAAGCTGAAATATCATGAGATTGAATTTTACCTCCCCAATCTTCAACTAATAAATTCATTCCTGAAAGTTGTTCTTTAATCTTATCAGGGTTTGAAACATCCCTATCAATTTTATTGATAGCAAATACAATTGGAACACCAGCAGCTTGAGCATGACTTATAGCTTCTTTAGTTTGCGGCATAATATCATCATCGGCGGCAATAACTATTACAACAATGTCTGTTAACTGAGTTCCTCTTGCTCTCATAGCAGTGAAAGCTTCGTGACCTGGTGTGTCTAAAAATGTAATCCTATTTCCATTTTTTAATTTCACATTGTATGCTCCAATGTGCTGAGTAATTCCACCTGACTCACCAGCTATCACATTCTCTTTTCTTATATAATCAAGCAAAGATGTTTTACCATGATCGACATGACCCATTACAGTTACAATAGGCGGTCTTGGCAATAAATCCTCCGGCTTATCAATGTCTTCTTGAATTTGCTCTTCAATTTCAGCAGTTACAAAATCAACCTCATAACCAAACTCATCGGCTACAACAGTAAGTGTTTCAGAATCTAGTCTTTGGTTCATAGTAACCATGATTCCGAGTGACATACATGCAGAAATAATATCATTTCCAGAGACATCCATCATTGTAGCAACTTCACCAACTGTAATAAATTCAGTTACTTTAATGACCTTTTTTTCTGATTCGATTTGCTCTAAATCTTCAGATCTCTTTCTATGAGTATCTCTTTTCTCTTTTCTGTATTTTGCACCTTTAGACTTTGATGTTCCTTGAAGTTTTTCTAATGTTTCTTTAATCTGTTTCTGAACTTCGTCATCTGAGGGTGCTGAAGCACTAATGGAAGATTTTTTGTTTTTAAACTGAGGCTTTTTTGTAATATGTTCTTTGTTGATTACATCCTTTGCAATTCTCCTTCTTTTCTTTTTATTTTTACTGTCAGAATCACCTTCTTGAGGTTTATTAAATTTATTTAAATCAATTTTTTCACCAGTTTTCTTTAGCCCTGAGAGTTTCTCATATTTTGTTTGAATTTTAGAATCCTTTTCTGCTGGACTTTCAACTGTTTCTTCAACTGAAATTACATTATCTTCCTTTAAAGTCGAAATTTCTTTTTTTGGATTTAAATCAATTTCTCCAACTTTTTTGAACTTATGAAAGGAAGATTTAGAAGTTATAGTACTAGATTGAACTTTTTGTTCTTGTTCTTTCTCAAACTTTATCCTTAACTCTTCTTTTTCTTTATTCTTTTCTTCAATAAGATCGTGAGACTCAACTCTACTAGATCTATCTGATTTAAACTCAGCTAGTAAAAGGTCATACTGACTTTGAGAAATTTTTGTAGTGGGTCTCGCTTCAATTTCATGACCTTTTGAAGAAAGAAATTCCACAACTCTCTCAAGAGAAATATTAAATTCCCTGATAACCTTATTTAACCTTACTTTATTTAATTCAGACATTAATTAATTTTCGTCAAATTCTTCACTTAATATTTTTCTTACATCTACTATTGTTTCCTCCTCAAGATCAGTTCTCTTTACCAAATCTTCAACATCTTCTTCTAAAATACTTTTTGCAGTATCAAGACCAACTTTTTTAAACTCATCAATTATCCAAGAATCAATTTCATCTGAAAATTCAGTTAGCTCAACATCTTCCTCAGATCCCTCTCTAAAGACATCTATTTCATATCCTGTTAATTTACCTGCTAATCTAATATTGTATCCACCTCTTCCAATTGCTTTAGAAACCTGATCAGCGTCTAAATAGACCTGAACTGTCTTTGCTTCTTCATCAATTTTGAGTGAAGTAATCTTAGCTGGACTTAGTGCTCTAGTTATAAATAACTGAGTATTATTAGTATAATTGACAACATCAATATTCTCATTTCCTAATTCTCTAACTATTCCATGAATTCTTGACCCCTTCATACCAACACAAGCTCCAACCGGATCAATTCTATCATCATATGAATCGACAGCTACTTTTGCTTTCTCACCAGGAACTCTAACAACTTTTTTGATATTAATTAATCCGTCAAACACCTCAGGAATATCTTGCTCAAATAATTTTTCTAAGAATTTTGGTGATGTTCTCGACATAATTATTGAAGGCTTAGTTCCTTTAAGCTCAACCGTTTCAATTATACCTCTAACAGAATCTCCTTTTCTATAAAAATCTGATGGAATTTGACGATCTTTAGGCATAATAATTTCATTTCCATCGTCATCTAAAAGTATAACTACATTATGTCTTATGTGATGAACTTCAGCAGTATAAATTTCACCTACTAAATCAACAAATTGCTTGTAAATGATACCATTATCATGTTCATGAATTTTTGCAACTAAGTTCTGTCTCAAAGAAAGAACTACTCTTCTTCCTAAATCTATTAACTTAACTTCTTCAGAAACATCTTCACCAACTTCAAAATCTGGTTCTATTTTTCTTGCATCAGTTAATGAGATCTGGCTATTGTCATCTTCTACATCATTATCAGCCACAACAACTCTGTTTCTCCAAATTTCTAAGTCTCCTTTATCTGGATTTATAATAACATCAAAGTTTTCATCATCCCCAAATTTTCTTTTAAGGGTATTTCTAAAAACTTCCTCCAATATTGACATTAAAGTAACTCTGTCAATAAATTTTTCATCTTTAAATTCTGAAAAAGATTCAATCAATGATAAATTATCCATAATTAGTTTTTATTATATAATAAAGGAGGGGACATTGTCCCCTCAATTCAATCAGCTGTGCAAATATATAAAATATTAGCAATTAAATTGTTGGCCTACTAGGGATCGAACCTAGACTCTTCTGGACCAAAACCAGACGTGTTGCCAGTTACACCATAGGCCAAGTGCGTGCAAATTTAAAATAATTTTTATTATTACTAAATACTATTTCTCATTAATACATCAAATAAAAAACACCCATTATTAATGAGTGTTTCTAATACATTAGAATACATAACTTTATATACAATGATCTATAATGGGATGATCATTTTCGTTTCTATAATTTGCAGTTAATGTAATATCATCTTTAGTAGAATATTTTGTTCCATCTACATAAGTTATAGTTGTTTTACCTCCTATCACTTCAATCTTCTGTATATTATTTAATGATTTCACTAATCAAATATAATTATTCAATTCTCATTTCTAAAATTTCCCAATAATCAATATTACAACTACTAACCTTAATAGTAATTTTTAATTTTCTATATATAGTTGGGTTTGAATTATTGAAAGAAAAATTTAGTTCTAGTAAATATTAATTTTGTTTAATTAATTTCGTTGTGAAAATT
>VMBT01001975.1_pt1 | contig 10523 bp, 8 predicted proteins | sample 4404301 | NCBI WGS metagenome assembly VMBT01 (sample SAMN12238535, study PRJNA552566) | marine metagenome | isolation source: Coastal seawater | place: USA: coastal Georgia, Sapelo Island | collected 2008-08/2009-08
TAGTGCGACGACTTGACTGACATCACCCGTAGGCAGCGCATCGCCGGCAAACCTTGGCTGGTAATGTTCTCGAATCGCCAGGGACACCGTGCTCGCTTCGCCAGCGGCCCGCGCGTAGTACTCTCCCATGACCCCCTGAAGATCAGGGAATTCACCCACCATTCCTGAGACCAAGTCGGTTTTAGCGAGCTGACCAGCGCGCTGCGCTGAGGATTCATCGATGCCCATACGCCCGGCGATTTGCGCTGACAGTGAGCCTAGGCGCTCCGCCTTTTCAAAGTAGCTGCCAAGCTCCGCCTGATAGGTCACCTGTTTCAGCGATTCGAGCCATTCGGCAGGCGGTTGCTTGAGATCTTTGTCGTAGAAGAACTCGGCATCTGTTAAGCGTGGCGTAATGACCCGTTCGTTCCCCTTAATCACCATTTCGGGTTTGGGGCTATCGACATTGGCTACCGTTAAGAACACAGGTAACAACTGGCCAGCCTCATCAACGAGATGGAAGTACCGCTGATGTTCCCTCATCGCGGAAATGAGCACCTCGCTGGGTACGCGAAGAAAACGTTCGTCGAAGTGGCCTGCTAAGACAGTTGGCCATTCCACAAGCGCGGTTACTTCGTCGAGCAGGGCATCGTTTTCTGGGATCACTCCGCCCAAGGACTCTGCCTTGGCTGTGAGGGCGGTCCAAATCATCTTCTGCCGTTCCAATCGATTGGCCATGACGAAGTGCTCGGTCAACTGCGAAGCGTACTCGAGCGGTGATCGTATCTCGAATCCGCCTTGGCCCATAAAACGATGGCCCTGGCTTTGACTGGACGCGGTGCAGCCAAATAGCTTGATGGGCACGACCTCGGCTCCAATCATTACAGCGAGCCAGCGGACAGGCCTAACGAATTCGGCGCTCAAGTCACGCCAGCGCATTCGCCTGGCGATGGGTAGTTGTTTTAAGGCGTCTTCTAAAATAGGTCCCAAGCGCTCGGCCAATGTCAGCCCCGGTGTCGTGGCTCGATAGACGACCCATGCCCCTTTGTCGGACGTGATGGTCTCAAACGGTGTATCAGTGGGTACCCCGCAGGATCGAGCAAAACCAGCAAGCGCTTTAGTCGCTTGACCGGCTTGGTCATAGGCTGCCGTCACCGCAGGACCTCTGCGCTCTATGGCTTGGTCTGGCTGAGTGGTTGCAATGCTATTGATGACGATGGCGAGGCGTCTGGGCGTTGCGAAGGTTTGGAGCCCATCATGCTCGAAGCCCTCGATAAGAAGTGCTTCGCCAATGAGTTGCCCGAACGCGCGCTCAAGCGTTGTGAGGCTTGTGGGGGGTAGCTCTTCCGTACCGATTTCAATGAGCAGGGGTAATGCATCCGTCATGACACTTTATCCATCACACGTTTGCGATCTTGGTCGGTCGCGAGCGGGAAACCCATCTGTGCTCGTGAGTCAAAGTAGCTTTGAGCCACCGCTCTCGCAAGCGCCCGAACTCGAAGAATAAACCTTTGACGCTCTGTCACCGAAATAGCGCCTCTTGCGTCCAAGAGATTAAACGCATGAGAGGCCTTCATGACATATTCATAAGCGGGAAGCGGCAAGCCCGTTTCAAGAAGCCGGTTCGATTCTGCTTCGAAAAAATCGAACTGATTCTGCAGGCCAGTGATATCTGCCTCATCGAAATTGAAAGCGGACATCTCTACCTCGTATTGATGGAACACATCAGCATAGGTCACCATCTCATCATCGTGCCGGGACCAAATCAGTGACTGGAAATCCTCGACGCCCTGTAAATAGAGGGCCAGTCGTTCTAGGCCATAGGTGATCTCTCCCATGACGGGGTCACAGGGTAGCCCTCCCACCTGCTGAAAATAGGTGAACTGGGTGATTTCCATGCCATCCATCCATACCTCCCAGCCGAGACCCCATGCCCCTAAAGTGGGTGATTCCCAGTTGTCTTCGACAAATCGAATGTCATGTATGGAGGTATCAATGCCGAGGTGTTCAAGCGATGCTAGGTACAGCTCCTGAAAGTCCTCCGGGTGTGGCTTCATGACCACCTGAAATTGGTAGTAGTACTGGTAGCGATTGGGATTTTGGCCATATCGTCCATCAGTAGGCCGACGGCATGGCTGTACGTAAGCACTGGACCAGCGTTCGGGACCAATCGCTCGTAGAAAAGTGGCTGGGTGAAACGTTCCTGCGCCTACTTCCAGGTCGTAGGGCTGCATAAGAACGCAACCTTTATCAGCCCAGAATTGTTGTAAGGTCAGGATGAGATCCTGGAAAGTATCTACGTTGGCCATGATTGCGCCCAATGAGTGAGGCGGCGATTATAGCCTATTCCGCCCAGATCGCCTGCGGGCCAGGTTGGCAAAGCACTGTCGACCTCCAGCATGAATGAGTCAGCTAGGCGATGGTGGCGGTCTAATTTGAGCCGGCTTGAACCGGCCGCTATAAACAGCGCTCAGTTGAGCAGCAACGGGAAACAACAACGTGATGAAACGCCGCTTTCTTCTCGGAGCATTCTATTTGGCCAGCTGGATGCCACGCACGATCGCGCAGCGGATGGGTCGACTGCTCGGCCGGGTGCTTTGGCTTGCTAATACTGAAGCGAGGCGAGTGACCGAAATTAATCTTCGTCTCTGCTATCCCGCGCTTACTGAGGCCGAGCGCGAAGGACTGGCGAGACAGAGTCTTATCGCGACAGCGATGACCGCATTAGAAACCCCTAAGGTTTGGCTAGGCAACCGGGAGGCGCTTGCCCATTGGGTCACGGCTGTCCATGGTTTAGAGGCATTTGATGCGTTGTGTGAGGAAAGCAATGGTGTGTTGTTAATGGTGCCCCATATTGGCAACTGGGAGCTGTTCAATGCGTATCATGCCGCGCGTGGGAAGCGTTTAACGGCCCTCTTTAGACCTCCCCGGCAAGCCGCCATGGCAGGGATCATCCACCACCTGAGGGTACAGTTCGGAAACGACATGGTACCCACCACTCCCCGAGGTATTGTTCAATTATTCAAGCGGCTTCAACAAGGTGAAGTGGTCGCCGTATTGCCTGACCAAGTCCCGGAAAGCGGGGTGTTCGTTCCCTTCTTTGAACAAGCCGCATTGACTGATCGGTTAGCCCATCGACTCGTGCAAAAAACAGGAGCATCGGTCGTGATGATGGGCTTACTTCGCAATGAAGTTGGCTGCTTTGATTTACATTTAGTACCGATCGAAGGACTGAGTAATCCGGATGAGGCCGAAGCATTAACTGATCTCAACTTCGCCATTTCGCAGCTCATTGAGAGAGCGCCCGCCCAGTACCAGTGGGAATACAAGCGATTCAAGCGCCATCCAGATGGAGGGCGAGACCCTTACCTCAAAGGTTAGGTTTTCTTGCGATGATCATCCCGTGGTAGGGCGGGACCCCGTGATCCAGGGCTGGCTCAGCGTCCGTTTCAATGAATTGGATAATGTCCAGACTAGGAAACAGCGCCAGTAGTTCGCCATCTTTCAATCGAAAGTCGGGATTGCTTGGCCCTGGTAGGTCGCGACGCTGCTCGGAGGTTAAATGCTCGGGGGTCAAAAAGGTTGAGGCAACGAGCAGACCACCAGGCTTCAGCGACCGGGAAATGGCTTCAACCAGTGATCGGTCGAGGAAGTGGTGAAAGTGAACCAAGTCGTAGTGATTGGTTTTGAGTGTGTCGCTTCGAATATCGATAGCGCTTGCGTGAATGGGTAGTGTTGCTTGCAGCGACTGATTGTTCACCCAGTCCATCGCGACCGACGAGATATCGATTGCGTCAACGGTGAGTCCTTGCTCTGCCAGGAAGCGACTGTCCCCGCCTAGCCCGGCCGCGATATCGAGGGCGCATCCTTTTTTCGGTAATAACCTGGCGGCGCTAATCAGCGCCAGATTCGCCTCGATCTCAAAAATGGTGAGATCGCCCGAGGCGATTTTTGCCCTGTAAATGCGGTCCCACTTGCCTTGGGCAGATGACATCACTTGCGCCAAAACATCCCTGTAAATAGCACGAGCACCGTGAAGATCTCGAGACGCCCTAGCACCATGCCGACACTGAGCGCGATCTTGGCTGTGTCACTGATGTCCCCGTAGTGAGCTGATACCGCACCAAGGCCTGGCCCGAGATTATTCATGGCGGACGCCACCGCAGAAAAAGAGGTTTCGAAATCCAGCTGAGTCGATAACAAAATCATGAGCAAAATCATGAAGACAAAGACGTAAATCGATAGGAATCCCCAAACCGCTTGAATCACGCCTTCGGTCATGACCCGCTGTCCGAGCTTGATGGGAAAAACGGCTTGTGGATGGATGAGTCGATAGATTTCTCTAAGACCCTGTTTGTAGATTAATAAAACGCGGATCACTTTTAATCCCCCGCCAGTAGAGCCTGCGCAGGCGCCGATGAAAGCCCCGAAAATGAGAATGAACGGTGCGATGCCAGGCCAATCGACGAAGGATGTGGTCGCAAACCCCGTGGTGGTAAACATAGACACCACTTGAAAAAGACTGGCCCTGATCGAAGCGGTTGTGTCTAAACCGCTAAAAATTAATACCCCGGCTACCAAAATGGTTGAAGATGCCATGATAAGCAGCAGCGCTCTGACCTCTTCATCGCGCCAGTAAGCGTTGAGTGAGCGGTCGCGAAAACCAAAGAAATGCAGGGCGAAGTTGATGCTCGATAACAGCATAAAGACGATCGCTACTGCCTCGATCGCGGGCGAATTGAAGTAACCAAGGCTTGCATCGTGCGTTGAGAAACCCCCAATTGCCACGGTGCTAAAGCTATGGCAAATGGCATCAAAGAGGGACATGCCGGCAGCAAAATATCCTAGACAACAGGCCGCCGTAAGGATGACGTAAATCGACCAAAGCGCGAGCGCGGTTTGTTTGATTCTAGGGGTCAGCTTGCTGTCCTTTACCGGACCCGGCGCCTCCGTGCGATAGAGCTGCATGCCTCCTACGCCCAGCATGGGCAGAATCGCGACCGCAAGCACAATGATGCCCATGCCCCCAAGCCATTGTAGTTGCTGCCTGTAATACAAGATGGAGGGCGGGAGCTGATCAAGTCCAGTCATGACGGTCGCACCCGTCGTCGTTAGCCCTGAAAACGATTCGAACCATGCATCCACCCAACTCATGTTGAGCGCAGGGTTGAGCGCCAGGGGAAGCGCGCTAAATGCACCAAGTGCGAAGTAGCAAAGCGCTGTGACTAAAAACCCATCTTTCGTCCGCAGCTCGTTGGCGAATTGTTTGAAGATGGTCATCAAGACTGCGCCAACAACAAATATCGTGATGCCTGCCTGACCGAAGGTGATTAGGAGGCCGTCTTGATAAATGATGGAGACGATGGAAGGTGGAACGAGGGTCGCACTAAAAAAGACCAGTAATGTTCCTAGAATCCGAAGTGTGACGCCTATTCGCATGGGCTAGAAAAAACTCACTGGCGCTTGGAACAGGGCTTCGACGTCTCTAATGGTGGTTTTATCGACCAAGAACAGAACGAAGTGATCATCGGGTTCTACAACGATATTGTCGTGGGCAATCATGACTTCATCGCGCCGGATGAGCGCACCGACGGTGGCGCCCGAGGGCAGGCTCAGCTCCCCTAGGGTTTTACCAATGACTTTGGATGATTGGTAGTCGCCATGCGCAATGGCCTCGATCGCTTCAGCGGCGCCCCGCCTCAGCGAATGAACCTTTACTACATCGCCCCGACGAATATGAGTCAGTATCGCTCCAAGTGTGGCAAGTTGCGGGGATATGGCGATGTCGATGTCTTGGCCCTCAATGAGATCAACATAGGCAGGATTGTTGATGAGGGTAATAACGCGTTTGGCACCCAGGCTCTTTGCCAGCATAGATGACATGATATTGGCTTCGTCATCATTGGTGATCGCACAAAATACATCGGTGTCTTCAATACTCTCTTCGATCAAGAGCTCGCGATTCGACGCGTTGCCGTTAAGGACAATGGAGCGTTCAAGTGACTCTGAAAGGCTAAAGCATCGGTTTCGGTCTTGCTCAATCACCCGCACGCCGTACCGGTGCTCAAGCTGCAAGGCAAGGTTTTCGCCAATATGACCGCCACCGGCAATAACGACTCGTTTATTGGGTCGCTCGCTTTGGCGCAGTGCGTTCATCAGCTTTGGAATGTGTGGCGCAGACGCAATCAAAAAGACTTCATCACGGGCCTGAAGGACCGTTGAGCCCTCTGGGATCATCGGGCTGTTCCTTCGAAAAATGGCAGCGACTCGTGCGTCGACCCCATCGACTAAAGATCGAATGGTACTGACTGTCTGATTGGCAAGGGGGCTGCCTCTATCAATTCTGAGACCGACTAACTTTGCCTGGCCACCCGCGAAATCCATGACCTGAAGTGCGCCGGGGTTATCAACGAGACGTTTAATATCGTGCGTGAGGATCTCCTCGGGATTCACAATGTGATCCACCGGCATCGCGTCGTCTCTGAAAATCCCGCCACCTGCTAGATACTCTCTGCTGCGGACCCGGGCGATCTTGGTCGGAGTGTGAAACACACTGTACGCTACTTGGCAGGCCACCATGTTGACCTCGTCCGAGTTAGTGACGGCGATCAGCATATCGGCGTCCTCGGCGCCAGCTTGCCGCAACACTGATGGATGCGATGCACTGCCGCAAACAGTGCGAATATCGTACCGATCTTGCAGTCCTCGGAGTCGATCTGCGTCGGTATCAACGAGCGTGATATCGCTCGCCTCTTTAACGAGATTTTGTGCGAGGCTGCCGCCTACTTGCCCAGCCCCTAGAATGATAATCTTCATTACGCGCTCGCCTCTTTCTTAAGAAGCGCATAAAAGAAACCATCTTGCTCGAACGGTTGCGGCAGATACTGCAGTCCGGGGTTCAATGAGATTGACTCAGGGAGCGAAATGGGCGCGGCCTTCGCATCGGTCGTCTCGGATAAGAAATGACTAATCACCGCATCGTTCTCCCTACGAAGAATCGAACAGGTCGCGTAGAGCAGTCGGCCGCCTGGATTGACTAATGTCCATGCAGCGCGGAGCAGCGACTTTTGTAGGGAATGAAGCTTATCAATATCTGCTGCTTTTCGCAGTAGCTTGATATCCGGTCGACGCCGAATGACGCCAGTGCCCGAGCAAGGGGCATCGAGTAAAACCGCATCAAATTTGCGCCCTTCACTGGCGTATTGCACAAGGTCTTGGCAAACGATCTCGGCGTCTAGGTTAAGGCGCTGAAGATTGTCTTTGATGCGACTACACCGTTCACTATCAATATCGATGGCGGTCAAATGAGCGCCAGACGCTAGCTCAAGCAAGTGCCCTGTTTTGCCGCCAGGTGCAGCACAGGCATCCAGGATGGATTCTTGAGCGGTTGGTGCAAGGATCAGCGATGCTAGTTGCGCCGACTCGTCTTGGACGCTAACCATACCGCTCGCAAACCCAGGGAGTTCGCGAACCGGCACGGCGTGCTTAAGGCTGATGGCACCGGGTGCCCGCAGACTAAGCTCATGATCGAGCCCTTTCTCACTGAGTAGACCCGCATAGTCATCGCGGCTGATCAGTAATTGATTCACGCGGAGGGTCATTGGTGGCGGTGTAAGGTTAGCTTTGAAAATTGAATCGGCCTGATCAGGCCAGTCTTCTTCTACTGTACGGATCAACCACTTGGGATGATTTAAGGCAGCGGTCTCGCTCTCTTGGCAGGCGGATCGGATTTCGTGCCGCTGTCTGATGAAGGTTCGTAGCACGCCATTGATTAATCCTTTCGCCCACTCTTTGCCGAGTAGCGAAGCCGTCTCTACCGCCGCGTTCACGCTGGTATGTTCGGGCTGCCGGAGATGATCGACGGCGGACATCCCAACCAAGAGCAGGCATCGTAGATCCCTATGCTTTTTTGGCAGTGGCTTAGCGAGTAAACGATCAATGGCGAGGCTGTACTCAAAATAATGGATGAGCGTTTGGCGTACCAGCTGCTTGCCCAGTGAATCTAGCTCGTCACCCCTGAATGCATGGCCGTCAATCACCGTGTTCTGTGTTACGGCGACCTCGTCGCGGAAATGTCTCATCGGTAACGGCTAGTTGCCTGATAGCGAGTCGAAACGCGCGCCGACTTTGATACCGAATGCGGACAGATTTTTAAGCTCGCCATAACGCATGACGCTCCCCTTGGCGTTTGGAATTTGCAGAGCAGTGACTAGCAAATAGCCATCTGTTCCCAAAATCTTGACCCCTGCTTTGGTGATCTCGCTGATGGTTCCGGGAGCGCTTTGCCCAGCGTCCGTTTGCTCCTGCTGTGCGCTCGCTTCGAGAACCTTAAATCGTGAACCACTTATGGTAATAACAGGGGCGGTCTCACTAAAAAAAGCGCGCACGGTTCGCTCGAGCTGCTCAACGGGTGTTTGCCAATCAATAATCGCCTCGGATTTCTTGATTTTCTTGGCATAAGTGAACCCTTGATCAGGCTGAGCCTCAGCCACGTAACCGGGGTTATCCAGCTGATCAAGCGCAGTCAGCAGTGCGGGCATGCCAATGGCTGCTAGTTTCGCGGTTAGACTATCGCCTGTATCGTGTGCCGTTATCGGCACAGCGGCTCTCTCGTAAACCGGTCCTGTATCAAGCCCTTCATCCATCTGCATGATGCAAACCCCAGTAGTGACGTCCCCGGCTTGGATGGCTCTTTGTATAGGCGCTGCACCTCGCCAGCGAGGCAGCAAGGAAGCATGGACATTAACGGCTCCGAGGCGGGTGGCATTGAGGGCATCCTTTCGCAAGATTTGCCCATAAGCGACAACCACTAGAACATCGGCCTTCCACTCAGTGAGAGCGCTCCCGACTATCTTCTTAGGCTGAAGTACTGGCACACCATGCTGGTCCGCAAGGCGTTTGACCGGTGATGGAACCAATTTCTTCCCCCTTTTCCCTGGGCGGTCGGGTTGAGTGATGACGGCTACGACGTCGTGCTCAGAATCAATGAGCGCTTCGAGGTGACTGGCGGCAAACGAAGGAGTTCCCGCAAAAATGATTCGCATAGCGGATCACTGCCTCTGCTTTTGGAGCTTTAAGAGTTTTTTTCGAATCATTTGTCGCTTCGTTGAGGATAGGTAGTCAACGAATAGCCGACCATCGAGATGGTCAATTTCGTGTTGAATGCAGACTGCGAGCAATCCCTCAGCCTCAATCGAGATGGGCTCGCCGGCACGATCAAGTGCTGAAACAGTGATGGTATCTGGCCGGTTAACAGGCTCGTAGAAACCTGGGACGGAAAGACATCCTTCTTGGGTTTCAACATCGCCAGTCGCGGTTTCAATCTCAGGATTAATGAGAACGAGCGGTTCGGATTTATCGTCGCTGACGTCGCAGACCAGAATTCGCTTTTGCACGTTGACTTGGGTTGCTGCGAGGCCAATGCCGGGAGCCTGGTACATGGTTTCGAGCATGGCCTCGCACAAAGCAGTCACCTCGCTGGTGACGTGAGAAACAGGGGCCGCCTTGAGGCGTAATCGAGGGTCAGGAAACTCTAAAATAGTCAGCAGGTCCACAAAAATCTCTTCCTTTGGAGTCATTGGCCATGCCGCAAGGTACGCGAGGCAGTTGGTTTACAGCCTGTTTCCAGGCTCGCCGATGCGATATTGTATCGCGAAAGGATGAGGGAATTCTTTGATGATTAGAAAGTTCATCGTTGTGTTGGGGCTAGTTCTCTTCCCGCTGGTGTCGGTGGCTGATCGGCTATCACTCAAAGCGGGCGCCCCTGAAGTGTACACGGTGAAAAAAGGTGACACGCTCTGGGATATCTCTGGAATGTACTTGGAGGCGCCCTGGCTTTGGCCCGATCTGTGGGAGGTCAACCCGTCCATTGAAAACCCGCATTTAATTTATCCCGGTGATCGCATCAGCCTTGTCTATGTCGATGGGGTCCCCAAGCTTCGGATCAACGATGGGGCGCCTGGGGTAACAAAACTGTCACCCGAAGTGAGAGAGAGCCCTTTATCGGGGGCAATCCCGCTCATTCAAACCAGCGACATTGCGGCTTGGGTTCGAGAAGCTCGTATTGTGGATCAGGTGGAGTTGGAGAGCGCTCCGTATATCGTTGCTGGCACCGACGACCGATTGCTATTAAGTAGCGGAGACAGAGTGTTTGTGACTGGTTTGGCAGCAGATCGCCATCGGGTCCAGGGCATCTATCGTGCTGGCGACACTTATCGTGATCCTGTCACCGGGCAGTTGCTGGGTCTTGAGGCGGTGGAAATTGGAGTGGCCCATATCGAATCTTCGGTGCCTCCCTACGATGAGGCTGTTATTGTGCGGGCGAATCAGGAGGTGAGGCCAGGTGATCGGCTTATCCCGAGTGAAGCCAAAGTCCTTGATGCTTCCATTTACCCGAGTGCTCCTGAAGGCGTTGTCACGGGGAGCGTGATATCGGTCGGCGATAACCAGACACGGGTGGGGCGATTTTCCGCCGCAGTCATTAATGTTGGTAGCAGCCAGGGACTGGAGCGAGGCCATGTCCTCAAGGTGTTGGGTCCAGAGCG
>VMBT01001983.1_pt1 | contig 10493 bp, 8 predicted proteins | sample 4404301 | NCBI WGS metagenome assembly VMBT01 (sample SAMN12238535, study PRJNA552566) | marine metagenome | isolation source: Coastal seawater | place: USA: coastal Georgia, Sapelo Island | collected 2008-08/2009-08
AGCGGTAGCCGACGCCATCGCCGAAGGCCTTGCCGTCGCGGTTGGCGTCGCGCAGATGGGCCGGCACCGCCTGGCGGTTGCTGGCTTTGACGTTCTTGAGGGCGTCAAAGAAGCCGAGCAGGCTGTTGCTTTTTTCGGTGGAGGCCAGATAGAGCGCCGCCTGGGCCAAGGGATAGAGGCCTTCGGGCAAGCCCACCCGCTCGAAGGCCGCGGCGCAGGCCTCAACGACCACGACGGCTTGGGGGTCCGCCAGGCCGATGTCTTCCCCGGCGGAGATCAGCATGCGCCGGAAAATGAAACGGGGGTTCTCCCCGGCTTCGATCATTTTCGCCAGCCAAAAGAGAGCGGCATCGGGGTCGCTGCCGCGCAGGGACTTGATGAAGGCGCTGATGGTGTCGAAGTGGGCGTCCCCTTGTTTGTCGTAGAGAACGGCCCGCTGCTGAATGGATTCTTCGGCGATGGCCAGGGTGATGACGATCTGTCCCTCGCCATCGGGCTCCGTCGTCTCCACCGCCAGCTCCAGCGCATTGAGCAGGCTGCGGGCATCGCCGCCGGCCACCTCGACGAGATGTGCTGCGGCCTCAGGACTGATCTGGACGGGCCGCTCTCCATAGCCCCGTTCCCGATCGCGCAGGGCCCGCTCGAGCAGTTGATGCAGGTGCCGGTTCTCGAGGGGCTGAAGCCGAAACAGCCGTGAGCGACTGACCAGGGCTTTGTTGACCTCAAAGAACGGGTTTTCGGTGGTGGCTCCGATCAGGGTGACCGTGCCGTTTTCCACCCAGGGCAGCAGTGCATCCTGTTGCGCGCTGTTGAAGCGGTGCACCTCATCAATGAAGAGCAGGCTGCGCAGGCCGTGCTGATCGAGCCGGCGCTTGGCTTCATCGACCTCGTGGCGCAGGTCCTTCACGCCGGCGAGGACGGCATTGAGACTGCTGAAGTGGGCCCGGGTGGTGGCCGCAATGATCCGGGCCAGGGTGGTTTTGCCGACGCCCGGTGGGCCGTAAAAAATCAGGTTGCCGACACGGTCGGCGTTGATGGCACGCCGCAGCAGTCGACCGGGTCCGAGGATCTCCTCCTGGCCTTGAAAGTCGTCGAGGCTCCTGGGCCTGAGGCGATCAGCCAGGGGGGCATGGTGCTGGCGCAGCTGCTCACCGTGATGGCTAAAGAGATCGCTCAAGCCGCGCCGAATGAGGTGTCGATCTCCATCATCCGCGGGACAGAACCCTTCAGCATCCCTAGGTTGCGGATTCCTGAGTCACTGTCGTGCGGCGCCTGCTGGCTCCCCTGCCGTTGTTGCTGTTGTTGGTGGGCTGTGGGCCCAAGCAACCCCAACGCCAGCCGACGGCCGTTCAGGTCCAAACGATTGGTTCGGCTGAGTTCAATCCATCGATTGATGTCATCAGTCGCTTGAGCTCGACCACCGATGTCTCGCTCAGGCCCGAGGCCGATGGCCGGGTCGTGAAGATCCTGGTGAAGCAGGGGCAGAAGGTGAAAGCGGGCGAGCCGATTTTGGTGCTCGACAACGTGCAGCAGACCGCGGCACTGGATTCGGCCAAGGCCGAGGCGCGCAAGGACCGCCTTAATGCCGAGCGCTACGTCTTTTTGAATGAACAGGGCGCTGTTTCCACCAAACAGCGGGATGCTTACGTCACCCAGGCGATTCAAAGTGCCGAGCGGGTGCGCTCCGATGCCGCCACTCTGGGATACAAGTACGTCACCTCTCCCATCGATGGAGAGATTGGCGATCTCGACACGGTGAAGCTCGGCGATTACGTCCGCAAGGGGCAGGCGATTACCGGGATTGTTGATAACTCCACCCTCTGGACGTTGATGGATGTCCCTGCGACGGAAGCCTCGCGCGTCGCACTGAACCAGGCGGTTTTGCTGCGCACCCAGGGCAATCCGCCGGTGGAGGGGAGCGGCAAGGTGGTCTTTATCTCTCCCTATTTCGGCGTCAGCGGCAACAGCTCTTCGCCCAACACGGTGTTGGTGAAGGCGGCGTTCCCCAACCTCACCGGCAAACTCAAGACGGGCCAGTACGTCTTGAACCGGATCATCACCGGAAGCCAGCAGTCCCTCTCGGTGCCGGTGTCGGCGGTGTTGATGCAAGCCCAGCAGCCTTTCGTTTACCGGATCGTTCGTCTCTCGGAGGCCCTGCCCAAGATCAAAGCCTCCAAGACCGTCCCCGAAAAACAGAAAAAGCGGCTGGCCTCAATGCCCGGCTCGACGCCAATCGTGGTGCAGACGTCGGTTCAACTGGGCGATCTCCAACACAACCGCTACCCCGTGCGTTCGGGCTTGAAGGCTGGGGATCAGGTGGTGGTCAGCAATACGGCTCTGCTGCGAACGGGTTTGCCCGTGACCATCGCTCCAGCCAGCAAGCCCTAGGGAGCAGCTGCGATGTCGCTCTCGGATCGGTTTATCAAGCGCCCGGTGCTCACCACGGTGTGCAGCATCTTGATCGTGCTGGTGGGACTGATTGCGATCCCCACCCTGCCAATTGAGAACCTTCCCAACATCGCTCCACCGCAGATCCAGGTCACGGCGAATTACAGCGGAGCGAACTCCCTGGTGACGGAGCAGGCGGTCACCAACGTTCTCGAGCAGCAGATCAACGGCGTGCCGGGAGCGGCCTACATCTCCTCGCTGACGACCAACACCGGTGCCAGCACGGTCAATGTCTTCTTTGACGAAGGCACTGACATCAACATTGACCAGGTCAATGTGCAAAACCGGGTGTCCTTGGCGATGCCCCAACTGCCATCGCAGGTGAGCAACACGGGGGTCTCGGTGATCCAAACGACCCCCTCGATCCTGTTGGCTTATCAGGTCTCCTCCTCGGAGGGGCAGTTCGATCGCGCCTATCTCAATGGCCTGATCTACGAGCAGCTCTACTACCAGCTGGAGCGCATTCCAGGGGTTGCCCAAGCGACCTTGTTTGGCGGGAGTAACCCGGCCTTTTGGCTGTTCGTCGATCCGAACAAGCTCACGGCCAACCAGCTGACCGCTGATCAGGTGGTCTCGGCTGTTCGCAGTCAGAACTCCGTCGCCATTGGCGGCCTGGTCGGTGGTCCACCGGCGGGGGGAAATCAGCTCTTCACCTATCCGATCTTGGTGGAGAACAATGGCAACTTGGTCTCGGTTGATCAGCTCAACCAGTTGATCGTTGGTCGCTCTCCCCAGGGCAATCTGCTGCGCTTGCAGGACGTGGGAGAAGCCACCTATGGCTTCAACACCTTTGCGACGGAAGGGAGTGATATCAATGGCTACCCGGCGATCACCGTCGGCGTTTATCAGACCCCCGAGAGCAACGCCCTGCAGGTGAGCGAGGCGGTGGTGAACCTGATGGATCAGTTCCGCGCTCAGGTTCCTCCGGGGGTGACGGTGCAGCAGATCTACAACGTCGGGCAGTTCATTGAGTCCGCCGTTGGAGGGGTCACCGATGCCCTGGGCCTGGCGATTGTGTTGGTGCTGGTGATCCTGTTTCTGTTCCTGCAGGACTGGCGCGCCACGGTGGTTCCGAGCCTGGCGATTCCGATCTCCTTGGTGGGCACCTTTGCCTTCATGAAGGCCTTTGGTTTTTCGATCAATCAACTCACCTTGCTGGGCCTGGTCTTGGCCACGGGCCTGGTGGTGGATGACGCCATTGTCGTGATTGAAGCGGTGGCCAAAAACCTTGAGCAGGGAATGAAACCGCGTCAGGCCGCCCTCGAATGCATGGGCGAATTGATCGGAGCGATCATTGCTTCCTCGCTGGTGCTGATGGCGGTGTTTGTGCCGGTGGCGTTTTATCCCGGTGGGATCGGCATCATCTACCGCCAGTTCGCCTTGACGATCGCGTTCTCGATCGCAATCTCGACGTTTAACGCCCTGACCTTCTCGCCGATGATGGCGGGGCTGATCTTGAAGACTGAGAAGCCTCCGCGCCCAGAAGGCTGGCGTTGGACCGTGGCTGGTCTGGTGATTGGGCTGGGTTTTGGAAAATTCAGCGCCGCCTCCTTTGGCCCCCTGGCCTATGTCGTGGGGATTGCGGGGTTTGGCTTTGCCGGCAGTCGGCTGGCTCTGATCTTTGATCGCTTCAATGCCTTTTTTGCTCGCTTGGAGCAGGGCTATGGGCGTCTCCTCCACTGGCTGATCGACCGCCGGCGTTGGATCTTGATGGGTTTGGGGGCTGGGATTGTGACCACCGCCATTGCCTTCAATGCCCTGCCCACGGCCTTCATCCCTGAGGAGGACCAGGGCTATGGCCTGGGGATCTACCAACTTCAGAACGGAGCGTCCCTCTCTCAGACCCAACAGGTGGGCATGCAGATCGCCGAGGTGCTCAAGCAGGAGAAGAACATCACAGCAGGCAGTGTGATCAGTGGTGCTGGGTTTAACGGCAATAGCCCCGATCAAGGTCTGTTTTTCTTTGGGCTGAAGCCCCTGGATGAGCGCTCAGGCTCCGAAAACAAAGCCCCGGCGATTGTTGATCGCCTGAATGCCAAGTTGTCCCGCTTCAGCAGTGGCCTGGCGGCGGCTTCTCAACCCCCAGCCATCCCAGGGTTTTCGGCGCAAGGGGGCTTTTATTTCCAGTTCAACGACCTCAGTAATGGTGCCTATACCTTCACCCAGTTGGATCAACTGGCGGAGCAACTGGTCAGCCAGGGTCAGGCCAGCGGCGCCTATTCCAACCTCTATACCCAGTTTGTTCCAAGCGCTCCAGCCTTTGGACTGAAGATCGATCGATCGATTCTGGGTGCGCTGAATGTCGACTTTCAGCAGGCCATGCAGACGATCGCCATTTTGGCGGGTGGTAACTACTCCGGTCTGACCTACGAGAGTGGTCAGGTGCGCAACATCTATGTCCAGGCCGAGCCCGCCGGTCGCCAGGGGTTGGAGAACATCCTGAGCTACTACGTGCGCAACCGCGACAACAAGTTGGTGCAGGTCTCGGAGTTCGCCTCGTCTGAACTCTCCAGTGCACCGCCGGTCATCAGCCACTACAACCTCTACCGAACGGTCTTGATTCAGGGTGTTCAGGCCTTGGGTAAGAGTTCTGGTCAGGCGCTCAGTGCGATCCAACAACAATTCAAGGCCCTTGATTTCAACAACATCGGCTATGCCTTTACGGGGATTGCCGCTCTACAGCTCTCGGCCGGTAGCGCCAGCGTGTTGGTCTTTGGCCTGGGGGTGTTGTTTGTCTATCTCGTGCTCTCCGCCCAGTACGAGAGCTACGTCACCCCGGTGATCATCCTGATGACGGTGCCCTTGGCGATGCTCGGCGCCTTGGCGTTCCTCTCCCTGCGCTCGATTGATCTCAATATCTATGCCCAGGTGGGCTTGGTGACCTTGATTGGTTTGGCCGCGAAAAACGGCATCCTGATCGTCGAGGTCGCCGAGCAGCATCTGGAATCGGGGATGTCCTACGGCGAGGCTGCCATTGCCGCAGCCGAGTCGAGGATGCGGCCGATCTTGATGACGGCCATCGCCTCATTGGCGGGCTTCTTCCCGTTGGTGGTGGCCACCACGGCGGGAGCCAACAGCCAGCAGTCCCTCGGCACCGTGATCTTTGGTGGCCTATTGGTCGCCACGGTGCTGTCGCTTGGGGTGGTTCCGCCGTTCTATGTCGCCATCAAAAACTTGGAGGAGCGCTGGTTTGGCGCTCCAACGGCACGGGGTTAGGGCTGATCAGGTGATCACGGTCGGGCGGTCCATGCCCGTGCGGGTCTTGATTTCAGCCAGGGCATCGGCTGCAGTGATCAGGTCGGCCAAGGCGGCCTGGGGATCCTGGCTCAGATCACCGCTGCTGGGCACATAGCTCTCGAGGTAGAGCCGCAGGGTGGCGCCTTGGGTGCCGGTGCCGGAGAGGCGGAAGACAACGCGGCTGCCGTCATCCAGCAGGATCCTCAGGCCCTGGCCGCTGGTCAGGGAGCCATCCACCGGATCGCTGTAGCTGAAGTCATCGGCCGTACTGATGCGGCGGCCGGCGAAGTCCTGGCCCACCAGTGAGGGCAGCATGCCCTTGAGGCGGTCATAGAGGCCATGGGCCTTCTCGCTGGCGATCGCTTCGTAGTCATGGCGCGAGTAGTAGTGCCGGCCGAAGCGCTTCCAGTGGGCATCCATGATCTCGGCCACCGAGCAGCGCTTGCTGGCCAGGATTTGCAGCCAGAAGAGAACGGCCCAGAGTCCGTCCTTTTCGCGGATGTGGTTGCTGCCGGTGCCGAAGCTCTCCTCACCGCAGAGGGTGATGCGATCGGCATCCAGCAGGTTGCCGAAGAACTTCCAGCCGGTGGGTGTCTCGAAGCAGGCGATGCCGAGCTCCTTGGCGACGACGTCCACGGCGGCGCTGGTGGGCATGGAGCGGGCGACGCCCGAGAGCCCTTGGGCATAGCCCGGCGCCAGCGTGGCATTGGCGGTCAGCACCGCCAGGCTGTCGCTGGGGTTCACGAAGCAGCGGTTGCCCAGGATCATGTTCCGGTCGCCATCGCCATCGCAGGCCGCACCAAAGCGATAGGCATCGCTCTCCATCAGGAGCTCGGCTAGATCGTGGGCGTAGGTGAGGTTCGGGTCGGGGTGCCCACCACCGAAATCCTCCAGGGGCTTGCCGTTGCGGACTGTTCCTGCCGGTGCCCCCAGCAGGCCCTCGAGCAGTCGGGTGGCGTAGGGGCCCGTGACGGCGTGCATCGCGTCGAAGGCGATCGGGAAGTCGTCTTGAATCAGCGCCTTGATCTGATCGAAGTCGAACAGCTTCTGCATCAGGGCGATGTAGTCATCAACCCCATCAATCACCTCCAGGCGGAGATCTCCCACCGTCTGCTGGCCGACGGCATCAAGGTCGACCGGCGCGGACTCGAGGATGCGGTAGCCATCCAGGGTCTGGGTGCAGGCGTAGATCGCGTCCGTGAGGGATTCGGGGGCCGGACCGCCATTGGCGCCATTGACCTTGACTCCGAAATCACCGTCGGGACCACCGGGGTTGTGGCTGGCCGAAAGGATGATGCCGGCCGTGGCCTGGTGCTGGCGGATCAGGTTGGAGGCGGCCGGGGTGGAGAGGATTCCGCCGCTGGTGGTGATGATGCGGCCCACACCGTGGGCGGCGGCCATGCGGGTGATCACACCGATGGCTTCACGGTTGCCGAAGCGGCCATCGCCACCGACCACCAGGGTGCCGCCTTGGATCCCGGGAACCGTGCGCAGGATCGCCTCGATGAAGCTCTCGAGGTAGTGGGGCGTTGCGAACTGACGGCTGCTCTTGCGTAGCCCCGACGTGCCTGGTTTTTGATCGGAGAAGGGGGTCTCGAGAGCGATCTGCCGCACGCCGCTGGTCATCGGTGAGAGCCGAGGGGGCACCAAGTTAGACCGATGTTCTTGATTCCAGAGGTGATGCGGCGCAACTAGCTGCCGCCAAAGCCAAAGCCGCTCTTCTTCTGGCTGTCAGGGGCTTGGGGCTGGTTGGCTTCGGGCTTGGCCAACTCCAGGCTGCGGCAGACCAAAAGCAGGCGCTGGGCTGGATCGCTTAAGGCTTCCCGCCGTTGATAGCTGTTGCTTGCGGCGGGTTTGGCTTTCTCAAGGATGCTCCAGAGCAGGTCCTTGCAGCTGGCGGGAAGTCGGGGGTGATCCATCAGTGGATCGGCGAGCTCTCGGGACCGTGAGCAGCTGGCGGCGCTGTTGTCGCGGGCGCAGCTGATGGTGATCAGCTGCAACTCCTTCAGGCTCTCTTCGCTGGGGAAGGGAACGTAGGGGTCAGCCGCCAGCCCCGCTCCGCCGCTCAGAACTGCAGCAGCGGCAAGGGGCAGGGGCAGCAGCTGACGCAGGGACACCATGGGGCCGGGCTCACTGGCATCCATCTTGGATCGAAATCGCGGCGCCTAGCCCAGAACCATCTTTTTGCTGCGCGCGGGATGCAGCAGATCAATCATCAGGGTGTTGATCCATCCGTCCTGCTTGCTCTGCCAGAACAACAGCAGATAGTGCCCTTTGCGTTGGATCCGCATGGCTAGAGCAGCGGGGTCACCCTCAAGTAACGCGGCTCTGCGTGGCAGGGCTCAAAAGCTCTGCTTTGGTTTCAACAGTTGGAAGAGACTGTGTTCCTAGGACTGTTGAAAGCCGGTGTTTATACCGATAGCGCAGCGCAGATCTGCTCCATAACGTGTGTGCATCTCCGATGGGGATGGGGAACTGAAGGCGCTGGGGGGCCAGCGTCTTTTTTATGGCTCAGGACGCTGAAGAGACCGGTTTTTTTACTCATGGTGTTGCTCTGCGAGCACTCCTAGAACAGCAGCAGACACCAACAGAACGCCCCTGTTCGGGCGCTCGGGTGCCAAGGGCGGCCAACAGGCCGCCCTTCTTCATGGCCCCTGGCTAAAAGGGAGGCTCCATTGCCGTGGGAGCGATGCCTCTTCTGCCGCGCTGGCGCTTCATGACCGATGAGGCCAAGGCTTTAACCAAGCGGGTTGCTGTCTCTGCGGTGGTCTTGCTGCTGGCAGCGCTGTTGCTCCGTGCCCTGCTGCCCTGGATGCTGCTGGTCCTGCTCCTCTGGGGGCTTTGGCGCTGGCGGCGGGGCTAGCAGCCTTGGGTGCGCCATCGTTTTGTATCTGCCGGTATTAACGGGGCCAGGCGATCTCTAGGTTTTCTAACGATGGACTTGGGGAACTGACTTGAGGCAACCAGTCGAGCCCTGGGCTTCAACTCATGTTTGACCCGTTTGGTCTGTCCTGCCTGGATTACTTGATCTGGCTGCGCTCAGGTCAGGAGGCCACGCTTCGCCTCTCCTGCAGTCAATCCACCATTTCCCGTAACGCGAAAGCTGTCGCCGAATCCCTTGGCCTGGATGCCCGCAAGCTCGAGGGGGAGTGGAGCCTGGATGGGGATCTCTCGCTCCTGAATGCCGAGAGGGAGGTGCATCAGCTCGCTCGCTGGCAACGGAAGGATGCCCTGCGCATTGACGGGATCTACGGGGCTGGGGCGCCCTATCTCGAGGGTCTCTCTGATCCTTGGGTCTGCGGTCGATCGAACTTCATGGGGATTCCCTATCCCATGCTGTTGCTCAGCCAGTCGATCTTGGATGTCTGGATCGGTTGCCATCCCGATCTGCCGGAGGACGACGACAGGTTTGCGGTGATCCCCCTCAGCCGTTACCCCGCCTATTTCTTGGTGGATCGTGCGCACCCTCTGCTGGAGTCGCCAGGCGATTTGACCCTGGAGGATTTGCGGGGATTCCCGGTCCTTTCCCTGCCCGATGGTGCGTTCCCGAAGATGCAGCAGCACCTGAAGGGTTTGGGTTTGGCGCGCACTCCAGTGGGAACGACGCGCCATGACCCCCGCCGCTGGGAGGGGCGCACCGAGGATCAACTCACCATCAGCTACGGCAGTCCCCACACCGTGGCCTGTTTTGCTGGGGCCAAGGTTGCCTTGCCTCTCTCCACAGGGCTGACCTTGGGGGATTCCCTGGTGGTGAAGCGCCGTTTCGCGGACAGCGACGCCTTTGTGCAGCTCGTGGCTCAGCTGCGTGCGCGTGCTCAGTCCCTCTCGGCGTCTCGCCCTGAGCTGGTCAGTTGTTGAGCGGCCAATGATTGGACTCGATGAACTGGATTGCCTGGATTACCTGATCTGGCTGCGCACCGGTGATCGGGTGGCCCAACGGCTCAACTTGGATCAAGCCTCGGTGTCCAGAAAGGCGCGGCGAGCCGTGGCGGCCTTTGGCTTGGAGACCAGAAAAGTCGAGGGCGAATGGCAGCTGGAGGGGGATTGCACGCTGCTTGATTTAGAGCGGCAAGTTCACCAAGATTGCCGCTGGAAACGGGACCTCCCTCTGCGGATCGAGGCGCAATATTATTCCGGCCCGTTATTGCTCGATGCCCCCCCCCAGGGGTGGCTCTGTGGTGCTTTTGATTGTCTTGATGTCGCCACTCCTCTAAGCCTCTTAAGGCGTGGTGTTGTGGATGTTTGGATTGCTGGCTTTCCTGATGTGCCTGCTGACGATGACGATGCTTTCGCTGTCGTTCATCTCGATCGTTTGCCGACCCATTTGGTGGTCTCCCCCGGTCACCCGCTGACCCGCCTGGGCTCAGCCATCACCCTGGAGGATGTCCGTCAATTTCCCTGCTTGGCCTTGCCCGATGGAGCTTTCCCGAAGTGTCAGGCTGTTTTGGAGGGATTGGGATTGTGGAACTCCCCCTCGTCGGTCCGCCGCTACTCCTATGAGGCCTGGGAAGGCCGAACCGCGGATGAAGTCACAGTGGCCTACGCCAGTGCCTTTTCGATCAGCCTGTATCCCACAGAAAAGGTGATTTTGCCGATTGAGATTCCACTGACGGTTGGCGACAGCGTCGTGGTGCCGCGTCGGTTCGCGAATCATCCGCGCTTTCTGGCGTTGCTCGAGCACTTGCGCTCGCGCCTGGAGTCGATGCGTTCGGCCTACCCCGAGCTCGAGATCCTGCCGGCCTAAAGCCGCTCAACCCCACTGCCGCAGCGCTGGCGGTTGCGTTCGAGTTTGCGCCGCAGTCGTTCGG
>VMBT01001987.1_pt1 | contig 10481 bp, 11 predicted proteins | sample 4404301 | NCBI WGS metagenome assembly VMBT01 (sample SAMN12238535, study PRJNA552566) | marine metagenome | isolation source: Coastal seawater | place: USA: coastal Georgia, Sapelo Island | collected 2008-08/2009-08
CCATAAAAAACTGAGTCAAGATCAATCTTATGCACCATTTCCCAAGCTTCATTTGTTGTGCCCTCAACATCTCCCATGTATCCAATACCTGCGTTATTAACAAGAATGTTTAGTTGGTTTTCTTGTGATTTGATTTCAGCTATAACTTCCTGCCATCGATCTGGATTTGTAACATCGTGCTCAAGGAATGTAACACCAAGATCTTTAGCAACCTTATTGCCGCCTTCAACATTTATGTCAGAGATATAAACCTTTGCTCCCTCTCGAGCAAATGTCTCAGCAGTTCCTTTCCCAAAACCTGCTGCTCCACCAGTGATTAACGCAACTTTTCCATCTAATCTTTTTGACATATTTACCTTATTTTGTAATTTCTGGATATGTTAAACTGTTTTCAGGTAAATAACATGAAAAACAGAATTGTAAACAATCAACCGCAAGAGGTTACAGACTATCTAAGCGAAGAACCAATAGATCAAAATGCCATTGAATGCATCAATGAAATATTTAAATCTCCGCTAATTGCATCATACAACTGGGACTATACCGTTGTTGATGATCGAATTAAAAAATTATATGAGCTCGGTAAGCAGCTTAACTGGAACGTGACCGATGATCTTGACTGGTCACAAAACTTTCCAAAAGACGAGTTCATGATCAATTCTGAAATTTTTAAGGCCCCTGAAGTTGAGCTTGAAGGTTACGATGCCCTATCTCACGAAAAGAAAATTGAAATGGACAGACACAGGGTTGCATGGAATATAAGTCAGTTTCTGCATGGTGAGCAAGGAGCCTTGTTAGTTGCCTCACAGCTTGTATCATGCGCACCAACTTTTAATGCAAAAATGTATGCTGCTTCGCAAACTTTTGATGAGGCCAGACATGTTGAGGGTTTTAATAGATATTTGAAGGAAAAAATAGGCTTCCAATACCCTGCCACAAAAGGACTCAAATCATTAATGGATAAAATTCTGACTGATGAGAGGTGGGATCTTAAATTTATTGGAATGCAAATAATTATTGAAGGGCTAGCTCTGGCTGCTTTCAATAATATGAAATTCATATTGAATGATGGTTTGCTGAAACAACTGCTGCACTACGTTATTCGTGATGAAGCTAGACATGTGACCTTTGGTGTTAACTATTTAGAAGATTACTTAAAGACATTGAGCAAATCTGAGATAGAAGAAAGAGCTGAATTTGCTTTTGAAGCTTGCCTTGTAATGCGGGGTCGACTTATTTCTGGGGAGGTCGTAGCTAAGTTTTTGGATTACACACCTGAAGAAGCAGACAGAATTGCTTTTGAGTCTGATCAAGGACAAAACTTTAGAACTCTATTGTTTACAAAGATTGTGCCAAACTTAAAACGTATTGGTCTTCTAACCGATAACGTAAAAGAAAAATATGAGCAGATTGGCGTGCTAAGTTACGCAGAGCTTGAAGACAACTTCAATATCGATTGGGCCGAAATGTCTAAACCATACGAGACCCAAGAAGAGATAGAGAAAGCAATTAGGCTTGTTTAGTCTAGTACTTCAGCGCTAATAATCTTAATTGTGTCTGTTGGCACGTCCTGATAACCCATAACTGCAGTTGTTTGAACTGCGGCAATTTTATCAACGACCTCAATACCTTCAGTGACTTTACCAAAAACAGCGTAGCCCCAACCCTCATCAACTTGGTTAGTTCTAAAATTTAAAAAACCATTATCGACATGGTTTATAAAGAATTGGGAAGTAGCTGAATGTGGATTGGCTGTTCTTGCCATAGCTATTGTTCCCCTATCATTCTTTAAACCATTATTTGCTTCATTGAGAATTGGTTCTAATTTTTGATCCTTTGGAGACATATCTTCCAGATGTCCGCCCCCTTGAATCATAAAACCTGATATCACTCTATGAAAAATAGTTTCATTATAAAAACCGCTTTCAACATAGCTAATGAAGTTTTCTGTTGAAATTGGCGCGTTCTCTTTATCTAGTTCTAATACGATATCACCGTAGGTAGTTGTTAATTTTACTTGTGGCATTGGTTCTTCCTTATTGTAAAAGTAGATTCCTAGCGCTGTTGCTAAAACCGCTACTAAAAAAAATATATTTCTCATTATTTAAAAATAAAATCCAATTATACTGTTAAGTGATGTTTAATTTAAGAAAATTTTTTATTGTTGTGTTTTTTTTTCAAAGCACTTCTGCTTTTGGAGACTCTTATAATCTAGATTCTAAGGAACCCAAATCTGAATACTTTAGTGGCAATGAAGTATACAAATATCTTGATGATTCTTATAAAAATTTACTAGAGGAAATATATGAAAAGATATTAGATAACTCACCTGAGTGTAATGATCCAAGATTTTGCAAAAACCAAAAAATTATACAATTGGCCTTTTTATTAAGCGCTCCTAATGCAAAACATTATCAACTTCAAAATAAATATGGTGTGGACCAAGAATATTTAATGAAAGACACATTAAATGCGGTGCAGGATTATCCAAAACGTATTTTGAGTAAAGTGCAAGAATTTACCAGAAAAGAAAAATGGATATTATTAGAAAACTACGCACGTGATTTACATGGAAGATATGAATTACGTTATTACTGGATGGCAGAAGCTCAATTCCATAAAAATAATTTAGAAAGTGCTAAGTTAAATTATAAACGTCTCATTTCTTTTGATTCTGTTCCTCGCAATGTTAAAGGAACTGCTAAAGAAAGATTATTACAAATAAGCTATTCACAGAATAATTTTTCTGAAGATGAAAGGGCTTTCTGTAATGGTGATGGTAGTTACATAAGAAATTATCTGTGTGGATTAAATTTCTTAGCATCAGGAGATTCTATTGGAGGAATATATTCATTGGTAAGAGGTTTGTTAAAAATTGATGAAAGTAAAGACCAAAATATAGATGGCTTAAGAATAGAGATTACAGAACTTATCGAAGGACAAAGAGATTATCTCATTGAGGACTTGCTAAAGATAAATTGATCCTCTAAGAAATAGCTTAGCCTGTCCAGTTATCTCAACTGAAACTTCTTTAACTTCACAAATTAATAAACCTTCTCTTTTGGATAGTTGTTTTGCATTCATTATATTTTTGCCAAGCTTTACACTCCAATATGGGGCTAATAAAGTATGGGCAGACCCGGTAACTGGATCTTCATTAACGCCTGTTTGCGGCCCAAACCATCTTGAAACAAAATCAACACCTAATCCATGTGCAGTAACAATTAAACCACGTGAATCTAGCTTACCTATTTCATTAAAGTTAGGTTTCATATCTTTAACTTCAGTTTCGCTTTCTACAACTACCATGAAGTCATCAATTCCTCGATACACTTCAAGCGCTTTGCAACCAAGCATGTTTGAAAATAAATCTATATCTGCAAAAGGCTTTGGGTTATCTTTTGGCAAGGTCAGCTTAATCCCTTTTTCTGTTTTGTCTGCAATTAGTTGACCCCTTTTAGATGAGAAGGTAATTTGATCATGGGATTTATCAAGATAGTTAAAGAACACAAAGGCAGAAGCCAATGTTGCATGACCACATAAATCAACTTCCAGCTCTGGAGTAAAAAATCTTATTTGGTTGTCATTTTGAGTATTGATGAATGCTGTTTCTGATAAATTATTTTCAGCTGCAATTGCTTGCATTACAGTCTCATCAATTGGATCAGAATGAAAAATTACTCCTGCAGGATTGCCGCCAAAAACTTTGTTGGTGAACGAATCGATAAAAAAGACTTCTAGATTCATCTTAAAAAAGTGGTGGAGCTAAGGAGATTCGAACTCCTGACCCCCTGCGTGCAAAGCAGGTGCTCTCCCAGCTGAGCTATAGCCCCACAAGAACAACAATAATAAATACCTATCTAACAAATTACAACTACTTATCTCTCGGATCGTCTGAAAAATAAAGTCCCACTCTTTTTGATATAGGTGCAACAAAAAAAACAATAGGTGTTCCAATAGCCCAACCCACCATCCAAGCTCTTACCCAGTCCGAGATGTTGGGCGGCAATTGTCCAGTATTAATTGCAGTGATAAAAAAACTCATTAGTCCTGTCATGAAAGTTGAAAGAACTAAGGTAGAAATTACAGTGGCAACGGTAAATGTGAAAGTTCTTTTTCTATTCATTTAAATAGAAAATACACCGACATTGCTAGAAGCATTAATTGCAGATGAATATCTGAGAAAGACTCATTTAAAACTGGGAAATGAAAGCCCCAAATGATGACAACCATTACAAAAGTGCCTAAGATGCCGCCCAAGGTAGATAAAGCTTTAGCAGTTGGTCCAATAAATTTTAATCCCCCCAGAATAATGAACAACGGAATTAAAACTAGCTCGGAAATAGTAATCAACCAAGAAGAAACCACTGGAAAGTCTGAGAAAAATTCCATTTTTGGAATAAAGCTCAACGGCACATCAGGGGATTCAAGAAGTTTATTAAATTTGGGTTGGCCATATTCAAACATGACCCACGACAAACATAATCGGAGAGCCCATTCAGAAAGAATGCCCATCTTAGTTTCTGCTATTGGTTCTGTGACCTTATTAAGCAAACTCATGGCTTAAATTATAGTCAAATTAGGTGGGATATACGAATTTTAGGTAGCTAGGATTAATCGACGAAGTGCTTTTCTTTTTCTTCGTTGATTGTTTTCACTTCTGCACAATATTCTGCTGTTGGGCGTGAAATTAATCTTTCCAAACCAATTGGTTCACCTGTTTCAAGGCAAAAACCATAATCACCAGCTTTGATACGCATGATTGCTTTATCAATCTTTGGTAGAAGCTTAGATTCTCTTTCCACTATACGTAAAAATAGCATTGAATCAATTTCGTGTTGTGCTCTGTCTACCTCATCGCTGCATGCAGGAGGATTGCTTAATCTATCCTTTGCTTCTCTTATATGAGTTAAGGTTTCTTTCTTTAGGTCGTCAAGAAGAGATTTGAAGAACACAAGCTGATCCTTGTTCATATAATTCTTCTTTGGAGCTTTTAAAATTTTTTCTTTAGTTAGCATAGTGAAAGGAAATATTTTATGTGCGAAAAAAAAATATTCAACTAGTAATTTAAAGAATTTCTAAGATTTAACATCTTTGACACTTTTCGAAATATTCACACCAAAACCTGAAAGAACCAAAGCTAAAGGCAAAATTGCTAGCGGCGCTACAGCTAAAGTGAGCCCCAAGGTTAAGAGAATATTAAACAACAAACCTCCAGAAGCATCACCAAAACGGTTAATGAATGTATCAATGAACACAGTTGATCTATATTTTTCTGATTTTTTTAGGGTGGTATAAACTGTCTCTCGTGCTGGCTTATTGATGGCATATTCAAACGGTCGCATTAAAGCAGAGATGATTAAGAATAAAAGAACACCGGTTCCTGTGAAGAGAAAATCTGCAAAGTGGCCAGCCATCATTAAATAGGCAATCATGAACAAAACACCATAAATGCCAAGCACAAACTTCAAGCCAAAAAATCTACTTTCTAATAAGAAGCGTGTAATTAAGATCTGAGAAAAGAAAGTTATTGGTGTTACTAGACTGTCGGCATCAGCAAATATTGCGCGCTGCTCAACAATGTCGTTTGTGTATTTATTTATGATCTCGAGGCTAAAGAAATACAGGGCGGTTGAGCAACATGTCCAAATAAAAGCATAGGTTAGTAACTTTTGTACCAAAGGATTATTTTTAACCTGGTTTATTTGGTCTACTAAATCGATAGAAATGTCTTTCTTCTCAATCTTGGCAGTATTGGTAGGTTTTAGTTTTGATGAGAAAAAAATTGCTAGCATCAAAGCAGCCAATGAGATAGTAATAGCCGTAACTGGGGCATCAGTTAAATATGATGCAACCGTTCGTGAACCAACAAACGCTCCGGCAGAACCAAAGGCACTTATGATTCCAAAAAATTTGTTACCTTCTGTTCTATCAAAACAGTTAACTATTTTTGCCCAAAAGATAGAAACAACGAAGAAGTTGAATATGTTGTACCAAACATAAAATGTTGCCCCAAGGGCATAGTTACTCTCGTAATAGAAATTTAAATAAGCAAAGACAACTAAGTTCAGGATAAAGAACCCATAAATATACAGAACTAGTCGTGATTCTTTGATTCTTGATACGACAGCTGAGTATATGAAATTAGCAAATAACATCACGAGGACAACGAGAAACAGGAAAAAGGTTAAGTCAGCAGTGCCAATTTGAGCAGCAACCGCACTTCTGAAAGGTCTCATCACAAAAAGAGAGAAGAGAACCATGAAGAAAAAAAGGCCAGAAAATAAAGCGTTTTTGTTTTGTCCTCTCATTGCAACCACAACTGAAATTTATACTAGATTAGCCTAAATGCCAAGCTAGTAGCATGTACCATCAGGCAGATCATTAATACCTATAGCTTCCTGCATAGCAAAGAATATATCTGTATTGTCTAGAATCCCCGTGAAGTTTGCTGAGCCAGGACCATATGCAAAGATTGGTACCATTGCGCCTGTATGATCGCCTTTACCAATAGCAGTATTCCACGAAACTTTCATCTGATTGGTTTCTTTATATCTGAGAGTATCTTTTTCGATCAGCAGGCCTCCTGTTTCATGATCTGCCGTCACCAGAACGAGAGTATCTTGTCTATTCTTTGCAAAAGCTAATGCACTTTCAATCGCATTCTCAAATTCTTCTATTTCATCGTATTGTCCATAGAAATCATTATCATGACCTTCCCAATCAATCTGTGAACCCTCTGCCATAATGAAAAATCCTTTGCACCCCTGCTCAAGCATTGAGTTTGAATTAACTAGAGCAAAATCAAGCATTTCTTTCAGTGAAGGTTCATGTGCTTCTCTTATTAGTTCCTCTTTATTGAATAGCCCAAAAATTTTCTTACCCTTTTTAAATCTATGGTTAACTAAATCGTTTTTTGTTTCTAAAAGGATTGCATCTGTTGTAATTTTGCTCAAATAATCTTTTCCATCCTCTCTTAAACCACCATTCTCTTTTGGTTTAAAGAAATCAGATCCACCCCCCAATACGAAATAATTATTTGAATAAAATATTTGCTCGGCAATAGCGTCTGTGTTGTACCGAGATTCTGTGTGTGCAGCGAAAGCGGCTGGCGTTGCATGAGTGATTTCAGATGTTGCAATTATGCTGTTTACATAAGCTTTTTTATGAAGCAATTCTGTAATATTGGTGACTGGATTTTTTTCATGATCCACTCCCACATATCGATTGATTGTTTTTGTGCCAGAGCTGTAAGCTGTAGCAGATGATGCTGAGTCAGTTACTACTGTGTTATAAGCATGCGTCTTAACAAGTCCTGATACAGGAAACATATCAAAAGCAGTTATGGCATTTGGCCCTTCTTTGGCTATCTTATAGGCAACAATTTGATTGCTTCCCATTCCATCACCAATTAGAAGTATTATATTTTTAGCTTTTCTTTCTACAGGGATAAGTTCTTTATTGGTGATTTCCTTTCCAAAATTAAAATCAACAAGCAGTCTGTCTTTTTTTGGCACATCAATGAGAACAGGCACATATTGATTAACTGCGATTAAAGTGACTACGATCGACAATAGTGCTACAAAAAAATATTTTAGAAATTTCATCTTTGCTGATCTAAGGCATTTAGCTTCATCTCAAGCTGTTTTGATCTTGGAATACCATAATCAAAATCAATGAAAGCACTTTCCCAATCACCATAAGTTGGGTTTGCAAGCATAAACCAGCTGTGTCCCCACATTTCATTGTATGCTCTAGCTGCATCATTTCTTTGCTCTGTTGATGACCGATTTACATCTAAGCTAACAAAATCACCAAAATTATCGCCAATCATCATGACAATGCGATAATCATCAGCAATAAGCTGACGTCTTGATGTTTTATCGGAAGTCCATTCTGGCTTCTCGTCTTTCATAAGAAGCTGATCAAGTTTTGTTGAAAATGAAAATCCCAGTTTTTCTAAATTGTTCCTTGTTGCTTCTTCAAGATTTGCTGTGCGATTGGTAACAAAGAACACTTCTACACCAAGGCTAGTTGCAAGAGCAAGAAACTGCTCTACACCGGGAATGTAATAAGCTTTTTCTTCCATACACCAAGCATCCCAACCATCAGGATAATATTTTCCGTTTTCAATTAAACGAGCTTGATAGGCTATGTTATCTAATACTGTCTGATCAATATCTAAAATTACAGCAGGTGGTTTCCCAGAAAACCCTGAAGTTTGTTCAAGGGCAGCTGTATAATTTTTATCCTCGACGAGTGCTGGTAGTTTATCCATAGCAGAGTTATAAATGCCAATAGAATTGCTGTAAAACTCGGCAGATTTTTGAACAAATAGAGTTGCCATTAATCCTTGATGTCCTTTTGTTTCAGGCAATGCTAGCAAGGAGATAAAAATTAGAACAAAAGCATTAGTTTTCATTGTCTTTATTATAAATTAATTTATTTTTATTAACTGCTACTTTTCTGCAACAGAACTATGGCATGATGAGCACTCAAGCTTTCGACAAATTTGGAAGTTTTGATAGTGAGCATAAATCACTAACAGAGAGGCTATTACTGTGACAACTTGCTCTCCTGTTTCACCGGCGTAAGCCTCGCCGAATAACACAGCCAAAACAAAGAGTACTAACCCAGCAATGCCAAGTGCGAAAACTCCTTTTTTCTTATGGTTTTTTAAACCAAGATACAGGGCATATAAACTTACAGGAAGAGTAACGATTAATAGTAAGTAATGAATGATCTCATTATCGATAGTTAAAGCAGAAGTGCTTGAAACTGCAATAAAGAAAGAAGGCACAAACAAGCAATGCAACACACAAATCAGCGACATTGAGGCTGCTATTTTGTCAGACTTATATTGATCGTTATACATATGAAAAGTTTAAGCTTGAATTTTGCTTTATCTTTATACGCTTGTAAACACCTAACTAGGGCCAGCGAGGTGCAAAGACCCTAGTTAAATTGATTAAGAATTAGAAAGTAATTCTAAATTTGAAACCAACATTTCTGCCAGCTAATGGAACCTCATTTTTTACAAATGAAGTATGGTTTCTAGCTGTTTCATCAAGAAGGTTTTTAATGAATATGGATGATCTGAATGTTACACCATCGCCTAAGTCATAAGATTTAGAGGCATCAAGATCTAGCATTCTATACCCATCAGTTCCAGTTTCACCTTCTGCTATATTATTTTGAGGTTGGACTTCTTTATAGGAAACTCCAGCAGAGTAATCACCAGAAACATAATCAAGACTCATAAATCTTCGTTTTGGCATCATGCGAGGTACAAACATTTGTGAATCTTTAAACTTACCTTCAACAGCATCTAAGCCAACAGTTGCAGTAAGTGTGCCATTTTCTAATTGATAGCTATTACCTAATTCAAATTCATAACCTGTGAACTTCGCATCATTTTGCAGATACTCTGCTAATGTAAGCCCACCATGATCATGCTCTTCTTCATGCTCTTCATGATCTTCTTCTGATTCATCCATCAAGTAGATATAGTCATCCACGTTATTTACATAAACAGTGTATTTAGCAAAAATACCTCCATCGCTGTAATTCAATGACATATCAAGGTTATTGGACTTTTCAGGGTTAAGATTTACATTTCCAACTTCAAAACGTCTTGTAGCCAAATGTGGGCCATTCATGAATAATTCTTGTGCTCCAGGAGCTCTCTCTGCACTTGTTCCACTTAAAACTAAAGATAATTTATCAGTTAAACTTTGCGTCAGCTGAAGAGAGTAATTTGTGGTTGAATAGTTAAAGCTATAATCCTCCACCTCTTCTTCACCTTCATGATCTTCATCATGATCGCCTTCATGATCATGATCCTCATCTTCATGGTGCATTTCGGCAACTGAACCATCTCTTGTGATGTCATCAAACCTGATTCCAAAATCAAGGTGAGCAGTACCAATGTCTTGGCTCATAAAATAACCAATAGTGAATTCTTCACTCATTGTTGGTTGCATAAATGCTTCCTCGCCAGCTAATGCCATTTCTTCTTCAGCAAAATTCATGGATATTTTTTGAGTACGCTTATCATTTGATAAATCAAAAATCATTCCAAATTCTGTCGCATCATTTGTGAATAATGTTGGCTCTTCGCTATGGCCTTCATGCTCATCATGATCTTCGCCTTCATGATCTTCACCTTCATGCTCTTCATCATCGTGATGCTCTTCACCATGCTCTTCAGCATGCTTTTCCATCAACGAATATTCTGAAGTTGTTAAGAAGTAATCAACTTTGTTTACTAAACCATTGCCTAAGTTCAATGAGCCCTGCAAAGTGAAGACATCAGATTCAGTCATGGCAAATATTCTTTCCCCTTCATGCTCATCGTGCACTTCACCTTCGTGTTCATCTTCACCCATAGTTTCGTGATCATCATCGTGATGTTCATCATGCCCTTCATGCTCTTCGCCATGAAAAGGTATACCATGAACTCTTTCCGCAGATGATAGTGA
>VMBT01001991.1_pt1 | contig 10466 bp, 12 predicted proteins | sample 4404301 | NCBI WGS metagenome assembly VMBT01 (sample SAMN12238535, study PRJNA552566) | marine metagenome | isolation source: Coastal seawater | place: USA: coastal Georgia, Sapelo Island | collected 2008-08/2009-08
TCAAAGACCATGAAAAAGGTTGGGTTTTTCTAGTGCCTTTTGACGATGTAAAAATAATGGACCAAAATGCTTGACAAATATCGGGCATGAGTGTATCGTATTACATATTGTTAGAAAACAAGTTGAAAAAAGTTAGTAAAAAAGGTTGACAAATAATGATAGTGAGTATATCATTATATACAGTTGTTAAAGAATTTCGCGGTTTTCGCGAAGAGGGTCAGCAGTCCCATACTGCTAAATTGTTAGGGCATAATGCCTAAGGAAATGTAAAATGACTAATACTGATAAAGTACTTAACGCACTTCAAGAAGGACAGGAACTTTCAGCGGCGCAGATCTCTGCTCGTTGGGGCGTAGGTAACCCGGGTGCTACCATCCAGAACCTCCGCTTTAAAGGTTACCCCATTTACTTGAACTCGCACACCGACACGAAGGGTCGCGTTGTCAACAAGTATCGTATGGGCACTCCTTCCCGCGCAGTTATTGCCGCAGGCTACCGCGCACTTGCTGGTCAGTAATCACTACTGATCACGAAGATCGTAGGGGGGCGCAATGCCCCCCTTTTCTTTGGCTTGAAAAAGTCCTTTAAAATCAAGCACTTAGATGCACAAAAAAGTAGACTTTTCTGCAGAAATCTGTATAATATTATATATAGGTTAAAGAAACGTAGGAAACCAAGTACATGAAAAACACCCGTGAAATGAATGACCGAATCTATCAGTACTGTGATTTGGTCCAGAGACTCAACGATGAGTACTTTGAGCGCATGAAATTTACTCATGCTCCGTCAGACTACATCACAGTCGACTACGGTCGTCGCTACGCCAAGATTGTTAAGGTTGGGCGTGATTACGATGCTGACGGCAAGGAAGTGATTCGTGAGCGAGATCGGTCTGTCCATAGTTTTGTTGATATGGGCAACGGCGACATTCTTAAGGGCTCGTGGAATGCCCCAGTTAAGAACGGTGTGCGTGGTAACATTTTTAGCGATGACTGTGGTGAGAGCGTTATCACAGAGCATGGCCCGAAGTACCTTCGATAATTTAAGGAGACCCAAGTACAATGAGCAATCAAGAAAACAGAACTAACACCCTGAAGGAAGCCAAGAAGGCGATTCGTCGCGCGATGCTTCGTAAGCGACCCGTATTCCTTTGGGGGCCTCCCGGAGTTGGTAAGTCCGATCTCATTAGCCAGTTGGCTGGTGACGTCAATGGTCTTATGATAGACCTGCGTATGGCCCTGATGGAGCCTACTGACCTCCGTGGTATTCCTTACTACAATCAGGCGGAGAACAATATGTCCTGGGCTCCTCCGGTTGATCTGCCGTCGGCTGAAACTGCCGCTGACTATGATGTCGTCATCCTGTTTTTGGATGAGATGAACTCTGCTCCGATGGCGACGCAGGCTGCCGCTTATCAGTTGGTACTTAATCGCAGGATTGGTACTTACGAACTGCCCGATAACGTCGTTATTGTGGCGGCTGGTAACCGTGAAACTGACCGCGGTGTGACGTATCGTATGCCTGCCCCGTTGGCTAATCGCTTCGTACATATTGAAGTCGCACCCGACTTTGATACGTGGCAGGAGTGGGCGGCTGACAATCAGATTCACCCTGATGTGTTGGGTTACTTGACGTTCGCTAAGAACGATCTCTACAGTTTCGATCCTGGCTCTAACGAGCGATCCTTTGCTACTCCGCGCTCCTGGGCGTTTGTGAGTGACTTGTTGGTGGATCAGGAGGACGATATCGAGATGACTGAAAGCGAGGTGTCGGATCTGGTTGCTGGCACGGTAGGCGAGGGCATGGCTATTAAGTTTAACGCTCATCGTAAACACTCCGGAAAACTGCCGAATCCGACGGATATTCTTAACGGTAGCGTTAAGAAACTGGACGTCAAAGAAGTGTCAGCAATGTACTCGCTGACTATCGCGATGTGCTACGAATTGCGCGATTCGTACAAGAAGGCTAAAAAGGCCAACCCGGGCAAAGAGTGGCACGAAATGTGCGATAATTTCTTCCGCTTTATGATGGATAACTTCCTTACAGAAGTTACGGTAATGGGTGCTAAGATGGCGCTCACTAACTATAACCTCCCGCTGGTGCCGGGCAAACTCAAGTCGTTTGACGAGTTTCATAAACGCTTCGGCAAGTATGTAATCTCGGCGATGGAGGGCTGACAGAGTACTTGGGAACCCCCTGGAGCCAGTGCAATGCTGGAATAACTCCGGGGGGACTCATTCTAAATCAAGCACTTAGCGCACCATTTTTCGTGACAAATCGCCCGAAAAATGCTAAAATATTAGTATAGAAAGTGGAAAAACACGAGCACGAAAATGTCCAAGAATACTACTGCTAATACCAAGACTGAGAAATACCCGCTTCTGCAGGTAGGCTTTGAAACTGATCCGGCGCTTGATGAACGAGTTCGTGAGCAACTCACAACCGCCCGCATTGGGCTTTTGCTTAAAGAGCCGTTCTTTGGTAACCTCTGCACACGGCTTGAACTGGTTAACGCTGATGCGTGGTTGCCGACTGCCGCTACTGACGGTCGTCGTTTTTACTACAATACGAAATTCGTAGAGCAGTTATCCTCCAAGCAGATTGAGTTTTTGTTTGGACACGAAGTTCTCCACATCGTATACGATCACATTGGACGTCGTGGTGATCGTGATCCCAAACTGTCTAACATTGCCGCTGACTATTGCGTCAACGGCGACTTGGTTGTTAATCGCATTGGCGAACCTATTGACCAAGTTCCTATTGTGCACGACAGAAAGTATTACGACATGTCGTTTGAGGAAGTGTACGACGATCTCTACGAGAACGCCGACAAGATCAACATCGACGATCTGCTTGATGCGGTACTTGATGACCACTTAGACAGCGATGACGGTGGCGAAGGTGAGGGCGAGGGCGAAGGTGGCGAAGGCGAACAGGAAGGTAAAGGCAGTCGTCCTAAACTGTCCGAGGAAGAGCGTCGTGAAATTCGTGAGGAAATGAAAGAGGCGATACTGTCCGCGGCGCAGAACGCTGGTGCTGGTAACGTGCCACAAGGCGTTAAACGTATGCTTAAGGAACTTACTGAGCCTAAGATGAACTGGCGTGAGTTGCTTGATGTACAGATCAAAAGCCTTATTAAGAGTGACTTCTCGTTCATGCGTCCTAATCGTAAGGCGTGGCACACTGGTGTGATGTTGCCCGGTATGATTCCCGACGATACTATTGACTTGGTTGTTGCTATTGACGTTAGCGGTAGTATCAGCGAAACAATGGTGCGTGACTTCCTTAGCGAAGTTAAGGGTATTATGGACGCCTACACTACGTTCAACATCAAGATTTTCTGCTTTGATACTGATGTATACAGCGTCAAAGACTTTACTGCTGACAACCTCTTTGAGATTAACGAGTATGAGATTGTTGGCGGTGGTGGCACAAGTTTCGAAGCAGTTTTCGAATACATGAAAACAAACGCAATCGAACCTAAGAAACTGGTTGTATTTACAGATGGTTATCCGTGGGGTTCTTGGGGCGATGAAAGATACTGTGATACTTGCTGGATTGTCCACACTCACAGAATAGAAGGCGCGCCCAAGCCACCGTTCGGTGCTTATGCGTATTACGAAACCTCTTACAATTAATGGCGAATGAAGCGATACTAAAAGCATTAGGAAAGCAGGCAAGTCCAAATGGATTGCCTGTTTTTTCCACGAATGAATGGCAAGAGTTCAAAGAGCAATACGAAAAGAAAGAAGCAATAGAAGCACTCGCACATTACATTGTTAGCAATAACATTCCGTTTCCGTTTCAAGAGATAACTGAAAACGACGTAGTAGATAAGTTTAAAAAACTTAAAGGAATGGACCATAACAAACTGCTATATGGTTATACTACAGACATTACAGACAAGTTTAACGACTACGAATACTCTGTTCAAAAATACTGCAAAGATGTTATAGACATTAATCACTACTATAACGATATTAGTAACTACTTCCAGCAACAGAACAGACTTAAATGTAGTGGATGGTCACATAAGAGTCCGCTAGATATATGGAGCAGTGAAGAAGCATTAAAGACACTTAACTGGACATTTTGGCGCGACGGTGTTGTAAAGTTTGTAGATGAATCCAAATACAGAGAAGCATTTAGACTAGGTGCGTATGTAGCGACACAGTTTAAACCCACTGTTGCCAAGTATGTTTATAACAGGTTTAACGCTAAAACAGTATTAGATACTAGTTGTGGTTGGGGAGATAGATTAGCAGGCTTTTGGGCAAGTAACGCAGAAACTTATGTAGGGTGCGATCCAAATCCAAACGTTTATAAAACATATATGGAGCAATGTAAGTTTTATGACAAGCATATTTTTAACAACGACGGTTTGTTAATGGAGTTTAATGCTTGTAATGGTTTAGAATGGTTTAGATATGAAGGTGCTAAAACAGTAACTATTTTTAACGCACCCGCAGAGGACATTAAAGACTTTCCCGAACTAAGTTATGACCTAGCATTTACTAGCCCACCGTACTACAATACAGAACGCTATGCTGAAGGTATAAAAGAGGAAACACAGAGTTGGTTTAAGTATAAAGAGTTTGATAGTTGGTTAAACGACTTTTTGTTTGTAACTTTAGAGAAAACTAAGAATCTAATTAACCCACAGACAGGCGTTATAGCAGTAAATATTATTGACGCCAATATTAAAAACAGGAGGCACTATGTATGTGATCCTATGACAGACTTTATGGCTAGTATTGGTATGCCGCTACAAGAAGTTATTGGTATGCGTATGAAGCAGAGACCAAGAAACGAAGAAGGCGGCGACAAAGAACATATGCAGGACTGTTTTGTAGAGCCTATATGGGTTTATAGTTCTTCTAATGAAAACACTTTAACACAATTTGAGAGGTTATTCGAATGAGCAAACGTGCTTACATTTTTGATGTTGATGGTACTTTAACTCCTAGCAGACAAAAAATGAATCCGGAATTCAGCGAGTGGTTTACTGATTGGGTTAAGCAAGAATATGTGTTTTTAGTAACGGGCAGTGATTATCCTAAGACTGTAGAGCAGTTAGGTGAGGAGATTTGTAATACAGTACAACGTTGCTATAACTGTTCCGGTAATAGTGTGTGGGAGCAAGGTGAAGAAATATACGGCGACGAGTTGAAACTTGAAAACAAAGCACACGACTTCTTAACAGGCAAACTAGTTGCTAGTGAGTTTCCATTACGCACAGGAATGCATTTTGAGAACAGACCCGGAATGATCAACTTTAGTGTAGTAGGTAGAAACGCTAATCTTAACGAACGCGCTGAATATGTTAGATGGGACGTTAAGACAAACGAACGTCATGCGATCGCAGAAGAATTTAATAAACTGTTTCCCGAGTACCAAGCAGTTGTGGGAGGAGAAACAGGCTTGGATATTTCCAAGTTAGGCTGTGATAAGTCGCAGATTATTTGGGACTTCGATGACTATGACATTAGTTTCTTTGGCGATAAAATGGAGCCAGGCGGTAATGATCATACGTTGGCAGAAGCAATAAAGTCTCGCTTCAACGAACAAGACGTGTTACATCACGTTACTGGCTGGACAGACACATGGATAAAAATAAGTCATGCCCAATAAAAAACCTTATCAAAAACTTGCTTGGACAAGCACCGCGTTATTAATACTTGCGGCTACATTAGCGGCCTTTAATATACATCCGCAGTATGTTTGGATGTTCATTGTTGCTAATAGTATGTGGACACTTACAGGTATACTGTGGAGAGAGACTAGTCTTATAGTTCTTAACGCAGGACTTACGCTAATATACGTTATAGGAATGTTATGGTAACTAACTACGAGAATAATATCATAGGAGATACTTATTATCTTTTTTCATGGCGAAGCCACACCGTCGGAAGGTCGGAAGATAATATCGATATGTTTATTGATGTTTGGAATCGCAAAGAATGTAATCTTATTGTACCTAATCTGAGTGAAAAAGACTCAGCTGAAGAAGCCATAAAGTATTACATAACATCAAAAAAAACAAATTTTTACGATATTGCATCTGACAAAGCACAGAGTATTTTTCGTGCTCTAGAGAAAGGAGTAAAAAAAGTAGTACTTGTTGCTCCTGAAGAGACAATTGTTACTGCTGTTGCACAATATGGTGAGGATTTTAGTATTCTCAAAAACATATGTAAAGAACAATGGAACGCCGATATAAAATTTTTTACTGGAGCTGTCAATAATACTTTAAACTATAGGTACCCTTTAATAAGTCTTACTGATAATTTAATCTCGTGGCCGGACTTTTTCGCCTATAAAAAAATACATGAGGTTGATTGTATGCGTCTAACTAAACCAGTAAGCATCAAAAATCCAAAAAAATTATTTATTTCATTAAACCATCTTCCTAAAAGCCACAGATCTTTATTAATGGATCTTCTATATAAGGAGGGTCTCTTCGATCATGGTTTTATTAGTTGGCCCGGGCCTGATTATACTCACCATGCGGATGATGGTGAGTATAAATTTAAGTGGTGGACTCCTAAAAAAATGGTTGTGGATTGGGACTATAACAAAGACGATCCTAACTGGTGTAATTATTTTAGTGGAAACATTATACCAAAACAATATGAAGAAAGCCTTTTTAGTTTAATATTAGAATCCAATTTAGATTCCATTTTTTTAACAGAAAAAACATTTAATGCAATAATTTCAAAAAGACCTTTTGTTATATACGGTCATCCCAATACACATAAGTACCTTAAAGAAGTTATGGGATATGAATTATTTGATGAAGTAATAGACTATTCTTTTGATAATATAGACTGTAAAATTGAAAGGGCTACAATGATTGTACAAGAATTAAAAAAACTTACTAAATTTAATTTAGTGGATTTACATAACTTACTTAAACCTAAGATAGAACATAACTACAACACAATGTTAGAAAACGTATCGAAAAGAAAATTTATTACTAAAGAAATTATTGACATTATTAACATTGATCATCCGTATATGAAATTTGACTACAGATATTTTATTAATGGTACTGGAGATTATATCTAATGTCTAATATTGTTACTGTGAATACATGGTGTTTACTTGATAATGATTCACGTCGTGCGTTTATATTTGAATTTGGAGCTCCACTCGAGGCCAAACACCTCTTTGGTGAAATGAATTTTATCACTAGAAAGGGTTTTCACGACGCATTACAATATTTAGATGATAAAAATATTACCGAAGTATACTTTCTTTGTCCAGAAGAGGCATTTACCATATGCATGAACCTTACAATTGAAGTAGTTAGATTAAAATACAAATTTGTTGAAAACACAAAATTTACATTTATTACATCAGCGGTTGATGGTGAAATATTAAGATTAAAAGAATACAATAATATCAATATAATGTCCTGGATGGGGTTTTGGGCACACCAAACAATTCATGAGATACTGTTACATTATCAACACGGCAAAAACTCTGGCATGCCGATCAGAGGGCATGATAAAATTATTAAACCCACAAATCCATCAAAAAGTTTTATATATATGAGTGGCAAGTCTCGTCATCATAGGTGTATACTTATTGATTATCTTTACAAATACGATCTATTTAAAGACGGATATATAACTTGGAATAAAAAATACGACTTGAACACCCACGGCTGCAGAATTTATAAATTCAGATGGTGGGAAGAAGAAAAAATATTAAAATTAGAAGACCAGTATTCAGATATCGACTGGCTTAAAGACCAGATCGAACGTGGCAAATTTGAGAGGGAAATAATAGACAATAATAATGGTAGTTTTTCTACACCATACGTATGGGGAAGAATAGCGCCCAAACAATTTAGTGATAGCTTGTTTAGTGTAATTTCGGAAACACATATTGATAGTTTATTTTATACAGAAAAAACATTTATGCCCATTCTTAACCAAAGACCTTTTATTATTCAAGGATTCGTAGGAATGAATCACTATCTTAAAGGGCTAGGTTATGAATTATTTGAAGAAGTGATAGACTATTCTTTTGACATGGAAGAAGATATAGAAACTAGAACAAAAATGATGGTCAACGAAATAAAAAAGATCACAACATATGATCTTAATGCATTACATAACCAACTTAAACCTAAATTAGAACACAATTGCAAAATTTTATTAGATAATGTACTTGCTAATAATTATATGGACAAAGAGTTAGAAAACTTTTTAAACCAACTAGATGATAATATAGTAAGTTATGATCATCTTTTATATAACAAGAATCTAGATCAATCGTCAAAAGAATACTACAAAAAACATTTTTTAAATAATGATGATTAATAAAGACTTTACTGGCGTTGCGGCTACACATAATAAAGACAACGTTGGTAATATTACTAGAAAGTATGTAGGCGACCATTTAAATGGTTTAGAGCACGGTATTGGTGTATATGAAGCAAGGTTTAATAAATGGGCAAATAGCCATCTTCCCACACATCGTTTTGCTGGTCAATTTATAGAAGGAAAATGTAATGGTTTAGGAATGAAAACATTTTTCGACGGAAGTGAACTATTTTGTGGTGAGTATAAAGACAATCAAAGAAACGGAATAGGATACTGGAAACTACGAACTGGTGCTATCTTTATTGGTGAATTTAAAGATCATGTACCAAAGGGATTTGGAACAATGTTTAGTTGCAACGGGTTTAAGTTTATAGGAACGGTAAAAAGTTGGATAGCTCGTGAAGGCTCATGGTATAATTCTAACAACGAAGAAATTGATATAACTTCATTAGGTTATTATAAAAATGGCTTCAAGTATGAAGGAGATCGACTATCAAATATTGATAATGTTGAAGGACAACATGGTTACGGAAGAATTGATTATAATAACGGAGAGTTTTACGCAGGCAATTGGAAAAACGGCATTAAGGAAGGCTACGGTGAAATGAAGCATTTTGATTGGTCCATTTACAAAGGTGAATGGAAGAATGATATGAAAAACGGAAATGGAGTAATGACTTTTCCGAATGGTAGTATATATACTGGGACATTTAAGGATGGTAAACAGTATGGCAAGGGAGTTTTAAAAACACCTGATGACAAGGAATACGATTTAGAGTTTTAAAATATGTCAGAGCGAATTCAGAGAAACATTGTTAATAATACATATTATCATTTTCCTAGGATGACCCTTACTACTGTGCAGTATGATGACACACTAAAAAACGCGCCGGATAACTCCCCTGAAAAAATTTTTCAAAAAAACCTTGTATTAATACGAGACGAAAAGCCTGGTGATATACATAATCAGGATCATAACGCAGAAAGCAATATAAAGATATTTGAAGAAGCGTTAAAATTGGGTGTTAAAAAAATTGTATGTTTTTGTCCCGAGGAGGTTGATGGGTTTGGCGCTCATCTAGCGGACATCGTAATTGGGTATATTAATAAAAACTATCCTGATACTGAATTTAACTTAGTAAGCGGGGGATTTACTAATAATGATTTTCCCTGCTTCGCGCAAGTATATAATTCGTTATTTAAATTATGTACAAATGTAGTATATTGGCCTGATTATTTTGGTTATACAATTGTACAGTATTATCTTCACAGTCCTCATAATAGATCTGTATTTCCAGAAATTAATATTCAATATCCAAAAAAAATTTTTACATGTCTAAATCAGCAACCGAAAGTACATAGAGCAATATTAGTAGACTATCTATATCGATATGGCTTATTTGATTATGGATATATTAGTTGGCTAGCGGGAGACTCTCATCTTATAGGCCATGTGGCGGGAAAAAGCTACAAGTATCGATGGTGGACTCCTGATTATCTTTATCTAGATTGGAGTCCTGATAGTGGGCATGACTTTAATCAACGTATACTTCCTTTAAAAGAATATAAGGATAGTGTTTTTAGTATAGTGAACGAATCAGACTATAATATAATTTTTTTAACCGAAAAAACATTCATCCCTATATTATGCAAGCGGGCCTTTATAATTAATGGTGCGCCAAATATAAATAAATTTTTAAAAACAATGGGTTTTAAGTTATTTGATGAAGTAATAGATTATTCTTTTGACTCTATTATAGACGAGGATTTAAGAATTGAAACGCTTTGCTTAGAAATAAAGAAATTAACTGAATTGGACCCAATAAAACTATATCGACTACTTAGACCTAAAATAGAACACAACTTTAATACGCTAATTAACAATGTTGAAAACAAAACATCAATTTCTAACGAACTTAAATCAATATTAAATATTGACAATCCATGGATGAGTTCTATATATAGACCAATCGTTAACGCCGTCGACGGCAGTATGGCACATATACTATGAATCACATATTATGAAAGACTATTTTAAAATACGAGCCACGTGGAATATTATGAACCGTTTTGAGAAGGTTATATTCTCTCTTTCCATGCTAATTGCATGCGGATCAGTGTTATTTTTGCTAT
>VMBT01001994.1_pt1 | contig 10450 bp, 10 predicted proteins | sample 4404301 | NCBI WGS metagenome assembly VMBT01 (sample SAMN12238535, study PRJNA552566) | marine metagenome | isolation source: Coastal seawater | place: USA: coastal Georgia, Sapelo Island | collected 2008-08/2009-08
ATCAGGTGGAGCTCCATCCAGCATGTTGTACATGATATTCCCTTCGATGTTCACATCCTGGCTACCAGCCAAATATTGTTGCAATACGGCTTCTTGCTGACGTACACCTCCGGCGAATAAAACGTAGACCACGTGATCCGCCATGTCCGCGTTCGTACGTGCGAACAACCTGCCCGATGGCAAAATATATGGCATCGCGATGGATCCCGCAGTCACTGCGGCCGCCGTTTTAACGAAATCTCTTCTTTTCAGTTTGCTATTCTTTTCACTCATGACGACCTCCTATTAATAGAATTGATACTCATCTGAAGCTGCAAATGCCGTATACACCAATTCGGTGGTGACATTTGGGTTGGCTTCGATATAATTTCGGAAAAATGATTTCTCCAGTTCAGAAGGGAGTCGCACATAAAACTTGCGATAGGTCTCCGTGATGAAGGAATCGGGATCTGCCCGCATGAACGAATCCGACGGAAGTTCCACCTCTCCCGAATTCATGTAATTGCTCACGATGATCTCGTGGATGAGGCCTTTGTCGCCAAAACTCTGGATCACTCGCTCTGTCTGAACGAGTTTATCTACAGAAATGGCTCGCTTATACAGAGTCGTATACAGGATAGACGTGAACTGTTTGTCGGACTTAACTCGTGTTTTGATCAGGTTCTGGTCTAGCACATCGACATCGTTGACATCAAAGGTTGCCACTACTTCCTTTTCACAGGAAGACAGGAGCACCGCAAGGAACATCAACGGGACTATGGCCGACTCTGCCAGATGCCTGAGTTTAGAAAAAATCTGCATACTCATCGGTTACCATAATTGCGTGTTGAAGATCCGGGAAGCTGCCCGACTGTCTCAGATCATCGTACTGGTTAAACATTTCCTGGGTCGTAGGTTCTCGTCCCATCAGACTGAGATAGGCCCAGTTTATCAAGCCTTCGTAGAATTCTGCCGAGTTGCACAGGAGTAAACTGTACTCCCGTTTATTTGAGGCAAACCCTCCAAAGAGTGCACCAACTTCGTTGTTCTGAATGATCCCATAGGCGATATTGAATTCCTTTTGAGTCGGAAAACGATAAAAGAGATCATCAAATGAGGCATTGACGAAGTTGAATGTATTCATATTGATCACGTCATAGACGTTATTGTCGAGCATTCGGGAGAAGACCTCATTGATGTCGATCTCACCGTTCATGAATTCGACACGGCTGTCGATCACGCGTTGATTGCGCTGTTTTTGAAGCAAACCGGCAAACACCTGAATGGAATCTCCAACCAGTCGCCCACGGAAGATAGCGTTATTGGCAAGTCCCACATATCGAGAGAACTCGACATCAGCGGCACCTTCTACCATACGCGACTTGATGATATCGTAGATGCGTTGATAGTATTTGTTCTTGTAAGAAATGTCGCCTTCCCGGAAAGTGGTGTCCTCCTGCAGGTATCTAACTAGTTCGGAGCGTACATCATAGGAGAGGTCATCTGAACGGAGCAGCTCCACACCGGCTTGTAGTTCTTCCGGAATAGGAGATCGACCGATCAGGTCGATATAAACTCTGTTGACGTAATTCTCCACCCGGATCGTGGAGATCCTATGTGGCACCAAGGCTTCATTATCCGGAATGAATTGCTCTTCTCGCTCCTTACAAGAGGAAATAAGCAGGACAGGGATCGCAAAGGCCAGCAATAAGATATTGGCTACTTGCTTGAATCTCATAGTATTATATCTTGAAAGGCATCTATTTGCCTAACTTTCGAAGATATAACAAACCCGCGGCTTTGTCAAGTTAGTCTGCTCAATCTCATTTTCGTTGCACCAACAGTGGGAGATTTTTTTAGCACAGCTGGAGATGGAATCCCGTCTTTGGGAACATTAGGGCAAGATGATGACGGTGAAAAATACAAGATTTACGTAGCTTCGAGCTTGGGGAGGAGGAGTGGTGGCCCCCGAGGCGACTTAACTCCAATTTCTCGATTGAATCCACTTGACAAAAGCAACCCTGAACCAGAATTCCGACACCCATACAAATGCCCGAAACACTCACATATCTCCTACCCGTTTTTGCCTTGATCCTCGGCGCGGTCGTGACATACATTTTCCTTAAGAGCTCAGTGATCAGTAGTATCAGCAGAAATGTTGACGAGAAAGCGCAACGCATAGTCGACCTGAATACTGAATTGGAGAGCATGCGAGTTGAACGCGATGAGTCAAAAGGCGAAGTGATCAGACTCCAGGAAAAACTGCTGGCCAAGGAAGAAGACCTCGCAAATCAAAAAGAGGAACTCGTGGAGATCCAGAAGCAGATGAATGAGAAATTCAAACTGATCGCTTCAGAGATACTCGACAACAACTCACGCAAGATTCAGGAACAACACGAGACAAAACTCAAAGCACTGCTCGACCCGCTCAAGGAACGTATCAAAGAATTCGAGAAGAAAGTTCAGGACAATAACGAGAGCAGCATCAAACGAACCACCGCTCTCACGACGCAGATCCAACAACTCAAAGAGATGAATGAGTCCCTCGGTCAGGAAGCCAAGAACCTGACGGCTGCTTTAAAAGGTGATAAGAAAATGCAGGGTGACTGGGGAGAGAAACAGTTGGAAATGATCCTCCAGAGTGCTGGACTAACGAAAGACATTCACTACGCTACACAGAAGAACCTCAAGTCAGAAGATGGTTCGAATTTCCGTCCCGATGTAGTGGTGAATCTTCCCAACGATAAACACCTCATAATCGACTCCAAGGTGTCACTTATTGCATATGAATCCTTTTACAACTCAGAGGATGATGCAGAAAAAGCCACGCACATGGCAACCCATCTTCTGAATGTGAAGAATCATATTAAAGAACTGAGTCGCAAAGACTACCCAGCCCTTTATGGCATCAATCCACCGGACTACGTCCTGATGTATGTTCCACTGGATTCAGCACTCTATGCCGCAATGACCGAGGATACAGCTCTCTTCGACACCGCGCTTAGAAGTCAGATCGTCCTGGTTTCCAACACAACCTTATTCGCTACCCTCAAGACCATCTCGTATATCTGGCAGCAGGAGAACGTCACACGTAACACGCAGCAGATCAAAGAAGAGAGCGTCAAACTCTACGACAAGTTTTACGGCTTCGTTGAAGACCTCACCAAGGTAGGAAGGCGACTCGACAGCGCAAAAGACGAATACGAAACAGCAATGAAAAAGCTGAGTTCCGGGCGCGGAAATCTGCTTGGACGCGTCGAGAAGATCAAAGGCCTGGGTCTCAATACAGGGAAGGATCTTTCCGATCTGGATTCACAATACTTAGACATGTCGGATCTAAAGGAAGAAGACGATACGGATACAGAGAAATAGCGCCCATTTCCTCTATCTTTGCGCCTCATTTCAACGAGCATGGAGAAAAGAGTTCGCGTCCGATTTGCACCAAGCCCAACAGGCCCCCTTCATATCGGAGGAGTACGTACTGCACTGTACAATTATTTGTTTGCCCGTAAGCACGGAGGAGATTGCCTGATCCGTATCGAAGATACCGACCAGAACCGCTACGTTCCGGGTGCGGAGGAATACATCCTCGAATCGTGTAAGTGGCTCGGATTCGACTTCGACGAAGGTCCGCATGTGGGTGGGCCACACGCTCCTTACCGCCAAAGCGAGCGCAAGGATATGTACCGTGAATACGCGGAGCAAATGGTGCGCAAAGGCCATGCGTACTACGCTTTCGACACCACGGAAGAACTCGAAGAAATGCGCAAAAAGCTCGAAGCTGCCAGAATGCCATCCAAATACGATGCAGTCTCTCGCACGAGCATGAAGAATTCTCTCACTTTATCGGAAGATGAAGTGCAAAAACGGATCAACAACGGTGATCCATACGTGATCCGGATCAAACTTCCTCGTAAGGAAGAAGTCCGTTTTCACGATGTGATCCGGGGTTGGGTAGTCGTGCATACCTCTCAAATGGACGATAAGGTCCTTTTGAAGAATGATGGAATGCCAACTTATCACCTGGCAAATGTGGTTGACGATCATCTCATGGGTATCACGCATGTGATCCGTGGTGAGGAATGGCTTCCAAGCGCACCCTTGCACGTCATGTTGTACAAATACCTCGACTGGGAAAGCACCATGCCGGTATTTGCGCACTTGCCGCTCATACTCAAACCGGAAGGGAATGGAAAGTTGAGCAAACGTGACGGGGATAAACTTGGATTCCCGGTATTCCCATTGGAATGGAAAGATCCGAAAAGCGGAGAGGTCAGCAGCGGCTATCGCGAATCCGGATACAGACCCGATGCGGTTCTGAATCTTCTGGCACTTCTCGGCTGGCATCCATCCGACAATCGTGAGATGTTCACCCTTGATGAACTGTGCGAAGAATTCAGTCTGGAACGCGTATCGAAATCCGGTGCCAAATTCGATCAGAACAAAGCCAAGTGGTTCAACCACCAATACATCCTCAAAGCTCCTATTTCCGAATTGACCGATAAAGTCATGGAGGATGCAGAAACCCGCTTCCCGGGAGCAGAACGAAGCTATGTACAGAAAGTAGTTGAACTCATGCGAGAGAAGGTAAACTTCACCACTGAGATCCTCGATGCTGGTGCGTTCTTTTTCACAGAGCCGGAGTCATACGACGACAAAGTCGTCCGAAAGAAATGGAAGAACGACATACCACAACTGATCTCCGAACTCAGTTCGGCTTTCAATGATCTGGGCAATTGGTCAGCCCATGAGATCCAATCGTGTTTTTCGTCATTTGCGGAAAGTAAAGACAAAAGCGCCGGGAGCTTAATGCAACCTCTGCGTGTAAGCGTGAGCGGCGAAGGAGGAGGCCCTCCTATCTTCGAAATGCTGGAGGTACTTGGCAAGGAAACAGTAGTTTCAAGAATGCAAAACGCCGTTGAGACCCTTCCACAAGCAACTGCTTAACTCCAATTTTCAAATAGACTAGCTCACGAAGAATAGGGGGTTGTACCTTTTGGTTACTCACTATTTGCCGAAGGTCAAACCCACGAAACGTCATTTCATGAAGAAGTACATTAACCTATTTGACTTCCGTCAAAAAGTCGATTATAAAACGGAGATCTTGAGTGGCATGGCAGTCGCTCTGGCTTTGGTTCCTGAGGCGATCGCGTTTGCCTTCATCGCAGGTCTTTCTCCTCTGACCGGGCTCTACGCGGCATTTGTGATGGGACTGGTTACCGCAATCTTTGGCGGACGTCCGGGCATGATCTCAGGAGCAACCGGCGCCGTTGCAGTGGTCATTGTAGCGCTTGCCAAAACCCACGGTGTGGAATACATTTTTGCCACAGTGGTTCTCGCAGGTGTGATACAACTCGCTGCTGGTTTTCTTCGACTGGGTAAATTCATGCGTCTGGTTCCTACTCCAGTCATCCTGGGTTTTGTCAACGGACTAGCCATCATTATTTTCATGTCCCAGCTCGATCAGTTCAAAGGAGCAGATGGAACTTGGCTGAGCGGAACTCCTCTCCTCATCCTCTTTGCTCTGGTGCTGACAACCATGATCATCATCTGGGGTCTACCTAAGATCACCAAAGCAGTACCGGCTTCGTTGACGGCTATTCTTGCCATATTCTGACTGGTAACGGTGCTCGGTATCGATACCAAGACTGTTGGCAACCTGGCATCCATAAAGGGCGGCTTCCCTCCTTTTCATATTCCTGCGATCCCTATGGATCTGGAAAGCTTGATGATCATGTTGCCGTACGCGGCCATTGTAGCAAGTGTCGGACTGATCGAAAGCTTGTTGACACTGAACATTGTGGATGAGATCACTCAAACACGAGGAGGAGGCAACAAAGAAGCAGTTGCCCAAGGAATGGCCAATGTGCTCTCGGGTTTCTTTTCAGGAATGGGTGGATGCGCCATGATCGGGCAAAGCTTGATCAACATTTCTTCCGGTGCTCGAGCCCGATTATCGGGGATCGTTGCAGCCGTAATGCTTCTGTTCTTCGTCATGTTCGGTTCTTCCGTGATCGAGCGAATGCCGATCGCTGCCCTGACAGGCCTGATGATCATGGTCGCCATTGGAACATTCGAATGGGCGAGTCTGAGGACATTCAACAAAATGCCAACCTCGGATATTTTCGTCATGGTGGTTGTGACTCTCGTAACGGTTTTTCTACACAACTTGGCACTGGCCGTATTGATCGGAGTGAACATCGCAGCGCTCGTTTTTGCATGGGACAATGCCAAGCGAATTCGAGCCCGTAAGTACATCGATGAAAATGGTGTCAAGCACTATGAGATTTGCGGTCCGCTATTCTTTGGTTCAACGAGCGTCTTCAACGACAAATTCGATGTAACGAATGACCCGGATGAAGTCATAATCGACTTCGCAGAAAGTCGCGTTGTAGATATGTCTGCGATTGAAGCGCTGAACAAACTTTCAGAACGATATGAGGCTGCCGGTAAGATCATTCACCTCAGGCACTTGAGCCCTGATTGCAGGAAATTGTTGAAGAATGCCGAGAAGATCGTGGATCTCAACGTCATGGAAGACCCGACCTACAAGGTACTCGCCGATAATATTTAGGATCTCGCTTTCAAGAGTGGACGTTTCGCAAGAAGTGTTCAAATCCTGATGAGCGTGCTTCATTTCTCCATAGTAAATTCGTTGTGCATGAAGAAAGCACTCTCGAATCGATATGTGATCATAGCAGCTATCCTGCTGTTGTGGCTGGTTTTCTTCGACAGAAACAACCTGATCTACCAATATCGCCTGAATAAGGAGATCAAGACCCTGCAAAAGGAACAAACCTTTTATCTATCGGAGATTGAAAATCTCAAAGCGCAAAAAGCAGCGCTGAGTTCCGACTTGGATGTACTCGAGAAGTATGCCCGTGAAAAGTATATGATGAAAGAACCCGGCGAGGATCTTTATCTACTGAAGGAAAAGTAGGTCTTTAGCTGACGCCACTTACCGGCATTGCCCGGTCTACTTTTTTCACCATTCCCTGAAGAGCTCTTCCAGGTCCGACCTCGATGAATTCAGTTGCGCCGGCAGTGATCATGTTCATCATGGTCTTGGTCCATTGAACCGGAGATACCAATTGAGCGCTGAGATTCGCTTCGATCACATTCACATCGGTCTCTCCCACTGTGGAGACATTTTGATATATCGGACAGCGAGGTGCACTGAACTGTGCTTCTGCAATGGCTTTATCGAGAGCTTCTTTAGCAGAAGCCATATACGGACTGTGAAATGCTCCACCAACAGGTAACTTCAAGGCGCGCTTTGCTCCTTTCTCGGTGAGAACCTCACATGCTTTGTCAATACCTTCTACTCCGCCCGAGATCACGATCTGCCCCGGACAGTTGAAGTTAGCAGCATGTACATCGTCAAATGAATCGCACACTTCTACAACTACGTCGTCGTCCAAGCCTATGATCGCCGCCATGGTTGAAGGTGTTTCCTCACACGCCTTCTGCATAGCATTCGCGCGCAGACTGACCAATTTCAATCCATCCTCGAAGGACAAACCACCCGCAGCAGTGAGTGCTGAAAATTCGCCCAGGCTATGTCCGGCTACCATATCCGGATTGAAGTCATCCATGGTAAGAGCAAGAGCTACCGAATGCAAAAAGACAGCAGGTTGTGTCACCTTGGTCTGTCTTAAATCGTCTTCTGAGCCGTTGAACATGATATCGGTAATATCAAATCCCAAAACTTCATTGGCCTTCTCAAACAAAGCCCTAGCCTCAGGTTTAGAATCGTATATCTCTTTTCCCATACCCGGGAATTGTGCTCCCTGACCGGGAAATACATATGCTTTCATAATGTGTTGTCTTAATTAGCGGCTTCAAATTTGCCGATTATGCGATAATTTTCCTCAGGAAAGAACCTTGTCTTTTGCACACCTGAGATCTCGCAGCCTTCACCGGAAGTGAATCTCATCGATCGACGATTCCGCTTGAGCATATTTTCATATTGGTACTCGAGTTCGATCTGTCGAACTTCATTATTCACGACAGAAATGCGCGCTGAGCGCAATTCATTCAGATCATCTTTTGGCAGTAGTGTTAAGACCTTGATGCTGTCATTTCGTGAAATATCCGACGTGAAATCCGTGCGCCAACTACTTGGCGTCAGTGGAATATTGCCAAATGCCTTGAGCTCTTTTTGCCAGTCGGGAATGTAGGAAGTGTCATTTGGTCCAATTTCATTCCAATAGCTGGATTTGAGGAGTTCTTGTCCATCAAGCGACTTCATCTCCTGCTCCATCCACCTATTGAGATCAATGAAAGGTTCTTCATTCTGTTCTGAATTTGATGGTCCTCCACAGGATAGCACCAAAACACTAAAAATGATCAAAACGGCTCGCATCATTCAAAGGTAACAGACGAACTGAAAAGCTGTTCAAACGAATTCAACATTGAAAGCTGCAGGTCTTCAAAATTCTCATAAAAAAAGAGGCCCGAAGGCCTCTTTGTGAAATTAGGTTTCTATCTCTACTGCTTTCGCATCACGTTGTTGCCTTACGACGGCGACGTGATTTAGGTTTTTCCTCAACTATTTCCTCTTCTATACCTGCCATTTGTGCATCAACATTGATACGACCACAGTGTTCGCAGATAACGATCTTCTTACGTTGACGAATGTCTGACTGCAATTGAGGCGGGATACGGGCAAAGCAACCTCCGCATGCACCACGCAATACCGGAGCAACGGCAATTCCGTTTCTGACGTTCTCGCGAATGCGAGAGTAGGCCGTAAGCAGTTTGCCTTCTATATTCTTCTCAGCTTTTTTCCGCTCCTTAAGGACTTTGTCCTCTTCTTTCTCGGTTTCAGCTGTGATCTCTTCGAGTTCCTTTTTCTTGTTCTCGAGATCCTCCATTCGACCTTTATGCTCGGCTTCGACCTCAGCGATGAGTTCTTTCTTCATCTCGATCTTACCCTGAAGCTCTCCGATCTTTTTCTCAGCAGCCTGGATCTCCAGACCCTGGATCTCAATTTCCTTGTTGAGCGCATCGTACTCGCGATTGTTCTTCACGATGTTCAGCTGCTCGTTGTAACGCTTGATGAGCAATTCAGACTCCGAGATCTTGGCTTTGCTTCCCGCAATTCCTTTATCGAAATCAGCAATGTCATTGTTGAAATTCTCCAAACGTGTTTCCAAACCTGCGATCTCGTCTTCGAGATCCGACACTTCCATCGGCAATTCGCCGCGGACTGCACGCAATCTGTCCAGATTACTGTCGATCGATTGCAAATTCCAAAGTGACTGAAGTCTTTCCTCTATTGAAGCCATGGGCTAGTAATAATATTGAATCGGGTTGGTCCCCCTCTGCGCAAAAATGAGGGCAAAATTAGGGATTTTTTCCGATAATATATCACTAATTAATTCTGTGGTAAATTGCTCAGACTCATAGTGCCCAATGTCGCAGATCATTAGTTTTCCCTCAGCGTCGAAGAACTGATGATACTTGAAGTCAGCGGTCACGAAAGCATCTGCCTTTTGAGCCATGGCCTGACCCAACAAGAAATTACCCGAACCACCGCAGACCGCAACTCGTTTCACGGAACCGGAAAAAGGGGTAAATCTGACCACCTCTGCATTCATGCTCGATTTCAGGAACTTGAGAAAATCTTGGGGACTCATGGCTTTCTTCAGCTCACCGATCATGCCAGCTCCGGCATCTTGCCAACTGTTGCGCAGATCACTCGAGTAAAACGCCACTTCCTCGTAAGGATGTGCTTTTTTCATTGCTGAAAGAACTCTTGACTCCGAATGTAGAGGATAGATCACCTCAATACGGACCTCAGCTTCCTCACTTCGCTTGCCTCGTTCGCCAGTGTATGGATCACTCCCTTCCAAAGGGCGAAAAGTTCCGATGCCCTTTACTTGGAAGGTGCATTGATCGTAATTCCCGATATTGCCAGCACCTGCTTCGCAAATGGCATCACGGAGTTGATCCAGGTGCGTTTCAGGCACAAACGTTGTGAGCTTTTTCAGATCGCCACTTCGCGGTGCAAGAATGCCGGTCTGAGTCAATCCTAACTTTTCAGCTATACGCTCATTGACTCCTCGATGAAAAACATTGTCGAGATTGGTATGTATCGCGTAGATCGCGATGTCATGTTTGATGGCTTTCATGACCACCCGCTCCACATAGTTTTTACCATTCAGTTTTTTCAAGCCACTAAAAACGATCGGATGATGGGCGATCACCAGTCCGCATCCCTGAGAAATGGCTTCGTCTATGATCTCCTCCGTGGAATCCAGACAGATCAACGCTTTATCGCATTCAGCATCCGGATCTCCAACGATCAAACCACTGTTGTCGTAGCCCTCCTGAAGTGCGCGCGGTGCTACTTCCTCCAATATCCCGGTAATGTCGCTGATCTTCATGTTATGGCTATTCTTTGAATGTGACGGACAAAGTTCTCGAAAAAAGTCAACTTTGCCGGGTGGTGATTCTAAGATGGATA
>VMBT01001998.1_pt1 | contig 10433 bp, 15 predicted proteins | sample 4404301 | NCBI WGS metagenome assembly VMBT01 (sample SAMN12238535, study PRJNA552566) | marine metagenome | isolation source: Coastal seawater | place: USA: coastal Georgia, Sapelo Island | collected 2008-08/2009-08
ATATCCGAAAGATATTAATAGATCAGAGAATAATTTCTCAAAGAAAAGCCAGTTACTTGATTCACTTGGAAGAATGTCATTCATTCCCCTAATAGCTTTGATTTTTTCCGACATGTAGGATGAAAAATAAAGATTTAATGAAGTATTTTACCTAGTATCTTGGGGATGTTGTTTATCAATAACGGGTGTCTTGTAAAAGGCAATGATTAAATAAAAAACGATAATTGCAAGGAATAATCTAAACAGAACCAATATCCATATATTGGCACCAAAATAAACAAAAAGCAGCGTATCTTCGATAATTGCATGAGCAGTCATTAGAAAAAAACATGCGCTGTAAATTTGTTTTTTTGTCATATACTTTGCTTCACTTAGTAAAACACCAGCTCCATAGACTATTCCTACTGATATGCCGCTGATCATTGATGAGATCATCGCAATCTGATGATTGACCTTTCTTAAAAAAGATAAATTTTTAATGAAACTTGTGATTAATAAAACTAGACTCACTAGGATGATAATTTCAGCCGAAAGAATAACGCTATCAACAAATTTACTGAATAAGAAATCAGTGAAAGTCTCATAGTTTTCAACCTTTACCTCATATAACGGTTTAAAGATTGAATCTGGTTCTGATAAAAAGAAATTTTTAGGAAGAAGGATTAAAGGGCTAACCGCTAAGAAAGCCATAAAAAAACGATAACTTACAGAGGTAACTACTGGTATGCCAATTTTTTTAAGTATAGAAACCTCAACTAGCATATTATGCATGACCCCAAGAAATAAGCCAAGAATGGTCCACTCATAGATATTCATACCCAAAGGTGCCGCAAATGCAACTGCAGCATATAAGTTCAAAAGCACGCCAGCTGCAATCGCTAATGATGCTTCAGGTGGTAAGTTTAAAAGATCTGTGAAAGGTGAAAATATACCTGCAATATATGGCATTAATTCAAAATAGATTAATAATTCTGCAAGCAGATAATAGGGAATAACCATTATTAAAATAATTTTGGAAGTAGAGATGCTAGATTTTTTGAAGTCTAGAAAGACTTGACCAGTCATTGATTCTTTACGCCTGATGGAACATGCCCGGTTGGGACAAATTTAGAGGCAGATTCACAGTTTTGACGTTGATCATCAAAGAAAATGTCTGCACCAAACTCTTTGAGGAATTTACCTTTGTCTAAACCCCCAAGAAAGAAAGACTCATCAATACGGATTCCCCATTCTCGCATCGTGTGAATAACTCTTTTATGAGTTGGGGCAGATCTGGCAGTAACTAGAGCGGTTCTTATTGGGTTATCTTTCTCAGGAAAGTTTGCTTGAATTTTATGAAGTGATTTTAGAAATGCCTGAAAGGGCCCAGCCTTCATGGTTTTATTGGCATTCTCCTTTTCAGATTTTTCAAACTCAATCAAACCTTTTTCTTGAAATACTCTCTCAGAATCATCAGAAAAAATTACAGCATCACCATCAAAGGCTATTCTTAATTGAGTTTCGTGAGAATTTTGTGTGGATGAGTTAACAATTGATGCTGCAGCATATCCCATATCAAGAGCCTTTTGAACATCATTATGATTACTTGAAAGAAATAAATCTGCCTCAAAAGATCCTACAAATGGGTGTGTGCTTTCTCCTCTTGTAAAGGCAGCACGAGTAATATTTAACCCATAATATTCTATTGAGTTAAAAATCCTGAGACCTGTATCCGCACTATTTCTTGATAATAAAATGACATCAATAGGGGTTTTGTTGCTATTAAGACTTAAGAATTTTTTAACCAATGAAAAACCGACACCAGGCTCTAAAATAACTTCTTCATTTTCTTGTTGATGTTTTGCATAGGCTTCTACACCAAATTCTTCATAAATTCTGTGTGACTCATCAAGGTTAAATAGAGCTCTTGAAGAAACAGCAATAACTAAACTATTTTTAGTTTTAGACATTTGATTTGTATGAGCTTAGGCAGAAATCAAGCCAACGCTCTAAGAATAAGTTTAACTCCCATTTAAGATCTATATCACCACAATAGGAGATAAAGGAGTGGTTTGCATTCAACATTTGTTCTTTACAAATTGAGATCACCTCAGTCATCTCGGCATCGAAATAAATTTTAAATTTGATATCAGGTTTTTTAATTTCTTTGCCTGATTCTTCCACCAGTTTATGAGTAAGTATCATGGTGGCAGTGTGTTTGGTTTTCTCTTTAATTATCAAATGAAGATCTTTTTCATCAGATTTAATAACAAGATCTTCAGAAATTGATTCAAGGTTGGGAAAGAGTTGAAGAAGTTTAATAAAATTTAACTCATAGAGATAATAGAGATCACTAAAAGATTTACCCTTTTGTGAGTTGTATAGTTTTTTAAGTTCTATGTTTCTATAGTCTAAATCCATTGAGTTTCTAATTCAACATAACCATTATTTTTTAAATTCAGAATATTGTAGCCAAATCTTGTCTCATCATTGAATTGTTTTGCTGTTGAAGGGCAGGATACAAATAATTTTTCGGCATAATTAAATGTTTTTGATTCATGAGCATGACCCCAGATTACACATTTAATATTTTCAGATCTTTCGACTATGTCTAAAAATCGCTTTGAATTTGTTAGTGAGATTGAATCATCCCAAGAACTTTCCATTGAAATTGGAGGGTGATGCATTACCACCAGAGTGTGTTTACCTGTTGATTCAATCTCCAATTCGAATTTGTCATATGCTTTATCAGTGACGTATCCTTCTGTTTTTCCTTCAAGCACGGTATTAATCGAGAGCAATTTCCAATATTGGGTATCAATATTTATTTCAGAATCTAAAAAACTACTCATTATCTTTAAGTTGTCATGATTTCCGGGAATACAAGATAATTTAGATTGAAGATTTAGAAAGCATTGTTGAATTTTTTGATAGGATTCGACTGTTCCGTCATGAGATATATCGCCTGAGTGAATAACAAAGTCAGTTTTAATTTGGTTAATTGACTGAATAACCTCATCAAGATGATTCTCAGTATTAACCCCCATTGATTGATTGTCTTTACCAATATGAGAGTCACTTAAGTGAATAATTTTCACTATTCAGCTACCTGGAATTGAACACGGGAGGTTAAACGAGAGGTCAACTCATAACCAATAGTGCCAGCAAATTCTGCAACTTGCTCTATTGGTAAATTTTCATTGCCCCATAAGATTGCTTTTTCACCAATTTGAAAGTGATCATTTGAAATGTCAACTGTGATTAAATCCATAGAGACTCTGCCTGCTAGTGGATACTTCTTTCCATTGATTAATACAGGTGTGCCATTTTTTGCATGTCTTGGGTATCCATCTCCATAACCAATTCCTATGGTTGCAATATTCGTATCTTTATCTGCAGTATAAGTAGAACCGTAGCCTACTGAGTCCCCCTTCTTGATATGACGAATCGACATAATTGGCGCACTGATTTCCATGACCGGTTTTAAATTCTCATTTTTTTGATGAAAAGGTGAAATCCCATAAAGCATAATGCCTGGTCTAATGATGTCAAAATGAAGCTCTTCGTTATTCATCAGAGCAGCAGAGTTACAAAGAGAGTTTTGAAATTCTAAATATTGCACCTTTTCTTTAAAGCAATTTAACTGTTCATCATTTTTTAAGTTTTGAGGATCATCAGCATTTGCAAAGTGTGTCATGAGCGACTCAATTTTTATATTTTTATTTCTAGATATGGTCTTGATCACTTCAGGGAAATCTTTAATAGATAAACCAAGACGATGCATTCCTGAATCTAATTTCAACCAAACACTCATATCTTTAGCTGAGCTAGTAATTAAAGATACTTGACTCATCTCATGAATAACAAATTGGAATTCGTTATCAATCATGAGAGTTAGATCATCCAAATTAAATGGTCCAGACAAGATAACTATAGGTTTTTTTGTTAACTTTCTAAGTTCAATTCCCTCTGATAATTCACTAACAGCAAGGTAATCTGATTTTGACAGAATTGGCTCTATGTATTCAATTTGATGTCCATAGGCATTCGCTTTGACCATAGACATAATTTTTGAAGATGGGGATAAGCTTTTAATATAATTTATGTTGTGCTCTAGGGCGGATTGAGATATTTTTGCAACAACTTGCATTGATCTTAGAAAGGTTCAGGATCTTCAAAGTTATTCATGTTATTTGCGTATGCAATATCCATCTCTTTTTCTGATATATGTTCAAAACGATCATCATTAATAAGGTTTTCGAATCTAGTGTATTGAGCAATCCAAGACAACTTGATAGAGCCTATAGCGCCATTTCTATGTTTGGCAATTTTTAGGTCAGCCTTTCCTACTTCGTCAGGGTTGACATAAGAGTCATCATGATAGGCCTCATCACGATAAATGAAACCAATAATATCAGCATCCTGTTCAATAGACCCCGACTCCCTTAAATCAGACATTTGGGGCATTCTTCCTTTGGCCGTTTTAGGTCTTGATTCCACGCCACGATTAAGTTGTGATAAAGCTATGACTGGAACATTGATTTCTTTGGCTAATGCCTTTAAAGATCTTGAAATTTCTGAAATTTCTTGGACACGATTTTCATTTCTACCGTGAACTTGCATCAGCTGGAGATAGTCAATCATGATTAAACCAAGATCCGGAAATTGTCTTTTAAGTCTTCTACATTTAGCACGTATTTCTGTTGGAGTAATTCCAGGAGTCTCATCCACGAGAATGGTATTTTCTTCAAGAGCTCTGACAGCATGATTGAAACTATTCCAATCAGTTTCCGTCATAGATCCATCCCTTATTTTCTTACTATCGATATGTCCGAATGAGGACACCATTCTGAGAACAAGTTGCTCAGTAGGCATTTCCAAGCTAAAAACTGCAACAGGAATTTTTTGATTGATTGACACATTACCCACAATATTCATTGCAAGAGCAGTCTTACCCATTGAGGGTCTACCAGCAATGATGATCAAATCACCATTTTGAAAACCTGATGTCATTTCATCTAATTTTGAAAATCCAGTCTCAAGACCAGTTAGAGCGCCAGAATCCTGTTCCCATTTGTGGGCAAGATTGACTATATCTTTTGTGATGTCTTTGACATTGGTAATATCTCTTTTTGATCTTTGGATTTGTTCGGCAATATCAAAAATCCTTCTTTCAGAAAGATCTAATAGTTCTTGCACTTCCATATCTTTAGGATTAAATGCTTTATTTGCAATGTCTTGACTTGCGGCAATTAATTGTCGGTAGATAGATAATTCACGAACATGTTTTGCATAGGTTTCAATATTATCGATACTGGGTGTGTTTTCAGCAATTGAGGCCAAATGCTCAAAGCCACCAACCATATCAAGTTCATTAGTTCTTGCAAGCTGCTCCTTAACTGTAAGAATGTCTGCAGGTTTTTCGTGATTGATAAGAGTCGATATTGCAGAAAAAATAATCTTATTATTTGGTTCGTAGAAGTCAGTTTCTATTACTAAATCAGCTACTTGATCCCAAGAATCATTGTGAATTAATAAACCACCCAATACCGACTGTTCAGACTCAACTGAATTAGGTGGAATTTTTGTAGACTCTGTTTGCATTAAAAATTACGTAAAAAAAACCCTCAAGAAGAGGGTTAATTTTAACTCAATAATTTAGAGTATGAATCTCCAATTCGATTATGCTTCCTCAGAGGTGACAGCTTCGACAGCAACCTTAACAGGAACTGAGATATCTGAATGAAGTGATACCGAAATTTCATATTCACCAATATAGCGAATTGCCTCAGGAATATTGATATTTTTCTTTTCAATTTCAAAACCTTGATCGGCAAGATTCTGAACAATTTCTGCAGCAGATATTGAACCGAAAAGTTTGCCTTCTTCACTTGCATTTGCAGCAATATTGCATACCACACCAGTCATCTTTTTCTCAATAGCTTGAGCTTCTTTAAGAACTTTAGCCTCTTTGGCTTCTAAATCTTTCTTAATCTTTTCAAATGCTTCAAGATTAGCTTTAGTTGCTGGTTGAGCTTTACCTTGAGGGAAAAGATAATTTCTTGCATAACCAGGCTTTACATTAGCAAGATCACCTAGACCGCCAAGTTTAGCAATTTTTTCTAATAATATAACTTGCATATCTAACTCCTTATTTCTTGTGTTTATCAGTGAAAGGAATTAGAGCTAAGAATCTAGCTCTTTTAACAGCTGTTGTTAATTGACGTTGGAATTTAGCACTGGTACCAGTAATTCTAGACGGTGTAATTTTTCCGCTCTCATCAATATTTGCTAATAGTGTATCCACATCTTTGTAATCAATTTCTTTAACGCCTGCTGCAGTAAAACGGCAGAAGTGGTTAATTTTAATTTGTGGTTTTTTTCTTTTAACTTGTTTTGCCATGAGAATCTCCTAGTCTTTATCTTTGTTAATCATCATGATTGATTCTTCAGTGATTGCTTTTTTTCTTGAAACAATTAGGTTTCTAAGAATTGCATCATTAAATCTGAAGTTGTAGTTAAGCTTGTCAAGTGTATCTTGATCACACTCGATATTCATTAGCAGGTAATGAGCTTTATAGATTTTCTTGATTGGATAAGCAAGGTGTTTACGTCCCCAGTCTTCCTGACGGTGAACTTTTCCACCTGAAGATTCAATATCTTCTTTGTATTTATCCATCATCACATCAACTTGATTAGATTGATCAGGATGGACAATAAGAGCTATTTCATAATGTCTCATGACTTTTATCTCCCTATGGTTATTAAAATAGCCTGCCACTTATTTCAATGATCAGGCAAGGAAGTGCGTATTTTAATTGAAATCCCCTGTAATATCAATTTTTTAGCTAATATTTCTATTCAGTTAAAATGATCACATGAAAGGTAGCTTTTCAAGAATTTCTATTTTCATCCTAATCCTTATAGTGATAACTGCTTTTTATTATGGCTTTGGCTTGAGAAATGAGGTCATTAATCACTTTGATCAGGATGAATGGACTAACCAAGTAAATTTTCAATCATATGATGATTTTCCAAAAGAAGTTATCAATATGCTTTTATTGATTGAAGACCAATCTTTCTTCAATCATTCAGGAATTGATATTAGACAAATCGTCACAGTCATTAAGGGCTATGTGTTTGATGACAAAAAACTGCGAGGAGCTTCGACTATTTCTCAACAGCTTATTAAGAATCAATTGTTAACTAAAGATAGGACCTTCTCTCGGAAGTTTAAAGAAGTTATCATGGCATTGTTACTTGAGAGTTATTTTGATAAAAAATACATATTAGAACTTTATTTGAATAACGTCTATCTTGGACAAAAGGGCAATCAGTTAGTGATTGGTTTTCCTGATGCCTCAATATTCTATTTCAATAAACCACTCAAGGATCTAAAACTGGATCAGATTGCAATGTTGGTAGCACTTCTCAAGGGTCCAAGTTATTACCATCCCGAAAAATATCCTGACAGACTTAAAAAAAGACAAGATCTGGTTTTGAGCATTTATAACAAGTATGAAAAGATTGTAAAATAAACTTTATATGCAAATTCTAGCAATTGACTCTTGTACAGAGTTCTGTTCTGTCTCTCTTTACAATAATGGTTCAAAATCATTAAGATTCATAGACCATGGATCAAAAAGTTCTAGTCATTTAATTCCGCTCTGCGATGAGGTTTTCAAAGAACAGGGTATTGATACTTCAGAGTTGGATCTAATTATTTACACAAAAGGCCCAGGTGCATTTACCGGTGTAAGAATATGTGTGGGGGTTGTTCAAGGTATCTCTCTTAGTCATGATATACCAACAATGGGGATTTCAACCTTAGAATTAATTGGCTACTCAGCTAGTCTTAAACACCCTAATAAAACGATTCTGATTGCTCAGGACGCAAGAATGAGCGAAGTTTATTGGGGTACTTATCATAACCAATCTCTAGTTAATGAAGATCTTGATAAACCCACTGATTTATTTATTGAAAGAGATGAATTGATTGGCGTTGGAACAGGTTTTAAATCCTATTCAAAAGAGCTTCATAACTCTGTTCAGGTTGAAAAAATTGATCATGAAATCAAGCCTATTGCTGAAGACTTAATTGATTTATATTTTGATTATGCTAAAGAGCGCTATTCCACTGATAAGGACATCGCTTTACCTCAGTATTTACGCAACAATGTGGCACAAAAGTCTTTAAAATAACGACTTTTAAATAATCTTCTTGACCTATGTGGAAATGGATTCAAGCTTTTGCTTCACCTCAAAATTTCTACAGAATTAGTGGCACTCTAATTCCTTGGTTTCTCTACCCGTTTGTTTTTTTAGTCACTATAGGACTCTATTGGGGGCTTTATGTTGCTCCTATCGATTACCAACAGGGAGATAGTTACCGAATTATCTTTATTCATGTTCCTTCTGCTTGGATGAGCATGATGATTTATTTAATCATGGCTATTTCGGCTGGAATAGGCTTGATATGGCAGATTAAATTAGCCAGTGTGGTTGCAAAAGTGTCAGCTCCAATTGGAGCAGGTTTTACTTTTTTGGCTCTTATTACAGGATCAATCTGGGGTAAACCCATGTGGGGGACTTGGTGGGTATGGGATGCAAGACTTACCTCCGAGTTAATTTTGCTTTTTCTTTACTTGGCATATATGTCACTAAATAATGCTTTTGACAATCCTAAAAAAGCAGCCAAGGCATCTTCAATATTGGCACTTGTTGGTATCATCAATCTGCCAATTATTCACTACTCAGTTAAGTGGTGGAATACGCTTCATCAAGGAGCATCAATTTCATCAATGGATAAGATCGCAGCTCCTGCGATTCATCCAGATATGCTCTGGCCACTTTTAATTATGGCGATTGCTTTTAAATTAATGTATGCCGCATTAGTACTTCAAAGAGGAAGAGATGAAATTCTTTTTAATGAGCAAAATATGCGCTGGGTTAAGGACTTAATTAAAGGAGGTGAAAGATGATGATTGCAGAGTATTTCTCATTTCTTCCCTTTGGAAAGTATGCCTTTTATGTATGGAGCTCCTATATCATTTTCTTTGTTACTGTTTTTTGGTTGTTTTATAGAACCAAAAAAATTCATGAGAGAATTTTTAATCAACTTAGAATTAAATACGAAAGAGAAGATAACTAATGACAAAAAGACAAAACCGAATGATTTTGGTTGCGCTTTTGGTTGCAGGAACATCCTTGGCTGCATATCTCGGACTAAAAGCTTTTAATGAAAACCTTCTTTACTTCTTTTCGCCAACAGATGTCGTAAACGGTAAAGCTCCTAATGGTAAAAGTTTTAGATTGGGTGGTTTAGTGGCTAATGGAAGCGTCAAGAGAGAGGGCATTAAAGTTGCCTTTGATGTTACCGATAATCAGAATACCTTCACCGTGAAATATGAGGGAATACTTCCTGATTTGTTTAGAGAGGGCCAAGGGATTATCACTACAGGCTCTCTAAAGAATGGAACATTTATGGCTACAGAAGTTCTTGCCAAGCATGATGAAAATTACATGCCACCAGAAGTTGCTGATGCACTTAAAAACGCCAAGAAGTAATGTCTAAATTTATCCCCATCGGCCTTTTTGTTGTTCTTGTTGGTTTCTTGTATGTAGGTCTGGATTTAGATCCCAAGAAATTACCCTCGCCACTTATTGGAAAAAAATTCCCTGAAGTGGTTATCAATGATTTTGCTACTGGTCAAGAATTTAAATCAACTGAATATCTTAAAGGTAAAGTTTCCATGGTTAATGTTTGGGCGTCATGGTGTATTACCTGCAGGGCTGAACAGGCAATGATTAATAAAATTAGTCAAGAAAATAACATTAATATGGTTGGCATCAATTACAAAGATGAGAAAAAAGATGCGCTTCAATACCTTGATATTCTTGGTAATGCCTATGATTCAATTATTTATGATAGAGATGGTAAGTTAGGCTTAGAGCTGGGTGTTTATGCAACTCCTGAGACATTCATTGTGGATAAAAATGGCATCATTCAATACAAACATATCGGAGAGATTACCTCTCAGAATTGGGAGAAGGTTATCCTTCCCAAAGTTCAAGAACTTAACCAGTCTTAAAAAAGTTAATAGCAAAATTTATTTGCCCAGACACTGAATCTATTTGAGTATAATATGCCTTTGCTAAAACAGTGAGCACTTCGGGCGCTTAGCTCAGTTGGTAGAGCATCGCCCTTACAAGGCGAGGGTCACAAGTTCAAGTCTTGTAGCGCCCACCATTTTCGGAGTGGTAGTTCAGCTGGTTAGAATACCTGCCTGTCACGCAGGGGGTCGCGGGTTCGAATCCCGTCCACTCCGCCATTTAAAAAAAGAATGAAGAATCTATTAATTCTTTTTTTTATGGAACAAGTCAAACTTAACAACAATTCTCAAAGCAATATATAAACCTATTAAAGCAAATACAAGTGTAAATATAAGTTTCAC
>VMBT01002003.1_pt1 | contig 10418 bp, 8 predicted proteins | sample 4404301 | NCBI WGS metagenome assembly VMBT01 (sample SAMN12238535, study PRJNA552566) | marine metagenome | isolation source: Coastal seawater | place: USA: coastal Georgia, Sapelo Island | collected 2008-08/2009-08
ATTGAAAAGGAAGGATACGATGTCATTGGAGTCACCAGCTATGTTGACCTAGCCTCTTTTGCCCAGCAACAAAGTCGTGCCTCTGCCTTTATCCTAGCCATCGATGACGAAGAGTTTATTGAAGAGAATCCTGAAGCACTTAAAAAACTAAGTCAGTTTGTTGAAGAAATTCGCTATCGCAATGATGAGATTCCTATCTTCTTACATGGTGAGACCAGAACAAGCCGGCACATACCTAATGCCATCCTAAAAGAACTCAACGGCTTTATTCATATGTCAGAGGATACCCCTGAATTTGTTGCCAAACATATCGTTCGAGAAGCAAAAGTTTATTTGGATAGTTTAGCGCCACCTTTTTTTAGAGCGCTAACACATTATGCGGGTGACGGATCATATTCATGGCACTGCCCCGGACACTCAGGAGGTGTTGCCTTTTTAAAATCACCCGTTGGACAAATGTTTCATCAGTTCTTTGGTGAAAATATGCTTCGGGCAGATGTATGTAATGCAGTTGAAGAATTAGGTCAGCTCCTGGATCATACAGGCCCTGTAGAGGCATCTGAGAGAAATGCAGCTAGAATCTTTAAATCAGATCACTGCTTCTTCGTAACGAATGGGACATCCACATCCAATAAAATGGTATGGAACTATAATGTTGCACCTGGCGATGTTGTGATTGTCGATAGAAATTGTCATAAATCGATTCTGCATGCAATTATAATGACCGGAGCCATTCCAATTTTCCTAATGCCCACACGAAATCACTTTGGCATTATCGGGCCAATTCCTAAGGAAGAATTTTCTTGGGATAGGATTAAAGAAAAAATTAATCAAAATCCTTTCATTAAAAATAAAGATGTTAAACCTCGCGTGCTTACAATCACACAATCGACCTATGATGGTGTTCTTTACAATGTTGAGGATATCAAGGAGATGCTTGACGGTAAGATTGATACCTTACATTTTGATGAAGCTTGGCTTCCGCACGCCTCATTCCATGACTTCTATGGAGACTATCATGCGATTGGTGCTGACAGACCAAGGTGCTCTGAAAGCCTCATATTTTCAACCCAGTCAACACACAAACTATTGGCAGGATTAAGTCAGGCCTCGCAAATTCTTGTTCAGGATGCACTTATCAACAAACTTGATAAAGAGCTTTTTAACGAATCCTACTTGATGCATACCTCAACCAGTCCACAATACTCAATCATTGCAAGCTGTGATGTCGCTGCGGCCATGATGGAAGAGCCAGGAGGTACCGCACTGGTTGAGGAGTCGATTATGGAGGCCCTTGATTTTAGGCGTGCTATGCGCAAGGTTGATGATGAGTGGGGACAGGACTGGTGGTTTAAAGTTTGGGGCCCTGAAAATTCACTCGATGAGGGTATTGAAGATAGAGATTTTTGGATGCTGCATAAGAGTGATAAATGGCATGGCTTTGGAAAGCTTTCACCTAATTTTAATATGCTCGATCCTATTAAAGCTACCATCATTACTCCAGGCCTTAATTTAGAGGGTGAATTTGATGATGATCAAGGTATCCCTGCAATGATAGTTACTAAATACCTAGCAGAACATGGTGTGATCGTTGAAAAAACAGGACTCTATTCCTTCTTTATCATGTTTACCATTGGTATCACCAAGGGGCGCTGGAATACCCTGGTAGCTGCGCTACAACAATTTAAAGATGACTATGATAAAAACCAGCCGATATGGAAGGTCTTGCCAGAATTTTGTCAAAAATATCCTATGTATGAATCGATGGGTCTTAAAGAATTATGTGACAAGATTCATAACGTCTTCAAAGAGAATAATGTTGCTAAACTTACCACTGAAATGTACTTGTCCGACATGGAGCCTGCGATGAAACCGGCAGAGGCTTTTGCCAAAATGGCTCACAAAGAAATTGAGCGGGTACCTATCGATGAGCTTGAGGGAAGAATAACAGCGGTGCTTCTCACCCCCTATCCACCCGGCATTCCTTTGTTAATTCCTGGGGAGCGTTTTAATAAAATTATTGTGGATTATTTAAAATTTGCCCGCTCATTTAATGAAAAGTTTCCAGGTTTCGAGACTGACAACCATGGGCTAATCAAAAATTACATTGATGGTAAATTAACTTATTACGTCGACTGCGTAAAATCTAACGACTAAGCTCATAGTCTACAAATCGATAAGGAAGGCCACTTTCAGTTTGCCTTGATTCAGTTGAAATAATCTTCCATTGCTTCTCATTATATTCTGGAAAAAAGACATCGCCCTGAATCTCACTATCCACATGGGTAACGTACATAAAATTGGCAAATGGTAACGCCTGTTCATAGATTTGTGCGCCACCAATAATAAAAATATCATGCTTGTCATCTACCTGAATGATTGCATCTTCAATGGAATCACACACAATCACATCCGGGTAATGTAAGTTTTTTTGTCGAGAGACAACGATATTTGTCCGGTTAGGTAGTGCCTTACCAATTGACTCATAGGTCTTACGGCCCATAATGATGGTATGACCTGTGGTCAATTGCTTGAAGCGTTTAAGATCATCCGAGATATGCCATGGAAGGCTGTTATTGATTCCAATCACACGGTTAGTTGCCATGGCAACGATGATCGATATCTTGCGCATCAAACAGCCACAGGTGCCTTGATAAGTGGGTAAGGGTCATAATCGACCAACTCAAAATCATCATACTTAAAATTAAAAATATCTTTAACAAGTGGATTTATTTTCATGTTGGGCAATGGTTTAGGTGATCGCTCTAATTGCTCTTTGACTTGGTCCATATGATTTAAGTATATGTGAGCATCCCCCAGTGTATGAACAAAGTCTCCTAACTTGAGATCACAAACCTGAGCAATCATCATCGTCAAAAGTGCATAGGAGCTTATATTAAAAGGAACGCCTAAGAAGATATCCGCACTTCTCTGATAGAGCTGACAGGACAACCTATTATTAGCAACATAAAACTGAAAAAAAGCATGGCAGGGAGGTAGCTTCATCTTTGCGATCTCACCCACATTCCATGCAGAAACAATTAAACGTCTTGAGTCTGGGTTTGTCTTTATCTGATTAATCAAATCCGAAATTTGATCCACTGATGAACCATCTGCTGCATCCCAACTTCTCCACTGATGCCCATACACAGGCCCTAAATTTCCATTTTCGTCTGCCCACTCATCCCAGATTGTTACATTATTTTCTTTAAGGTACTCAATATTCGTGTTACCTGAGAGAAACCAAAGGAGCTCATGAATAACAGATTTAAGATGTATTTTTTTCGTGGTTAGGATTGGAAATCCATCGTTAAGATTAAAACGCATTTGGTACCCGAACACAGAAAGAGTTCCCGTACCCGTTCGATCTTCTTTTTTAAATCCCACATCCTTAACATGCTTTAGAAGATTAAGGTATTGTTGCATGCTAATTTTTACTTTCGATAAATTGTTTCACTTGATCTGTGTCGTTATCAAACACTTCAAATCTTTGGTCAAGTTGCTCAATATTTTTTAGATCATCGGGGCGTTCAGGCTTAATACCTATCGCCTCCTCAATAGTCTCTTCAAATTTTATCGGCAAGGCGGTTTCAAGGACCAACATTGGAACGTCACTGTCAAGATGATCCATGGCAGCCTTGAGGCCATCAGCCGTATGCGTGTCAATCATGACACTATAATTTTTATAAATATTAGCTATAAAATCGAGTCGATTTTGATGCTTACTCGATGATGAAATAAATCCAAAATTTTGAATCGATCGATAAGCTTCATCATCAAGTTTGAATGAACCACCCTTATCTACACTAGACCATAGCTCTCGAAGTTTAGAGGCGTCACGACTAAGAAGATCAAAAATAAATCGCTCGAAGTTAGATGCTTTAGAGATATCCATCGACGGGCTGGAGGTGTGAAAGGTTTTATCCGAGGGTCTGGGCGCATAGTTTCCGGTCTTAAAGAACTCGTCCAAGACATCATTTTCATTGGTGGCAACCACCAACCTGCGAATAGGAAGTCCCATCATTCTTGCAATGTGGCCTGCACAGATATTACCAAAGTTTCCTGTAGGCACGGTCACATCAATCAGTTCTGAATTATTTTTAGTTAAATCAAGGTAGCCTTTAAAGTAATAAACGATTTGGGCTAATATGCGGCCCCAATTGATTGAATTAACCGCACCGATCTTATTTTTTTTCTTAAAATCAAGATCATTGGAAACAGCTTTAACGATATCTTGGCAGTCATCAAAGACCCCCTTAACAGCGATATTAAAAATATTCTCATCCTGCAAGCTAAACATTTGTGCCGTCTGAAACGCACTCATCTTTTTGTAGGGCGATAGCATAAATACTTTAATACCCTGCTTACCTCTCATCGCATACTCGGCAGCCGACCCAGTATCACCCGATGTGGCACCCAAGATATTTAACTCAGTATTATTTTTCTTCAAGATGTATTCAAACATATGGCCTAAAAACTGCATGGCGATATCTTTAAACGCAAGCGTTGGGCCATTGGAGAGCGAGAGTAAATAGAGATTCTCGTTGATCTTAAGCGTCGGTGTGATATCACGAGGGTCTTGGTTTTTACGTGCATAACGATAGACATCTGCCCTGTAGGTGTTATCGACGATCTTTTTTAGATCAGCCTCTGGAATATCATTTACAAATCGCTTAAAGATATTAAGTGCCAGCTCTGGATAGCTCAGCTTTCTAAGCTCAGTTAATTCCTCATCACTTACCTTAGGATATGACTCTGGAAGATAGAGTCCTCCATCAGGAGCGAGGCCTGTGAGTAAAACTTCTGAAAACGAGAGTGCGGGGGAGTTGCCCCGTGTGGAAATATATTTCATTACTTGTTTAATTCTTCTATTCTAATTTTTATAATTTTATCTTTATTTTCCGGGAGAGACTCTATTTTTGAAATAATTTCATTGATAGTCTGCTCCTTAACTTTTGAGGTGACCAGAAATATATCGGGGTCTAAATTATTGTCTTGAATCTCCTTGTGGACCATGGCATCTATTGAGACACCCTTATCAGCAAAGATATTTGTAATGTTAGCTAACAGTCCTGTTTTATTCTTCATGCTAAGGCGCAAGTAAAATTCAGACTCAACCTCCTCAATGGCAAGTAACTTCTTTTTCTTGATATTTTCTTTTGTAAATCCAAGGGTTGGAATCATGGCACCAGGTCCATGTTTACATTGCCTCACAATATCAATCACATCGGCAACAACAGCACTTGCCGTGGGTTCAGCACCTGCGCCTGCGCCATAGTAGAGCGTAGGTCCGACCATATTGCCTTTAACAAGAACTGCATTCATGGGTCCATTCACATTAGCCACTAACCGTTTCTCAGGAATTAATGTTGGATGAACTCGAATCTCGACCGCATCGCTGTGAGCTTTCGTGATGGCCAAGAGCTTGATTCGGTAGCCCAGTTCCTCAGCGTAAGCAATATCCTTTTGTTTTAATTGACTGATACCTTCAACATAAGCACCCTCAAAATTTACAGGAATCCCAAAGGCAATGGAGGCCATGATGGTGACTTTATGAGCTGCATCCACACCCTCAACATCGAAAGTTGGATCAGCTTCTGCGTAACCAAGCTCTTGTGCCTGTTTGAGCGCAACATCAAAAGTCAAATTATTCTCTCTCATTTCTGAGAGGATGTAGTTGGTGGTACCGTTGATGATGCCAGCAATCCACTCGATTTGATTTGCAGCCAATCCCTCTCGAATCGCCTTAATGATCGGAATACCTCCAGCAACGGAGGCCTCGTAAGCCAAGATAACTTTATTTTTTTCAGCCAGCTCAACAAGCTCCTCACCATGCATAGCAATGAGTGCTTTATTCGCCGTGACTACGTGCTTCTTATTAGCTAATGCAGCCTCCACTAGCTCTTTTGCAATTCCGGTACCGCCTATTAATTCAATAACTAGATCTATCTCTTTATCGTTAACGATATCAAAGGCATCGTCAGTGATTTTTGTTTCATCGCCCACGACCTTCTTAGCCAGCGCTAAATTTTTATCGGCAACACGGGCAATATCAATGGAGATACCCGTCTTCTTTAAAATCTCTTTTGCGTTCTCGGTGAGGACTTTATAAGTTCCTCCACCTACCGTACCAATACCAATTAAACCAACCTTCATAAGATAGTTAATTTCCTCTTCTTTGATCTAAAAAATGTCCAATTCTTGAAATCGCTTCTTTTAATTCATCCTCAGCAGGTAAAAACACTATCCTTAAATGATTTTTATCATGCCAATTAAAGCCTGAACCTTGGACCACTAAAACTTTTTGCTCAACCAAAAGGTCAAGAATAAATTTTTGATCATCATCGATCTTAAATTGCTTGGGGTCTAAGTGAGCAAATAAATACATGGCAGCCTTAGGCTTAACACAAGAGACACCAGGAATCTTTGTAAGCTCCTCATAGGCTAGCTCCCTTTGCCTAAATAACCTTCCCTCAGGAGATACTAAATCATCAATACTCTGATAACCTCCGAGTGCAGTCTGAATTGCCAGCTGTCCTGGAACGTTTGAGCATAACCTCATTGAGGCTAGCATGTTCAGCCCTTCAAGGTAATCTTTAGCTTTATCTTTTGCGCCTGAAACGACGAGCCAGCCAGCACGATAGCCGCAAGCCCTGTAATTCTTTGAAAGACCATTTAAGGTAACAAACAAAACATCATCAGCAAGCGATGCAATTGAGGTATGCTTTTGGCCGTCATAGATAACCTTGTCATAAATTTCATCAGCAAAAATAATCAAGTTATGTTTACGTGCAATTTCGATGAAACCCTCTAATAATTCATTTGAATAAAGAGCCCCTGTCGGGTTATTTGGATTGATTAAAACAAGTGCGCGTGTCTTGGGTGTAATCTTAGACTCAATATCTTTTAAATCAGGAAACCAATCTGAGCTCTCATCGCATACATAGTGAACAGGCTTGCCGCCAGCCAGTGTGACTGCAGCGGTCCATAAGGGATAATCAGGTTTAGGGATAATCACCTCATCATCATTATTGATTAAACCCTGCATAACCATGACAATTAGCTCGGATACACCATTGCCGATGATAATGTCATCCACATCCACATTATTTATTTTTTTTTGCTGGGTGTAGTGCATGATGGCTTTTCTTGGCTCAAAAAAACCATGGCTCTCTGTGTAGCCTGAAGCTTTATTCATATTTCTAATCACATCCTGTGTGATCTCGTCGGGTGCTTCAAAACCAAATGCTGCAGGATTACCAATATTCAATTTAATGATTTTATGGCCTTCTTCCTCCATCCTCTTTGCATGAGACAGCACAGGGCCACGTATGTCATAACATACGTTATCTAATTTTTTGGATTTTAAGACAGATTTCAAAATATTAAAAAAACCGGTTAAAGATTATGTGATATCTTACCTTTCAATTAAAATTAAGCCAATCACAAAGGATCTAAAACACTAAAAAAACTATGGAATTTCATCAATTTACTTCAGATGTGTTAAACCTCATCACACACTACGATGAAAATTCCATTGCCGTAAATAATCAAACTTTTAAACAAAACATCGTTGTGTATCAAAATCAAATTGATTTGATTGTAAATATAGATGATTTAGAAAAAATACATTTTAAAAAGATTGTAAAACTCAAACCTGAAATCTTACTGATCGGAGTTAAATCAAATTTTAAACTTGATGTCTCGCAACACAAAAACTTTATTCAGAATCAGATTGCTGTTGAACAAATGCGTTTTGATGCCGCTTGCCGTACGTTTAATATCTTGATGAGTGAGCAAAGAAACGTGGTAATGATTGTAATTTTAGAGTTATAGATTTTTTGTCGAAAAAATCAAGGTTGCGTTGGTGCCACCGAACCCAAAACTATTCGACATCGCAGTTTCAACCTGAACATCTTTTCTGGTTTGTACAATCGGTAATCCCTCGGCAGCAGGATCAAGCTGGTCGATATTAATCGATGGTGCGATAAATCCTTTATCCATCATAATTAATGAGTAGACAGCCTCATTCGAGCCTGCGGCACCTAGCGCATGTCCAGAAAGTGATTTTGTAGATGCGATGTTGGGTATCGACCCAAACTTACCAGAGCTAAACACATTCTTGAGCGCCTCAAGTTCTTTAACATCACCCACAGGTGTGCTGGTACCATGGGTATTAACGTAATCAACTTGGTTTGACTGACTCTCATTGAGTGCCATCAACATGCAACGCTCTGCTCCCTCACCACTGGGTGCTACCATATCAAATCCATCAGAGGTTGCTCCATAACCAACCACCTCCGCATAAATTTTTGCTCCTCGATTTTTGGCGTGCTCATACTCTTCAAGAACCAAGATACTGCCACCTCCAGAAATGACAAAACCATCACGATCAACATCAAAAGTTCTAGAGGCTTTTTCAGGCTGATCATTAAATTTTGAGGACATGGCTCCCATCGCATCAAAGAGATAACTCATCGTCCAGTGCTCTTCCTCAGCACCCCCTGCAAAGACAATATCTTGCTTACCTAACTGAATGAGCTCATAGGCATTTCCGATGCAGTGTGCGCTCGTTGAGCAGGCTGAACTAATACTGTAATTCACGCCCTTAATTTTAGCCCCTGTGGCAAGACACGCCACCACGCCAGACGACATGGTTTTTGTCACCATGTAAGGACCCACGCGCCTGATACCCTTTTCTTTTAGGGTATCTGTGCCCATCAACATACTCTCGGTGGAGGTGCCTCCCGCACCCACAATGATTCCTGTACGAGGATTTGAAATTAGGTCCTCATCCAGTTGGGCATGCTTAATAGCTTCTTGAAGTGCAATCCATGCGTAGGCATGGCCCTTGGCCATGAAACGAAGAAGTTTACGATCAATGAGTTCCTCAACATTGATATTGACTGATCCGGCAACCTGACATCGAAGGCCTTGTTCAGCGTACTCGGGTTGAAATGTGATGCCTGACTTACCTTCAAAAAGACTTTTCTCAACCTCGCTGACATTATTACCCAAGCTTGAAACTATGCCAATTCCAGTAACAACTACTCTCTTCAAAATAAATTCTCGCTTCTTTAAAAATTATCTGTTCGTGTAAATAAACCCACCTTTAAATCGGAGGCTTGGTAGATAATTCTGCCATCAACCGCCATCGTCGCATCAGCAATTCCCATGACTAATTTTCTCATAATGACTCTCTTAAGATCAATTGTGTATTGGATTTTTTTAGCAGTGGGTAACACTTGGCCAGTAAATTTCACTTCATTACTCCCCAAGGCACGTCCTCTACCAATGCCACCTTTCCAAGCAAGATAGAACCCCAGCAGCTGCCACATGGCATCAAGGCCAAGGCAACCAGGCATTACGGGGTCGCCCTCGAAATGACAACCAAAAAACCAGAGGTCTTTATTTACATCGAGTTCTGCGATCATTTGCCCATTGCCATACTTACCACCCTCTTCCGTGATGCTGGTAATTCGATCAAACATTAGCATCGGCGGCAAGGGTAATTGCGCATTACCTTCACCAAACAGTTCGCCACGGCCACAGGAAAGTAACTCTTCTTTTGTATAACTTGATTGTTTTGTCATAAAATGAATTTCTAAATGATGTTTACGTCAAATTAATTCTAATTTATAGTCATTGAATTAGTCTTAACTATTAATTTACTAGGAATATATCATAATGAGCGACCAAAATCTGGCCGAATGGAGAAAACTTGCACTCGCACTTGAGGATCAAGTTAACAAAGTTATCGTAGGTCAAAATCATGTTATCCGTTTAATCACCACATCCATCTTTGCGAGAGGTCATGTCCTCCTAGAGGGTGATGTGGGTGTAGGTAAGACCACCATTCTAAAAGCGTTTGCTCGATGTATCGGGGGTGGCTATGAACGTATTGAAGGTACCATCGACTTGATGCCTAATGATCTGATCTACCATACCTACTTAGGAGAGGATGGTAAGCCACATGTTGATAGTGGTCCTGTCTTAAAGTCCGGGGAAAATTTATCTATTTTCTTTTTCAATGAAATTAACCGAGCCAGACCTCAGGTGCACTCATTGATGCTAAGGATCATGGCTGAAAAAACTTTGTCCGCTTTTAACAAAGAATTTAAATTTCCACATTTGGTTGTCTTTGCTGACCGAAACCAGGTTGAGAAGGAAGAGACCTTTGAAATCCCATCGGCTGCACGTGATCGCTTCACGATGGAGATTCCGATTGGCATTCCCCAGGATGATACCATCATGACCAACCTAATTTTTGATACGCGCTTCCATGACGCTGATAAGTTGATAGAAAAGGCTAAAGAAAACTTATTAAAATTTAACAAACTGAATGATGTCTCAGAGGCTATTCAGAATAACATCGATGCTACCAAGAAATTAGAAACGTATGCCCTTAATTTATGGAA
>VMBT01002006.1_pt1 | contig 10406 bp, 11 predicted proteins | sample 4404301 | NCBI WGS metagenome assembly VMBT01 (sample SAMN12238535, study PRJNA552566) | marine metagenome | isolation source: Coastal seawater | place: USA: coastal Georgia, Sapelo Island | collected 2008-08/2009-08
TGAATATGGGGATCGTTGAAAATAACGCGATGATCAAAATCTTAGCGTTGTAGAGTTTCATATGACCCCTTGTATTGATTAATTTCAGATGAGAGACAAAGTTTCGCGACGATTTCTTGAGATACTTGTAGCATCGTCCCATAATTCTAGTTTCATAGAATTTAAAAAAGTTTCATGAACCGTCAATTAGTGCAGGATAAGTTAATGCGTTTTCGTCGCAATGGTTGTTGGCAAGACGAGTACGCATTCGTTCATGACCCAAGGTTTGAGCCCGTGTTGGCAGCGGTGTTGATTCCAATCGTTGTCGGATCAAAAGGACCGACAATCTTACTGACTCAACGAACTGAGCATCTTGAGAAGCATGCTGGACAGATAAGCTTCCCCGGTGGAAAAGTTGCAGACTCGGACGTCGATCGCGAGGACACAGCGCTACGAGAGACGTATGAAGAGGTTGGTCTACGTCTTGATCGATCGATCGTACTTGGTTCACTGCCTGAATATGATATTCGGACAGGTTTCCGAGTGACTCCAATCGTAGGTTGGATTGATGGCCCAGTTTCTTTCCAAATTGATGTTCGGGAGGTGGCGTCAACGATACAGGTCCCGCTGGAGTTTGTGTTGAATCTCGATAATTATCAACTTGATTGTAAGGATGACGGAGGAAATCCAAGATATTTCTATCGCTTGCCATATTTGGGCCATAATATTTGGGGGGCGACGGCTGGGATGCTCAGGATTTTTGCAACAGCGGTTTCGGATCAGGGATGACCAACAAGGCTCCCACCACTGCAGCAATCCGTTTTCTGAAGCGGGAGAAAATTCCGTATTCAGAGCACTTATATGATTACGAGGAGCACGGCGGTACGGCTGTTTCAGCTCGAGAGTTGGGTGTTTCGGAACATCATGTAATCAAAACTCTGGTGATGGAAATGGCGGATAAAAGCCCTATCATTGTGTTAATGCATGGCGATAAAAAAGTGTCGACAAAAAATTTGGCGCGACAAATCGGAACCAAGTCAGTAGCACCCTGTGACCCTAAAGTGGCAAACAAGCACTCGGGATATGTTGTCGGAGGCACATCGCCATTTGGTACAAAGAAATTGATGCCTATTTACGTGGAGGAGTCAGTTTTCGATCTCGATAAAATATACGTTAATGGCGGATACAGAGGATTTCTGGTCGGTATTGATCCAAAGGTTTTATCAGTGGCTCTCGATGTTCAGAGCGTCAGTGTCGCAACAGAGTAGATCTGGATGGTGTTCGCTACTCTGCTTGTAAAGTAACTTTTACTTTAAATGATTCGCCGTGACGATGTATCGTGAGGGTGACTTCGTCGTTAACTCGATAGCTGTCAAGTATCGCGTTAAATTTACTGACTGTTTCCACCGCGCGCTGTTCGATGTGCGTGATGACATCTCCGGGGACTATCACTCCGTCGCGACGCAATCGTGCCGGTTCGATACCTGCCTTGTCTGCGGAGGAATCTGGAGTCACTTTTAAGACGGCAACACCACGTATTTTCATTGACGTGGTGATTCTTTTGTTCAGTCCTGGATCTAGATAGACGCCAATTCCAGGCGGCGTATATTTGTTGAACCGTATCAGCTGAGGTACAACTCGGTTGATCGTATCAACTGGGACTGCAAACCCGATACCGGCGGATGTTCCTGATGGGCTGTATATCGCAGTGTTAATACCAATCAGACGTCCCGCAGAATCGAGTAACGGGCCTCCTGAATTGCCTGGATTGATTGCTGCGTCGGTCTGAATGAGGTGCTCAATATCTTGTCCTCCGTCAGTACTGAGGCTTCGGTCGAGCGCTGAGACAATTCCTGTTGTGAGTGTCCAGTCTAGTCCGAAGGGATTACCGATCGCATAGACCGTTTGACCGACTCTTAACGTTTCACTCTCCCCAATGAGTATCTCTGGCGGTGGCGCCGTCGGCACATCGATTTTGAGAACAGCAATATCGTGTGCAGGACTTGCGCCTATAAGTTTTGCTTTATAGTCGCGGCCGTCCTCCAAGCGAATTACTGCTTCGCTGGCACCTTTAATCACATGATAATTTGTGATGATGTGTCCAAACCGGTCCCATGTGAATCCGGATCCAGTTCCACTTGGTACGGAGAATACGTTACGTGTCCAAAAGTCTCTCACGCGTTGTTTGGTGCTGATAAAGACAACCGATTTTTTTGATTTTTCAAAAATATCGATTGTTGACAATTCCTCTGAAGTTAATTCGCCTCGTGGGGTCACTTCACGCGGAGTGACTTTTTGTTTGTCGTTTGCCGCATTGAGGTATATGGCGCCACTGGCGAGACTGACGATCAGCAGCAAGCTGGTTAAGATTGATGCGCGATGACTTTTGATTTTGGGTGTATTCATCAGTATCTAAATCAGCTTTTTCGACTAAGCGTCTCCATCAAAGAGTCGATTCGCCGATGATTGTCTTCAGACCCAATAAATGATCGGAATAGCCACTCTTGCATCCTCATGCTGGTATCTAGGTCTTGACTTAGCACTTGATTCGAAAGTTGTTTTGTTTCTATCAAAGCTTGCCGATCGAACTGGGCCATGTTCTGAGCAATATTGGTTACATGTTGAAGCAGTTCATTTTCTGGGAATACATCATTAACATAACCCATTGCCTTAGCTTCCTCAGCAGAGTAGATCCGACCGGTTAATGTGAGTTCCTTGGCCCGACCTAACCCTACAATACGCCATAGTGGATCAAGAATCGGTGTGAGTGACAATGCGATTTCTCGCTGGCCGAATTTCGCTTTCTCAGATGCGTAACGAATATCGCACATCATCGTTAGGTCGAACCCTCCTGCTATTGCGGGACCTCCGACAGCACAGATTACTGGGAGTGGACAAAATAGGATCGAGCGATAGGTTCGATGAAACATCGCGGTGTACGTTTCATTACTAATCTTTTCTAGTTTTCTGATCTCTTGGAGATCGAATCCGGCAGAAAAATACTTTTCGCCTCCAGTAAGAATGATGACATGAGTATCCGAATCATTTTCGATGTTCCCTAGGACTTCGCTGATTTCAACTAAAACCTCTGGAGATAGGGCATTGCGCTTCTCCTCCCGAGAAATCGTAATCGTTTTGATGCCCTTTTTATTGGTAATCGTTAGGTGTTTTAAATTCATAGTGCGGTTTTCGGTAGTTGGAACTAAAATGACAAGTATATCGCGCAAGCGACATTTCTTAGTGCGACTGTAATGTGTTTGAGGGGTTAGGTTTTGGAAGTTCTCGTTTTGTTAGCTGCGATTACGCTTAACTGGTGTTTTTCGAAGCCATTTTTATCGCTAAATAGATCGTTTGATAAGTCGCTATCTGAGGTTCTTCACACAGGGGTTATAAGTAGAACATCGATGTCCCCAGTTTTGGGTGTCGGAATGTTAGCCGCTACCGGTATTTTAACGGTACTGCTAGTCGAGCAGCTCGTCCTTCAAAATAATCCATTATTGGTGGGAGTGCTGCATTCAGTCGTTTTGGCGTTTTTCTTTAATCTTCCCTCGGCATTAATCTTCAATCGCTCTTCGGATGGATTGGTCTCCGAGAATCTTTTGTCCACAGTCTCGGTCCGATTTTTTGGAGTGACGTTCTGGTATGTGATCATCCCTGGAATATTTGGGGCCGCGATATTTTTCTTTTTTTTCGTAGCGTATTCTATGATTTTACGAAACGGTAATATTCGATCCTTATCGTCGTTCCGTCCAGTAACCATTGGCTATCAGTCGCTGTTCTGGATGCCAGCGCAACTGCTCGCATTCAGCTTTGCATTTGTTGGAGACTTCGAGACTTCGTTTGCTAGGCGTCGCGCGGAGGGGGGGCGGTCGGGCTTTGGGCTTAGAGCGTTGATTCTGGCCTCGGCTTGCGGAGCTTTAAATTCTCACTCTGTTGGTTTACAACGATCGTCAGATGGAGAGATTTATTATCAACCTTCGTTTGGTCCGAAGAATGCTCCAGAAGTAAACACAAGGCAGTGCTCCGCATTGCTACTTCGTGTTGGTGTTCTATGGATTCTGGCAATTTTTTCGTTGCTGGTTATTGCATGATTTGATGCCTTCTCGTTGCCCATAGATTACTTAATCTCTTGCAGTATTTTTTTATACTCTAACCATCGTGCCTCAGCTAAATTGCCCTTTTTCAGCTCGTCAACGATTGCGCAGTTAGGCTCTACTGTATGCGTGCAATTAGCAAACTGGCATCTATCTCTGATATTCCGAAATTCCACAAAGAGAGAGTCCAATTCCTCTGGTTTGATGTGTTTCAGCCCGAAGTACTGAAGTCCTGGACAATCAATTAGCGATGTCGTGTCGTTAATTCGGTAAAGTTGTGCGTGGGTTGTTGTATGCCGGCCACTTCGTAGTTTATTCGATATCTCCGCGGTTCTTGCATGTGCCCTGTCGACAACCTGATTCGTAAGTGTAGATTTTCCAACACCCGATTGTCCGACAAGGACGACGCTCTCGCCGTTTATGACCGTCTTTAAAGTGGTCGCTTTATCGATTGCTGATAGGCAAAGAGTTTCGTAACCTAATTTTTCGTACTCGTTTTTGAATTCTGTGATGGCCTTTGGGATGCCAAGGTCACATTTGTTAATTATTAGTTTTGTATCGATACCCTGTTCCTCTGCTGCAAGGAGGCAACGAATGACCAAAGATGTATTGATCGGCAAGTCGGTTGCCACCACGATCAGAACTAGGGATACATTCGCTGCGATCAATTTTTGCCGAAAGTTATCTGATCTCCAAAGTAACGTATTCCTGGAGGTCACTGACTTGATTCGACCTTGTGACCCGTCGTGTTCGATCTCACAGATATCTCCGCAGGCGTATTTTTCAGACCTGCCTCCTGGGTAGGCTAAGACAACAGTCGAGTCATTTAGCTCAACAAGGTAATGTCGTCCGTGCGCGGAGAGGATCGTTCCTGTAGAAGTATTCAGGTGATTTTTCAAATTCGCTGATGAGTCTCAGTTACTGATCGATCTTTTGGTACGAATTCGAAGTTTATAAACTGAAGAGATGGTCGACTTTAGCTGCGCAGATAAAGTCGTTTTCACTTAAACCATCTATTGCATGGGTCGTATATGTGACAGACACTGAGTTGTATCCAAGGGAGATATCTGGATGGTGGTCTTCTCTGTGCGAGATCCACGCAATCGCGTTGAGGAAAGCGACTGCTTGGTAATGATTCTGAAATTCGTAGTTTTTAGTGATTGATTCCTGAGATAGGGACCAGTCTTGTAGTCCGTTTAGCATCAGTTTTGCCTGAGTTTCCGGTATAGGATCGACTCCTCCTTCGCAGGGCTGGCATTTCTGTCTGATCAGATTTTCCGTAATTTTTGTTGTCATGATGTTAATTTGTTTGAGCCGCGAGAGATTCTAGTCTATTAATTCTCGCCATTGCGCCAGGGTGAGAGTCATAGAATGAGGAATACACTTTGTCGGGAGTTAACGTCGACGAGTTGTCTTTATAAAGTTTTACGAGAGCTGCGATTAAGTCTCTAGCCGGCGCGTGTCTCGATGCGTATTCATCTGCTTCAAATTCATTTTTACGTAGGTAAGCCGCGAGCATAGGTCTCACAAAAAACAAAAACGGAGGTAGAACGAAATAAAACATTGCGAGTAACATCGCATTTGAATCGAAGAAGCCGATATTCATACCCTCATGCATGAAAGAAGTCTCTTGTATTACTCCGAGAAGCCAGAAGAAGAGAAAACCGGACGCCGCCAGGAATATCGATAGCTTTTGTACGTGTCTGAGTTTGAAGTGGCCCAACTCATGCGCAAGCACTGCCTCTATCTCATTAGGTTCGTGTCGACTGATAAGCGTGTCAAAGAAAACGATGCGTTTGGTTTTCCCAAAACCAGTAAAGTATGCGTTGCCGTGGCTGCTCCTTTTACTGCCATCCATCACGAACAGACCACTGGATTGAAAGCCACATTTCTTCAAAAGTGACTCAATACGCTCTTTAAGAGACTCATTCTCAAGGGGAGAGAATTTGTTGAACAAAGGTGCGACAACACTAGGAGAAATGTACTGCATGAAAAACCAAAACGCGATTGATAGTAACCACGCATTGATCCACCAGTAGGATCCCGACGTTTCCATAATCCAGAGAATCAGGCTGATAAAAATCGAGCCTATGACCCCGCTGACGATGAGTCCTAGAAAAAAGTCTTTAAGAAATAATCCCGGAGTCATTTTATTAAAACCAAATTTTTCCTCGAGGACAAAGGTTTTGTAGACATCAAAAGGAAGTTGCAACACGGAGCTGATGACGGTTAGAAGACCGAAAAAGATAAGGCCAGAGAGAATATATGATGAGGACCAATCTTGAGCGAGTGAGTAACACCAGTTCAGTAGTCCACCAAATGTGAGGACAATCAGAAGCGCTGTATCTACGAGTGCCGTGATGCGAGCGTGCTTCATTTTAGCAGCAGTGTAGTCGGCCGCCTTCTTGTGAGCCTCAAGAGAGATGTCTTCCTCGAATGCGACAGGAACCTGATTTCGATGTCCCTGGACGGTACTGATTTGTCTGGTCGCCAGCCATAGCTTAACGCCAGTTGAAAGCAATATTGCCAGAAGAAATACGTATGAAAAGCTATTGATCATGTTGTTTATGGATCGTGACAAAGGTAACAAGTGTACCCAAGTCGTTGGTACGAATTGATAGTTATAATCATTAATTATGACGCAAAATATAGACCATTTAATCTGGATTGACATGGAGATGACAGGCCTCAATCCAGATGCTGATCGAATCATTGAGGTTGCGATAGTCGTGACTGATTCAAACTTAGAGCGTGTTGACGAGGGCGCTGTGTGGGTTGTTAACCAAGATCGCTCGATACTTGACGCGATGGATGAATGGAATACATCGACTCATACTCGCAGTGGTCTAGTGGATCGGGTTCTTGAATCGCGTCAGGGGGAAGTTGATGTTGAAACTGCTGCGCTAGAGTACGTCAGTAAATTTTTATCTCCCAAGACATCACCCATGTGCGGGAATTCAATCTGTCAGGATCGTCGTTTCATGGCGCGATGGATGCCCCGATTGGAAGCGTTTTTTCACTACCGAAATTTAGATGTATCTACGTTGAAGGAGTTGGCAAAGCGATGGAAGCCAGAAGTCCTCAAGGGTATGGTGAAGCACGGTAAGCATGAGGCGCTCGCGGATGTGTACGAGTCGATCGAGGAGCTTAAACACTATCGCAAAGAATTTATTATTCAGCCGAGCTAGGCCTGTATTTTCCGATCTGTTCAATAAGTCTTTCTGAGAATGCTCTTTGCGAGACGTCGCCCATTCCATCGTTTTCAAAAATATGGTTGTACGACTTGGATAGAGATTTCCCGAGTTCGACTCCCCATTGATCAAAAGAGTTGATGTTCCATATCACTCCTTGGACAAACACCTTGTGTTCATATGCAGCGAGTAACGCTCCAAGAGTTATTGCATTTAACTCTTTTAACAGGATTACGTTACACGGCCGATCTCCTGGCATTTCCCTCTCTGCTGAGATCTTGGTGTCGCCGGAGGTTTCCTGTCTTCCAAACGACAGGCATTCAACTTGCGCTAGGCAGTGTGACAGAAGGGCATTCGCGTTCTCCTGGTCTGGGTGTGGTGGGTTGACGATTCCTATGAAGTCGCATGGTGTTTCTGTCGGACTCTGATGCAGGTGCTGAGCAAAGCTATGCTGGAAGTTTGTCCCCGGGACTCCAAAAATCGAAGCGCTCGTCGTGTAATCGATACGTGACCCTGAACGATCAACGGATTTCCCATTACTTTCCATCTCGAGTTGTTGCAGATAGTTTGGTAGTAAGGCCAAACGTTCGGAGTAGGGCAGCACTGCGAGGTTAGTTTGCTTACGAAAGTTTATATTCCAAATCCCTACTAATGCGAGAAGAACGGGAATGTTTTTCTCGTAAGGTGCGGTGGCGAAGTGAGTATCCATCTCATGAGCACCATGCAGTAGCTCCTCGAATACCTCAAACCCAAGACTCATCGAAAGAGACAATCCGACCGCGGACCAAACTGAGAAGCGACCGCCAACCCAATCCCAGAACTCAAAAATATTAGATTCAGTTATACCGAAATTTATGGCGGTTTCAGGACTGGCCGTGATCGCAATCATCTGCTTTCTAACGATATCGCTCTTGGGCACCTTCAACTGAGTCGATAGCTTCGCTAGCGCCCGATTTGCATTATTCAGCGTTTCCTGAGTTGTAAATGTTTTGGAAGTAACGATGACAAGCGTACGTTCAGCGTCCACTTCATTGATAACGGTTTCCAAGTCCTCGGCATCTAGATTCGATACATAGTGCACGATACTGGACGATTCGTTTTTGAGCGCTTTGTAGACGACTCGAGGGCCCAGATCGGAACCCCCGATACCAATATTTATGATCGTATTAAGACTCTTTCCCGTCGCTCCCGTTAGTTGTTTTGTTCTAAATAAATCCGAGATTATTTTTATTTTTTTGAGTGATTCTTTAACGTCAAACGAGATTTGAGTCAGGCCGTGATCGTTGGCTGGAGTCGTATTGCGTAAGGCTGTGTGGAGTACCGATCTATTTTCAGTCAGATTGATTTTTTTACCAGCATACATCGCGGCAATCTGGTCAGAAAGATGTGATTGCTGACACAGCTCCATGAGTCTTTGCAGCGTGTTGGGCTCAATATGGTTTCTCGAAAAATCGAGAAAAATACCCGACTGTTCGGCGGACATTCTTGAGGCTCGTTCGGGATCTTGCTCAAAGAGGCGTTTAATGGTCGATAAATTACGAGCCTGCCCTATGGATTCCAGAGCTCTCCATAAATCTGAATCATTTCGTTTTGACATTCTGATTACGTCATTTTTTGTTGCGCTTTGCCTTCTCAGGCTAACGTTTCACTCTGTCAGGATAGCAAGATATCGCTTTTGAGGCGAAAAAAAGCCCCTGCAGTAATACAGGGGCTCCATTTATGTTAGCTGGAAAGACTTATTTCTTTTTCTTCGCAGCTTTTGTTACGTTCTCAACAGATGAAGTAACTACCTCTTGAGCTTGTTTGGATGACTTGCTGGCTGTGTCATACGCCTGGTTCACAAAGGACATCAGAGCCTTGATCGAGGATGCCGCAAGGGCAGACCCAGGAATACCATTCTTCTCAGCGCTATCGAGAGAAGCAACAACTGCCTCATTCGCATCTGAAAACGCCTCTTCCATGAGTTTTGTGACCTCAGTTGAGGCTGAATTAGCGATATCGAAACTTGCCTTTACGTAGTTGACTACATTGTCGTAGCTGGGCTGTGCGAATTTGCTTTGGAAACTTTGGAGACTGTCTGTGTCTTTGACTTGTGAAGCTTCTGATGAGATTTCGCTAACCTTACTGGAAATCTCTTGAGCTGTTGCGACGTTTAAGTCAAACATCTTGTTCGCGGCAGTCGTATTGATTGAGGTAAGCGCGTTGGCTACGCTCAAGCTCTTCTCCTGAACCGCTGTGAATTGTTCTAATACTGTTGCCATATGTAACCCCGCTTAAAGTTGATTTCAGCATTGATGCAACGCATCAAATTAGCCTCCATTGTATCAATTTATAGCTGTATGTCAAATATTATAAAAAATAATAAATACATTAAAAACATATACTTATAGTTTTTTTCGTGAATTATAATGTTAAATATTTATTAAATTTTTAATAATTCAATATGATTCGCAACGCAATATTGTTGTGGTTGACTCGTTGATGCGTTACCTGATCCTTTTGTGGGTGACGGTTTAAGCTCTTTCGAATATTGCGGCGATTCCTTGCCCTCCACCGATGCACATTGTCACCAACGCGTACTTGCCTTGAATCCGCTCTAGTTCGTACAGTGCTTTCACGGTGATGATGCTGCCTGTTGCGCCTACGGGATGTCCAAGCGCTACTGCACCACCATTTGGGTTCGTTTTGACTGGGTCAAACTTCAAAGCTTTTGCCACAGCGCACGCTTGAGCGGCAAAAGCTTCGTTGGACTCGATGACATCCATATCTGACATGGATAAATTTGCTTTTCTAAGCGCATTCTCCACAGCAGGGATAGGTCCAAGGCCCATAACGCGCGGCTCCACGCCTGCGTGACCGTAGCTGACGAGGCGCGCCATAGACTTAATGCCTTTTTTCTCGGCTTCATCGCGATCCATCAGAACGACTGCTGCCGCACCATCGTTAATCCCTGACGCATTACCCGCCGTTACGGCTCCATCTTTTTTAAAAACAGCGCGCAGTTTTTCGAGATTTTCTATTGAAATGTCCTCTCTTACATGTTCGTCAGTGTCGAACATGCGCGTCGTCTTACCTGCCTTGACCTCAATCGGAAGTATTTGATCTTTGAAGTAACCATTTTTTATCGCTTTCGTAGCGCGTC
>VMBT01002007.1_pt1 | contig 10405 bp, 15 predicted proteins | sample 4404301 | NCBI WGS metagenome assembly VMBT01 (sample SAMN12238535, study PRJNA552566) | marine metagenome | isolation source: Coastal seawater | place: USA: coastal Georgia, Sapelo Island | collected 2008-08/2009-08
ATAAATGTTAGGCATAAAATAAATATAGTAAAGGATTTTAATAAAATGCTAGTTACTACAGTCTATTTATATGACCAAATCGTTAATCTTAAAATTAAGGTTGACACTGACAAACAACACTGGGGGTATGAAATGTATAATCATCCGATTAAATTATACAAGGGTATTGATAACACCGTACAAATACAAATAAAAAATGATAACCAAAAAAGTTTAACTATTACAGATAAGACGATTACGTTTAACATATTAAACTCGTCCGACGGAACAAGTGTGCTATTAAGCAAAACAGCAACAATTGTAGATGGTATTAACGGTAAAGCAAAGGTTACGATTACAGAAGGTGATTTGTTAAATTTAGATAGTCAGTATCTAAACTACTCAGTGAAAGTTGTAGACGGTGAAGAAAACCAAATGATTGGTTATGTAGACGGTGCATATGATGTTGTAGGTCAGTTACAAATTTTAGACGGCGTATTTCCGGATATAAAGGAAAGTTTAGAGTTAAAACTAGCAGACTTTCAAAATGCCGGCGGTACATATACAAGCGATCCACTAGTAGCAGAAACAAAATTAAATCAAAACACAGGATTACATACTGCCGCGTTCTATGTAAATGCATACAGTGGTGATATTAAAGTACAAGCAACTCTAAACGATAATGTGGCTCCTGCAGATTACTTTGATATTAAGACTGTTACATTAACAGCAAAAACAGGTATTGCATACACCAATTGGAACGGAGTTTATAACAGAATACGCTTTGTTCATACACCAACAGCCGGAAGTATGCAAAAAATTCTGTATCGTTCTTGACATATAGCACCATAGACTGTATAATAGTACTATGAACTTAGTACAGACAGTTATTATGAACAATCTGCCTATGAAGGTGAAAAGAAGTTCTAGTGGCTGGAACTCGTTCAACGCTCCTTGTTGTGCACATAATAATGAGACCCGCGACACACGTGGTAGAGGTGGTCTTATACTCAACGGCGAAGCAATATCTTATAACTGTTTTAACTGTGGATATAAAACAGGGTGGCAACCCGGACGACATTTAAGCAGAAAGATGCGGCAATTAATATCGTGGCTAGGTGTGCCTGAGAGTGATATTAAGCGTCTTGTAATAACAGCAATACAGTTAAAAGAAACTGCTATTGAACACAATCTAATAGAAGAAGAAACAGAGTTTAACTTTGAACTTAAAAGTTTTCCAGAAGAAAGCAATCCACTAAAAAGCGATAACACTCAGATTGTAGAGTATTTGGCAAATAGAGGATTAAGTATTAATGACTATAATTTTTATTGGACGCCAATAACAGAAACAAAGTTTGACAAGCGTGTAATAATACCGTTCTTTTGGAAAGGAGACATTGTAGGCTACACTGCGCGTTTAACTGTGCGTGGTAATCCAAAGTATTTTACTAGCACACCGCAAGGGTTTGTGTTTAATATGGATGGGCAAACAGAGGATCGCAAGTTTGTTATTGTGACAGAAGGCCCATTTGATGCTATTGCTATAGGAGGCGTTGCTATACTAGGCAGTGATATAAATGACGCACAAGTTGATTTGATTGAGAGTTTAAACAGACAAGTTATAATGGTGCCCGATAACGATAGTGCTGGAAACAAACTTATACAGCAAGCACTAAAGTATAACTGGGATGTAAGTTTTCCAACATGGCACGATACTTGTAAAGACATAAACGAAGCAATAGTTAAATATGGCAGAATATTTACACTAAAAAATATATTAGACAATGTTGAGACATCCAGTCTCAAGATAAACTTAATGGCAAAGAAAAGACTAAATGAACAAAGAGTATAATGTAGATTTACAAAAACTGTATCTCGAAATGCTTGTGGCAAATCCGGAAGCATATGTAAGAGTACAAAACATTTTTAATCCGCAAAACTTTGATAGAAGTTTGCGTCCAGTGGCAAAGTTTATAAAAGAGTATGTAAACGAATATAAGTCTCTGCCCGAAGTAAAACAAATAAACAGCAAGACAGGTTCCAAACTAAGTGTTATAGAAGAAGTAGCAGAAGACCATACTAACTGGTTAATGGATGAGTTTGAAACGTTTAGTAGACACAAGGAACTTGAGAGAGCAATTTTAGACAGTGCTGATTTGCTTGAGAAAGGTGACTACAATCTCGTTGAAGCAAAGATTAAGAAAGCGGTACAGATTGGTCTTACAAAAGATATGGGCACAGACTATTGGGACAATCCAAGAGAAAGACTGCTATCGCTAAAATCTAACAACGGACAGTTAAGCACAGGATGGCCAACGTTTGACAAGAAACTGTTTGGTGGCTTTAATAGAGGCGAACTTAATATCTTTGCAGGTGGTAGTGGTAGTGGTAAGAGTTTGTTTATGCAGAACTTGGCAGTTAATTGGGTGTTAGCAGGACTAAACGTGTTATACTTTACTTTAGAATTGAGTGAAGAACTATCTGCAATGCGTATTGATAGTATGGTATCTAACATACCAGCAAAGGAAATTTTTAAAGATCTCGATACAGTTGAGATGAAGATTAAATTAGTATCCAAGAAAGCAGGTAGATTACAAATTAAGTATATGCCAGCACAAAGTAACATTAACGACTTTCGCAGTTATGTAAAAGAACTTAGCGTACAAAAAGGCATGAAGCCGGATGCTATTTTAGTTGATTACTTAGACTTGTGTATGCCAGTAAGTGCGAAGGTAGCACCAAGTGATTTGTTTGTTAAGGACAAGTATGTAGCAGAGGAACTACGCAACTTTGCTAAAGAACTAGATACAGTATTAGTTACAGCATCGCAGTTAAACAGAGGCGCAGTGGATGAGATTGAGTTTGATCATTCGCACATTGCAGGCGGTATTAGTAAAGTTAATACAGCAGACAACGTTATTGGTATTTTTACAAGCAGAGCAATGCGTGAGCGTGGAAGATATCAAATACAGTTTATGAAAACTAGAAGCAGTAGTGGTGTTGGACAAAAACTTGATTTAGAGTTTGATTTAGACAGTTTGCGTATACGTGATTTAGGAGAGGATGCACAGTCATATCACAATGATGAAAGCACAGAGTACTCTCCAACAGGATCTCAAACAGACATATTCAACAAGATTAATAGAAGTGCAACTGTAAGTAGTGCAGGCGATGCTCCCAAGGTTACAGCAGAAGCGAGCGGCAGTAAAATACGTTCTCTATTGAGCAATATGCGAAACAACGATGAATTATAGAGATCTAAGACTTTTTGCACATGGTTGTAGTTTTACAAGTTATAACTGGCCCACGTGGGCAGATATATTGGGAGAAGAATTTGGATATTATGAGAATTGGGGGGTTGTCGGGGGCGGTAATCAATTCATCTTCAACTCTGTCATTGAGTGCCTATTGAGAAATCCACCTAAAACAAATGATGTGTATATTATTATGTGGGCCAACATCCTCAGAGAAGACAAATATATTGATCATGAATGGAAATGCCTGGGCAATATAACCACCGACTCTACAAATTTTTATGATAAAAATTATATAAAAAAATATGTTGATGAGCGAGGATTTATGATAAGAGATTATGCTCTTATTGAAGCAACTCATCGAGTTTTAAAAAGTTATAATATTGAACATATTTTTTTAAGTATGGTTGATATGGATAATGCGACACAGTATGATCACACCGCATCTCAAGAAAGTGATGTGTTGGATTTATATAAAAATACGCTGTCTTTCATTCGACCTAGTGTACATAAAGTTATTTTTAATTATGACTGGGGTTCTGTGCCTTTTATTGTTCCTAACTTAAAAATGTATGATAGTGCTAATCGTCTCGATTTACATCCTACTCCAGCAGAGCATTTAATGTATATAGAAAAGGTTATTCCTGAATTTAGTAATATTTCTGCAGACACTAGAGCATGGGTAAATAATGTAGAAACAAGAGTTAGATCTGCTGAATATTGGCGCCATCAAGACCTGTCTGATATATGGTTACAGGCATCCCCAAATTATCGACTATAGACTATAAATAGTATAAACACCTTATATCATAACAGGAACTTATACTATGAGATGGCATGATTTTTTACAAGCAGACTTCGTTGGTCCACGTGAATGGGTATTAACAGAAGCACTCACTTTTGAGATAGAAAAAGATAAAATACCCGACGTTGTCAAAACATTAGAAGATTGGAAGAGAATGGATATTGGCATACGTGAAGTAGACGATAAGATTTTATTTACGGTTCCCGTTGGTTATAAAACAGACTTAGCATCAATATCCCGAGCAATGTGGAGTATTATTTCCCCATGGGACGTTGCTCGCGGCGCAGTAGTACATGATGCTCTATATGGCGCAATAAGAAAGTGCAAAGAATCGAAAACAATGGACAAGTTTCACATCAAACGATTGAGAAAACAAGCAGATGACATCTTTAAACTAGGCATGGATGCCGCAGATCCTAATATTCCTAACTGGAAAATCGCTTCTTGTTACTATTCTGTTAGAGGATTTGGCTGGACTTCTATCATGAAGAAAGCTAAATTCGCTAACTGATTCGCATAAATACATATAGAGCGTATATAAACTATGAAACGTAAAACTAGAACTATACTTGAAGAATTGAATTCTCTGTATAATGAGAAGAACAAGAGTGCGATTATTGAAAGTCGCGCTATACATATCATCGACAGCGCAATAAATCTTATTAATAAGATTTATGAAAACTATGATCATGATACTGCTTCCGAACTAGAAAGACGTTTTATTAATAGCATACGCGGACAAGATAATAAAAAATTTGTGCGTGGTATTCGCAAGGCAGGCGACGGTGAAACTGAGTGAAATATCTCCGTATATTAACTCTCAGGTTTTAACTAGAAGACCGCCTCCGCGTTATAAACAATTCCCAGCAGGTAAAACTAGTGGGCTTGTAGACGAAATGTCCGGTAATCTAGAAAATATTGTAGATGACTGGATTAAAGTAGATTGGAATGAAGTTGATGAAGCAACTAAAAAACGTTTTAGTGATGCTATAACAGAATTATTGGACATAGTTAATAATGAAGATATCTGATCTACACGAAGAACGACCAGCCAGAGCAAAGAAACGCAAGGATCGCGAAGAACGCAAAGACCGCGACGGTAATCCTATTAACGAATCTAAATGGCTTTTTGAAGAAGAAAGCCGTACACATATGACACACTTAGAGGACTTAGTGTTCTCGCAGGGTCATAAAGGTGCTAAACAAGCACTAAACTATTTGGCTAATGTTGCTGGTATGCTTTCCGGTCACGGAGGCAAAAACACTAAAATAACAACTAAGTGGGACGGCGCTCCTGCTATTGTTGCTGGCACAGATCCAAAAGACGGTAAGTTTTTTGTAGCAACAAAACATGGCTTCTTTAACGCAGTGCCTAAGTTAAACAAAACACCCAAGGATATTGATAAGAACCATTCCGATGCAGGCTTGGCTAAAGGTAAAACAAGAGCTGGCTTACGTAATAAGTTTAAAATGGCTTTAAAAGAATTAAAAGCATTAAACTTTGATGGTATTCTACATGGCGACTTTATGTTTGCTAAAGGCGATTTAAAATCAGTAACCATTGAAGGTGAAAAATATGTGGCTTTTAAACCACAGGAAATTATGTATGCTGTTCCTGCTGATAGCGAATTGGCGCAACAATTATTAGCCGCAGACTTTGGTATAGTATGGCACACACAATATACAGGCGGCCCTGAGATTAGTGACATGCAAACACAATATGGTGTAATAGCACCAAAAGGTAACAAGAAAGTTTGGATGGATGATGCTACATATAAAGATTTAACAGGTGTTGCTACACTTACAGCAAAAGAAACAGATTCTGTCAGACGTGGTATTGAAAAGATGAGCGACATTTTGTCTAAGTCAAATGCTTCAAAGTTTAATGCGATGTTAAAAAACGAAGAGTTTATGAAATACATTCCCATCTTCATTAATGAGAAAATTCGCCAAGGCGAAGGACAAGTATCTAATGCTACACAGTTTTTACAAGACTTTATTAATTACTATGATGATCGCATGCAAAAAGAGATCGATGGTTTAAAGAAAGGCATTGACAGTCCAGCAGGTCAAGTGCGTGTACAAAAGATGGAAGCAAATAAAAAGTTTATTGAAGATAACAGTAATACATTGTTAGCAATACTTGGTATATACAAGCAAATTATACAACTTAAAATGATTTTAGTAAACAAACTAAACAAAGTAGAAACTATTGGCATGTTTTATAAGACAGATGACGGCTACGAGGTAGCAGATCCAGAAGGTTTTGTAGCAATTGATAGAATTGGCAATGCTGTTAAATTAGTAAATAGAATGGAATTTTCAAGAAGAAACTTTTTAAGTAAGAAGGAGTGGGGTTAATGAGTTTTATAAAAGACTTAACCGAAGCAAAAGCACTACGTACTCAGCGTGGTTTAAATCTTAGCGCAGAGCAGATTGCAGAAAATGTTTATTTAAATATTTTGTCGTTACAGGCAATGCGATTTGATCCTAATACAGCACGCCAAGCAGCCGAGTACGCAAAAAAGACACTACAATATCAAGATTTTAGTAATATTAGAACAACAGGTACTGACTTACATAACTGGGTTGCAGTTTTGAATAATCCAGGCCGTTATGAGGCACAAATTGGCCCAGTGGGGAAATCAAGTATGCCTGTATTACAATTTAAACGTTACCTCAGAAATGTTGCACAAGGAAAAAGTGATCCAAATTATGACAGACAATTTTTAATGAGTTTAGAACGTAATTTAGGTATTAGAAATAGTCAGTACAGCGCAGTAAGAAGAATGCTAAGTGACTGGAATAGACTTTACGGTAGTGAGCGTAAAAAGAGTGCTACAAGATTAGTACAAGCATTAAGAGCAAAATCTCCACAAAGTGATTTACGTAGTTCATATGAAGGATTTATGCGTAAAGGTGGATATGAGATGGATAATGTCGAGAATCAAGAGGGCAAAGGCTCAGGATCATTATTAGGAAAAGCTGCTGTTTTGGCGGCGGCTGGTGTAGGTGGTTATCATCTTGGCAAAAAATTTGGCCATTGGCTGTCTAGTAAACCAAGTAAATAATTTGATAATTTGAATAAATAGTAGTAACATAGGAGATTTAAAATGGCTTCAGTAACAAGAGCTGCACCAGCAACATTTGGTACAGACGTAAACTTTTTAGGTAAAACATTAGTACACTTAGACATTGATTGGGGAGTCGATGCTGTAGGACCTCCTAGCAAACTAGGCCCAGCATCAGCAGTAGCGGCCATTATGGATAGAATTCAAGGCGCAGGCTTTAACATTGTAATCATTGGTCCACTACATAGCACAAACAATAACGTCTCAATCTGTGTTGAAGGTGACTTTGGTACAGACACATATGACGGCACAAACAGTGAAACATTAGCAGTTCACTTAGAAGACGTTGTACAAGCAGGCGGCACAGTTGATGGCGTAAACCTAGCCACTGTAACAGTAACAGCAAAAACATACGTTTTATAATATAAATTAACGCATTATATAAAGAAGCGGGATAGAAATATCCCGCTTTTTTTATGACTGAAAGGTATAAATAAAAGTAACGGTATAGAGGAATCTATACATTACAAGATAAAGGAGATTTAAAATGGCTTCATTAAACAGATGGGCAGGTGCCCCAGTATCAGGCGGTGATCTAGTAGGTCGCGACCTAAAATTTTTCGTAGTAACAAATACAGCAAACGACATCGGTACAGCCGATACCACACACGCTGATGGTTACATCGTAGAAGGCTTACTAACAAAAGCAATTCGTGCAATTAGTGCAGTTGCTACAATCGAAGCAATTGGTGCACAAGCAAACGCAGGCTTCACAGTAGTACTTTCAGGTTATGAAGGTGCAAAAGTTAGTGGTTCAGACGTTGCAGCCGCAACACACTTGGACAACATCATCTCAACAGCAACAGGTAAAGCAGACGTAACAGTTGCAGAGAAAACACTAGCAGACGCAGACTGGGCTTAATTCTTAGCGTAAAATCACAGTTTTTAGCATTGCTAGAAACTAATTACAAGAAAAGCGGGATAGAAATATCCCGCTTTTTATTTGACTAAATAATACTTGCTAAATATAATAGTAGCATATTATAGGTATACATATGGCAAGAGAAAAAGGATTAGCCGGTGGCGGTAAGTTTGGCGGCGGAGTTGGCGAGTTTTTTACAATTTATACTTTGGTAGATATATCACAAACCGGTATTGTGGCACAGTATAGAACTGGCGTCCCTGCTTTCATGGATGACATTAATCAATTGATTAATAATGAAGAGTCGTGGAATAAAAGTAGAGGACAACAAAGTAATTTAGAAACTTTAATCCAAACAATTAGCTTACGTGGTAACCCTATGTATATCGACACTCCTCGAAAATATAATGTAGAAGATGTTACAGAGTTAAACTTTGGCTCCTCATTTAAAGGACAGCAAGTTTTTTGGGTTACATCATTTACAGTAGAACAACCAGGTTTATACGTCGAGCGAGGGCAAGAAAATATTCCTGGATCAGGTTTAATAAAAGATTTAACAAACGTTCCTATTATTTTAAATTTAACAGAAACAGCCAGCATAAAAACCCCCATTTGGAACGCTATAGACCCTAAAACTAAGAATATTTACATTACTACCTCCGATAAACTATCAGTTAATTTTTAGTACCTTTTGGCTTAAATACAATACTAGGCAAAGACTTAGGCTCATTTTAGGCGAAATGAAAAGGCATATAAAAGGCACATAAAATATAGGGCGGGCGGTAGGCATTTTTACACGTTTTAGGAGTTGTTATGCCATCAGAAATTGAAAAACAGAGCCTTGAGGCACACGTTGAGATTTGCTCAGAGAGATACGGGTACCTGGAGGAGAATATGGAACGAATCGAAAGTCGTTTAACTGTCATTGAACAGCAACTCGATGAGATTAGGCATAACCTGCTAGTCCAAGAAAAAAACAAGTATAAATCTATGTGGGTCCTTAGCGGCTCCGTTATTACCGCACTATTTTCAGCAATAATCTATCTTCTAACACAACTACAATAAGTATCTTATATTGTTAAACTGCTAAATACAACATAATGTATTTAGAAGAACTCTTTAATATAGACGAAACAAAAATGGCGTGGCAACGCAGAGGTAATAAACTCGTGCGTAAGTATCGCTGTACTGGAGGCAGAAGAAAAGGACGCATAGTGTCCAAGCCTGCACAATGTTTCGCGGCTCCCGATGTTAAAAAGCGTTTTAGATTACGTATGACTAAAGCAAAATTAGGAGCAAGAATAGCAAGAAAATCTAAGAGAACAATGCGTACGAACCCATCGAGCATTATGAAACAACGGTTAAACAAGGCGGCAAGATGAAACTAGCAGAACTATTTACTGAAGCCGCATACCAAGTCGCGGGTCCAGTGCGTGGAGATGAACTACCACTATTAGGGTCACAAGGCGATCAAACTGAAATTGTAGTGGATTTACGAGACAAGCGCATTGACATGGACAATGCTCAAGGCATTGTTATTAGACCTAAATACACAGAAGCAGAACAAACACAATTTATACAAAAACAAATGCCACCTGGGACTAACTTTATGGTAGCACAACCAGGCGGCGGCAAGATACAATATCAAGTTGTTAGAACACAAGGCAATTTGATTATTGCTACAGATCCAAATAGCCCAGATGGTGCAGAAGTAAGAATACAAGGCATGAATTATTATATTGATGTCGACAATGCCGACGGCATGATTCACTTTGAAGACGAGAGATCACGTGCAGAGAAATACAGAGTTATTAGTGACTTAGCAAGAAAGAAAGCAACAGTAACTGTAGAAAGTTATGAGTTAGAAGAAGGCGAGAAAGACGCTTGCTATCGTAAAGTAAAATCCCGTTACAAAATTTGGCCAAGTGCTTATGCAAGTGGCGCACTAGTAAAGTGTCGCAAAGTTGGCGCAAAGAACTGGGGCAACAAGAGTAAGAAAAAATAATGTTAATAAGCGAACTACTTACAGAAGACTTAAAGAAATGGTTTGATGAGAAGTGGGTACGCTTTGGCCCTGACGGAAAAATTCGCGGCGCCTGTGCTAGAGGCAGTAAAGGCGAAGGCAAACCAAAGTGTTTACCACAAGCAAAAGCACACGCACTAGGTAAGAAAGGCCGCAAAAAAGCCGCAAGTCGCAAACGCAGACAAGATCCAAACAAAAACAGAAAGGGTAAGGCAAAAAACGTTGCTACAAAATAACTATGAGAGCAACAGAGTTTATAACAGAAAAGTGGAGCGAGAAATATAAACGCTCCATTAATTGCAACAACCCAAAAGGCTTTTCCCAACGAGCCCACTGCCAAGGTCGTAAAAA
>VMBT01002012.1_pt1 | contig 10391 bp, 8 predicted proteins | sample 4404301 | NCBI WGS metagenome assembly VMBT01 (sample SAMN12238535, study PRJNA552566) | marine metagenome | isolation source: Coastal seawater | place: USA: coastal Georgia, Sapelo Island | collected 2008-08/2009-08
TAACTTATGAGTCTACAAAAGCTATACCTAACTATAATGTGATGGGTGTTTGTAAGGCTGCATTAGAAGCTAGTGTAAAATATTTAGCTAGAGATTTGGGATCAAAAGGAATTAGAGTTAATGCTATTAGTGCTGGACCAATTAAAACTCTTGCTGCTTCAGCAATTGGAGATGCTAAGTTTTTATATAAATGGAACGAAGACCATTCTTTCTTAAAAAGAAACGTAGATATTCATGACGTGGGTAATTCTGCATTATATCTCTTGAGTGATCTTGCTAATGGTGTAACAGGTGAAATACACTACGTTGATGCAGGATATAATAAAGTAGGAATGCCAGATCCTAAAAATATTAAAAGTTAAATTATTCTAGTTTGCTTGCTTAATTGAAAGTTTTACTTTTCCTCTATCAAAACCTAAAACCTTAACTGAAACTTCGTCGCCTTCTTTTACTACATCGCTAACTTTTTCAACTCGTTTAGGTGCTAACTCAGAAATATGAACTAATCCATCTTGTTTTCCTAAAAAGTTTACAAAAGCTCCGAACTCCATGATTTTAACTACTTTACCTTTATAGATCTTTCCAACTTCTGCTTTTGCAACAAGACTTTTTATAATCTCTATCGCTTTATTTCTTGAATCTTCATCTGGAGCTGCCACAGTAATTTCACCTGTATCTTTAACATCAACTTTAGCTCCTGACTTTTCAACAATCTCTCTAATTGTAGCTCCACCTTTTCCAATAACTGTAGCAATATCTTTTTTATCAACTGTAACTATTTCCATTTTTGGAGTGTGTTTAGAAAATTCCGTTCTTGAAGTTTTTATAGCTTTATTCATTTCACCAAGAATATGCTCTCTGCCTGCTTTGGCTTGATCTAAAGCTTTTTCCATTATCTCAAATGTAATTCCAGTAATTTTAATATCCATTTGTAAAGACGTAATTCCTGATTTAGTTCCAGCAACCTTAAAATCCATATCTCCAAGATGGTCCTCATCACCTAAAATGTCAGATAGAACAGAATACTCATTACCTTCTTTTATTAGTCCCATAGCTATACCTGCCACAGGTTCTTTCATCGGAACCCCGGCATCCATTAATGATAATGATGTTCCACAAACAGTAGCCATTGATGATGATCCATTAGATTCTGTAATTTCAGAAACAACTCTCAATACATAAGGAAAATTTTCAGCTTTTGGTAAAGAAGAGTTTATTGCTCTCCATGCAAGTTTTCCATGGCCTATTTCTCTTCTTCCTGTGCCTATTCTTCCACATTCACCAACTGAAAAAGGTGGAAAGTTGTAATGCAACATAAACTTACTTCTTTGCATTCCATCTAAGCTTTCAATTCTTTGCTCATCATCTGCCATACCAAGGGTAGTAACTACTAGTGCTTGGGTTTCACCTCTTGTAAATAATGCAGAACCATGTGTTCTAGGCAACACACCTACTTCGCAAGTTATTTTTCTTACATCTGCTAATCCTCTGCCATCTATTCTTTTTTTATCTTTAAGAATTGCAGTTCTAACGATGTCTTTTTCTAAGGATTTAAGTTGAGACATTGCTTCATTTTCAGTAACTTTTTCATCTTCAGCAAACATCTCTTTGCATTTAGTATCTATTTCAGAAATTGCTGTTGATCTTTTTTTCTTATCAACTTCTTGAAACGCTTTTCTTAAATCTGACTCAAAAGCATCAGCAATTTTCTTTTTAACTTCTTTGTAATCTTTTATTTCTACTTCCCATTTTGGTTTCCCTGCTTTTTTTGCTAAATTTTCAATAGCCTTAATGATCGGTACAAAGTTTTCATGACCAAATTTAACAGCACCTAACATTTCCTGTTCTGTCAAACCTGATGCTTCGGACTCTACCATAAGTACTGCGTCTTTAGTTCCTGCCACTACTAAATCTAATGAAGATCCCTCGAGTTCTTTTGATGATGGATTTAATAAATATTTTCCATCTTTAAAACCTACTCTACTAGCAGCAATTGGTCCTTGAAATGGTAAGCCTGAAATTGCTAGCGCAGCTGAAGAAGCTATAATTGACAGAATATCAGTTTGATTTTCTCCGTCATAAGATAAAACGGTTGGCAAAATTTGAACTTCGTTCATAAAACCATCTGGGAACAATGGTCTAATAGGTCTATCAATTAGTCTTGATATTAAAGTCTCAGATTCTGTTGGCCTTGCTTCTCTTTTAAAATATCCACCTGGAATTTTACCAGCAGCATAATATTTTTCTTGGTAATTTACTGATAATGGAAAGTAATCTTGACCATCATTAACTTTTTTTGCTCCAACAACTGTAGCAAGCACTACAGATTCACCACAACTCGCTATAATTGCTCCATCTGCTTGTCGAGCAACTTTTCCTGTTTCTAATGTGATTTTCTTACCATTTATTTCAATTTCTTCTTTTTCAATTTTGAACATTATTTCCTTAAATTTAATTGTTTGATCACCTTATTGTATGAATCAGGATTTTTCTTTTTTAGGTAAGCTAAAAGTTTTTTTCTTCTATTAACTGATTTTGTTAAGCCTAATGTAGAATGTTTATCTTTTTTAAACTTCTTAAAATGATCTGTTAACTTATTAATTTTATCAGTTAGCAGTCCAACTTGAACTTCTGCTGATCCAACATCTTTATCGTTGATAGCTAGTGATTTAATTGTCTCTTTTTTTTTCTGCGTCATATTTTTTATTTAAATTAATTAATCTTTCTATCTTTTCAGCATATTCGAAAGAATTATCTTCTACAAATGCAAGTCTAGGAAGAAACTTAATATCAAGTTTTTTTGACAGTGCTTTTCTAACAAGATGAGAGTATTCAGTCAAGATACTTACGATTTCTTTTGTATCGTGTCCACCCAGAGGAATGACATAAACCCTTGCAGATTTTAAATCTGCAGTCATTTTGACTTCTGTAACTGTAATTACACTTGTGTCTAAAGCTAAAATTTTAGCTTCATTTCTAATAAAGATTTCACCAAGCTTTTGTTTAATTAATTCTCCTACTCTTAGTTGCCTTTGAGAATACGCAGGCCCTGAGTTATGTTTAACCATTTTTAAATTTGCCTATCTATTTTTTCAGAGAGATAAGCTTCGATAATATCTTTTTCCTTAAAATCTATAAAATCTTTTAAGCTTATTCCGCACTCTAATCCATTTCTTACTTCTTTAACTGCATTCTTCTCTCTAAATAACGATGAAATTTCACCATCATAAACAACTACTCCATCTCTAATTAACCTAGCTTTAGATTTATTTTTAATTTCTCCATCAATAACTTTAGATCCTGCTACTTTTCCTGCATCAGAAACTTTAAACACTTTTAAAATTTCTGCTGAACCGCTTATGGTTTCTTTCATTTCAGGTTCTAATAATCCAGATAAACCTTTTTCAACAAATTCTAAAACTTCATAAATAATATTAAAATATTTTATATCTATATTTTGCTGTTCAGCTAATTTTTTAGCTTGATTGTTTGGCTTGACATTAAAACCAATTAATAGTGCTGCTGATGCTTTCGCAAGCGATACATCTGTCTCATTGATCATACCTATATCAGACAAAATTATATTTGCTTTTACTTCAGGATGTTCAATTTTGTTTATTGCATTTTTTAACGCTTCACTTGAACCCTGCACATCTGATTTTATAATAATATTTAATTCTTGTTTTGTACTTTGGTTTTCAAAAATTGATGCTTTATCTTTCACAACGGATTTTTTATTATTTATTCCACTTTTATTGTACTCAGCTATTTCTCGGGCTTTATCTTCAGTCTCTGTAACATTAAACTCTGCTCCAGCAAAAGCGGACTCGTTCATACCTAAAATTTCTACAGGCATAGATGGCAGTGCTTGGTCTATTAGTTTACCTTCATGATTAATCATGGCTCTAATTTTTCCATAAGTATTTCCACAGACAAAATAATCAGCTTTCTTTAGTAAACCGTTGGTAATTAAAATAGTTGAAACCGGACCTTTTCCTTTATCAATTTTAGACTCAATTACTACCCCTGTTGCAGGCCCTGTGTGAGAAGCGGATAAATCTAAGATTTCGGCCTGTAATAAAATTGCCTCTTTAAGTTTATCTAAGTTCATTTTTTTTGTAGCTGAAACTTCTACAAATAAAGTCTCGCCACTAAATTCCTCAGCAATAAGTTCGTACTTCATTAAGTCTGTTTTTATTTTTGTAATATTCTTGTCAGGTAGATCACATTTATTGATAGCAACAATGATAGGGACTTTTGCAGCTTTTGAATGTTGAATAGCTTCGATAGTTTGAGGCATAATGCCATCGTTAGCAGCTACAACCAGCACCACAATATCGGTAATTTTAGAACCTCTAGCACGCATCTCGGTAAATGCTGCGTGACCTGGCGTATCTATAAAAGTAATTATTTGGCCATCGTCGTTTTGTACCTGATATGCACCAATATGTTGCGTAATACCACCATGTTCACCTGCTACAACACTTGTGTTTCGCAATGCATCCAGTAATGAAGTTTTTCCATGGTCTACGTGTCCCATAATAGTAACCACGGGAGGTCTTTTTTCTATTTTGCCTTCTAATTGAGATTTATTTTTTTTAATAGCTATATCAGGCGTTGACTCTATTATTGGATTATGACCAAACTCCTTTACGATATACTCAGCTGTATCCTTATCTATTATATGATTAATTGTAGCAACAACTTTCATATTAAATAAAAATTTAATTATATCAGCTGATCTTTCTGCCATTCGATTAGAAAGTTCTTGAATGGTAATTTGCTCTGGAATATTTACATCTCTCGTAATTTTTACAGCTTCTTTTTTTTCATCTGGATTTTCATTCTTTTTCTCTTTTAATCGAGCTCTTTTTACAGAAGCTAAACTTCTTTGTTTAATTTCAACTTCTTCTACATTTATGGCTCTTGAAACTGTTAATTTAAATTCTCTTTTTGAAGAAAAGGAATCTTTTAACTTTAATTTAGATTTTGAGGGGTTTTTTTCTTCTTTTTTAATAAAATTTTTAGTCGCTTGTTGCTCTGCAAATTTTCTCGCAAAATTGCTTTTGAAATTAGGTGCGGGCTTTGAGCCACCTGTGCCAGTGTTTGATTTATTAGTATTATTGAATGGTTTGAAAGGTGCTTTCTTTTGAACAGAAAATGTTTTTTTTCCATCACTTGAAAGCGAAGATAGATCTATTTTTTTTGTTACATTAGTTGAAATAGTTAATGTCTTTTTTTTATTTTTATTATCTTCCATCTACATCCAATCATTTTTATTTAAACGCTATTTCTCTTGCGGCCATAATCAGTTGGTCGGCTTCTTCTCTGGACAAAGAAAATTCTTCTAAATAACCATCGATCCTAACTTTCTTTCCTTTAATTTCATCAAAACCTCCAATTAATTCATCAGATGAAAGTTCTGCAAAATCATTAATTGTTTTAATATTTCTTTGACCTAGTAATACCAACATACCTTGTGTTATTCCTTTAAGATTAACTAGAGCATCATCCATTCCTAACTCTTTCAATTTTTTTGATATTTCTTCTTTTTCTTTGATCAAATTTTCTTTCGAACGGCTGATTAATTCCCCTGCAGTAGCTTCGTCAATTCCTTCAATTTTAGTTAAATCTTCAACGGAAGACTGGGCTATCTCATCAATGCTCTGCATTCCCTCTGAAACTAATAATTGACCTAATGTTTCATCTACTTCTAGGCTTTTAACAAGATTTTCAGTTCTTTCCTTAAACTCTGCTTGTCTTCTTTCTGAGTCTTCTTTGTCAGTTAAAATGTCAATTTCAAAGTTGGTAAGTTTAGATGCTAGTCGAACGTTTTGACCTCTTCTTCCGATCGCCTTACTTAGATTTTCTTCAGTTAGAATTACATCAATTCTATTATTGTCTTTATCTATTAAAACTTTTTGAATTTCAGCTGGTGACAAAGACTCAGCAATTAATGTTGGAAGATCTTCGGTCCATTTAATAATATCTATTTTTTCTCCATGTAGCTCATTAACAATTGTCTGAACCCTGCTTCCTCTCATTCCAACACAAGCTCCGACAGGATCAATTGAACTTTCTTTTGAGAAAACACAAATCTTAGCTCTACTACCTGGATCTCTTGCTACAGATTTAATTTCAATAACTCCCTCATAAATTTCTGGTACCTCTTGAAAAAATAATTTAGCCAAAAATTGAGGGTGTGCTCTAGATAAAAATATCTGATGACCTTTGAGTTCTTTTTTTACTTCATAACAATATGCTTTTACTCTATCGCCTGTTTTTAATATTTCTCGAGGAATTAATTCGTCTTTTTTAATAACGCCTTCAGCTTTACCTAAATCAACAATCACATTGCCATACTCTAAACGTTTTATAATTCCGCTTAATATTTGGCCTTGCTTATCTATAAAATCATCATATTGACGATTTTTTTCAGCTTCTTTTACTCTTAAACTTATAACTTGCTTAGCGCTTTGGGCTGCTATCCTTCCAAAATCAATTTGTGGTAAATCTTCAAAAATCTGATCTCCAACCTTTAAATCTTTATTTTTTTTATCAATTGTTTTAGCCAAGCTTAATACAATTTCTTTACTTGGATCTTCAACGTTTTCCACCACATCTAAAACTTTTTGAATTTTTATTTCCCCAGAAGCTCTATCTATTAGAACTCTAATGTTATTTTCAGTACCAAATTTTGTTAATGCTGCTTTTTGAATAGCACTCTCCATAGACTCGATAACAATCTCTTTATCGATGGATTTTTCGTTAGCAACTGCTTCTACAATTCTTAATAACTCAACTTTATCTAATCCTCTATTTAACATTTTTTTCCTTTTTTTGTTTGCCCCAAAAAAAAATGGGCAAAAGCCCATTTTGATAACTCAGGTAATATAAAGTTATTTTATTAAACTTTTATCTTTTTTTCAAGACTACATTTTAAAGATATTGATTTTATCTGTCTTTTCCCAAGAAAATTCACCTTTAGAGGTAGGTTTTCGACCAAAATGACCATAGGCAGAAGTAACTTCATAGATTGGTTTGTTTAACTCTAACATTTCTCTAATACCTCTTGGAGATAAATCAAAATTATCTTCAATTCTTTTTTTTACTTCCTCTGTTTTTGCAGAGTCTTCTGTCGCTAATCTTATAAAAATAGAAAGTGGTTTTGAAACTCCAATAGCGTAGGCTAATTGAATTAAACAAGAATCTGATATTCCAGCAGCTACAATATTCTTGGCAAGATACCTTGAAGCATATGCAGCAGATCTATCAACTTTGGTGGGGTCTTTACCAGAAAAAGCTCCTCCACCATGTGGAGCGGCACCTCCATAAGTATCAACTATTATTTTTCTTCCTGTTAGCCCTGTATCACCATCAGGCCCTCCTATAATAAATTGTCCAGTTGGATTAATATAAACTTCTTTATCATCAAGTCCCTTTAGAAATTCTTCTGGGATAGATTTTTTAATATATGGAAAAACTAAATCTCTTACTTGTTTTTGATTTAAATCTTTAGAGTGTTGAGTTGAAATAACTACTGATGTTACCTTGGTTGGCTTTCCATCAATATATTGCATCGTTACTTGGCTTTTAGAGTCAGGCTCTATCCCTTTAAGCGAACCATTTTTTCTATCACTTGCCATTAATCTCAAAATCTTATGTGAATAATGTATCGGCGCAGGCATCAAATCTTCAGTTTCATTACAAGCATAGCCAAACATAATTCCTTGATCTCCAGCACCTTCGTCTTTGTTGCCTTTGGAGTCTACACCCATTGCAATATCTGTTGATTGTGAATGCAAAAAGGACTCTACTTTTGTTTGTTCTTTCCAACTAAAACCTTCTTGGTCATAACCAATATCTTTGATGCAATCTCTAACTTTTTGAATCAGTTCATCTTTTTTTATTTCAGGAGCTCTAATCTCGCCAGCTAAAACTACTTTATTAGTCGTAGTTAATGTCTCGCATGCAACTCTAGCAAATGGGTCTTTTGACAAAAAAGAGTCGACTACCATGTCTGATATTCTATCGCAAACTTTATCAGGATGTCCTTCTGAAACTGACTCGCTAGTAAATAAATAATTATTTTTCATTTTTTTTGTATATTGAGAAAACTAAAACACCAGTAAATAAAATAATTAAAAAGATCAAATCAATTTTTTTATCAAATTTTTTAGTGTTTATAAGTTGTACATTAAACTCGATAGAACCTTTTTCAAAAGGTTGCAAAGTTTTCTTAACAACACCTTTGTTATCAATGATTGCTGTTATACCCTTGTTTGCAGAACGAACTAAAAAACTGTTATTCTCAATTGCTCTAAAAATTGCTTTCGAAAAATGCTGATAGGGCCCAATACTATCTCCAAACCAAGCATCTTGGGAAATATTGATAATAAGATTGCTTAATTTATTCTCTTTAACAATTTCTGGAAAAATTATTTCATAACATATAAGCGGCAATAATTTTAAGTCTTCATTGGTAAATAATTGATTTATTTCTCCTTTTGAAAAAGAACCTTGTCCTTGTGTTATTTTTTTCAGACCCAAAAAATTTATAAAATTCTCAAATGGTATGAATTCACCAAAAGGAACAAGTTTAAATTTGTTGTATTGATAGATAATATCAAAATTTTTATTAACAATAACAATACTATTATAAACTTTAAACTCATTCGTAGACTCTTCCTCTGTATTTATTCCAAAGAGGATTAAATGATTGTCTGAAAAAGAGTTTTGAAATAACCCTCCATACTGTCTAATTTGATCATAGCTATAGCCAGAAAAAGCACCTTCTGGCCATACAAATAATGTCTTCTTATTTTCTTCTGGTTCACTATACCTAATCAAGTTCTTGATATTATTTTCTATCTCAGACTCTGTTAAATTGTATTTTAAATCTAAATTTGGAGAAACAGACTTTACAAAAAGTAATTTAGATTCATCATAATTAGAAACTAGCTCATTATTTTTTTTTATTATTGAAGACCCATAAATAAAATTCCCAAAGAAGATCAATATAAATAAAGCAAAAATCTTTAAATATTTTTTTTCAAATATTATCAATAGTGGGGAAGCATAAAATAATATTACAAAGAAATTGAAAGTAAAAAAATTTAAAACTGATAAACCTTGAAGTAGTTCTGGTACCCAAGACCAACTATAAGCCCAAATGTTCCAAGGAAATCCTGTAAATAATTTAGCTCTTAAAATATCTATAAAAGCTAAACTACCTGAAAATAAAATTACTGAAAGAAAATTCCTAGATAAAAAGGGACCAACTAATAAATTTCCAAAACCAAAAAAAATACCTAAAAAAATTGGTAATCCGATTACTGAAACTGGTATTAAAAATTTAAAAGACTCATCAAAAGTTAAAGAGTGAGATATCCAATAAACCCCGGTAAAAAAAAATCCTATGCCAAAAAAATATCCGATAAAAAATAGATTAAGTAAGTATGGTTTTTTTCTAAAAGTGTTTCTTGATTTTTTTTGTACGTAATAAGTAATTAAAAATAAAATTGGAATAACTAAAAAATTTATAAAATTAAAATTAAATGGTTGGAAGCTAAAAACTGTTGATGCACCAAGTAAAAAGGGGGAAAAAAATACTAAAAAAAAACGACTATTAAGGAAATTTAAAAACATGATTACAATAAATTAATTAATTTGTTTTCTAATTTTTGCATCTTAATAAAATCTCTATTTAAACGATGGCGATAGCCAATAAGATGCAAGAAACCATGAATCCAAATTTTATCAAAAGCTAAAATAAAACTTGTTTCTTTACCTTGTTTAATTATTTCACTTAAGTTCACAATTACATCACCAATATATGTTTCTTTTTTTTCTTTAAAAATTTTATTTAGATTTTTTTTATCTAAAAAAGGAAAAGATAAAACATCTGTGGTTTTATTTTTGTTTCGAAATCTTTTATTCAAATTTTTTACTTCACTATTATTCGAAAGTAATAAACTGAATTTTAAATTTACTTTTTTAAACATGTTAGATTTCTTATTAATTTTTTTAAGTTTTTGATTAATATATTGATCTGGTTTTTTTATATATTTGTTCCAATTTTTATTAGAGACAAATACATCAGATTTAAGCATCAGATTTATTTTGATAAGCTTTTATTATTTTTGAAACTAATGGGTGTCTAACCACGTCTGTATGATCAAATTCGATTGTTTTAATTTCATCAATAGAACTTAAAATATTTTTTGATTTTACTAAACCAGATTGAGATTTATTAATTAAATCTACTTGGCTTGGATCTCCATTAACAACAAGTTTTGAATTTTCACCTATTCTAGTCAAAAACATTTTAATTTGGGTTTCTGTTGCATTTTGTGCTTCGTCTAAAATAGCAAAACAATTCTTCAAAGTTC
>VMBT01002013.1_pt1 | contig 10390 bp, 11 predicted proteins | sample 4404301 | NCBI WGS metagenome assembly VMBT01 (sample SAMN12238535, study PRJNA552566) | marine metagenome | isolation source: Coastal seawater | place: USA: coastal Georgia, Sapelo Island | collected 2008-08/2009-08
TCCCTCTGCTGCGCTTCCTGAATTGGCGATCAGTGTAGTGCTCTATCACAGCGACCTGCTGCTGTTTGAGCGCCTGTTGATATCGCTTGGAGCCGCGCTGCGTCAGGCCGATTTATCGTTTACTGAATTGATCTGCATCGACCATAGCCAAGACCCAGACTATGCGGGAAGGGTGAGAGCGCTTTGCGACCGCCATGAGGATGCCGGGGGTTTGAACATTGAATGTATCCATGCGGAGCAGAACCTTGGTTATGGCGCCGGCCACAACATCGCATTATCCCGTGTTAATAGCCACTTTCACCTGTTATTGAATCCCGATGTGGAGCTGGACAAGTGCGCGCTCGAGGTCGCACTGGAGACCCTCAGATCAGATTCAACGTTGGCTGCGGTGGCCCCCATTGGCTTGAGCCCCAGTGGCGACAGAGAATACTTGGCCAAGGAGTATCCCTCTGTTTTGGTTTTGGCTCTCAGAGCATTCGCTCCCCAATGGCTGCAACGACGCTTTTCAGGAATGCTTGCCAGATACGAGATGCGCGAGATGCCGGTCGAGGGAAGTAGCCGACCGATTCCCATCGCTTCAGGCTGCTGTATGTGGGTCAGACGGGAATATTTCGATGGCGTGGGAGGATTCGACGAGGGCTATTTCCTCTACTTCGAAGATTTTGATTTGTCTCTCAGACTGTCTCGTCTTGGCACGTTGATCGAGCACGACGGTATCGAGATCATTCACCACGGTGGTAAGGCTGCGCAAAAAGGTTGGCGCCATATTTGGTGGTTCTCGCGGAGCGCCATTCGATTTTTTCAGAGCTGGGGATGGCGATGGTTCGGTTGATCCCAGAGCCGTGAGATACTCCCGGCATGCTAATGAATGACGACACAGTGCCTTTGGCCACGGAGGACGAGTGGCAGCAGGAATGCGCTCGCAGAGTGTTGCTAACCCATCTTGGCTTCACTCCCTTGATCAGTCGGTTTGATCCGGAGGGAGCAAAATTGGCGCATCGGTTGATCGCCCCGGATGACTCAAAAGTGTATCCCGAAGAGGCCACCGTCGATGTGCGAGGCGTCGCAGTTGAAACTGCGCAATCAGTCAGAGCGCTGTTGACCGATCCCCAGTCCACCGAGGATAGGTTCAACGCGGAGGTCGAATCTGGATCGGCGGGCTCAGCACCTGTTGCGGATACGACCGAGCGTGTCTCGCTACTTGTGGTGACGACCGCCGACCTGATTTGGCTAGAGGTTCTGGAGGATGGCCTCCTCAGACAGGAACAACTCCACCTGATAGCAGCGATGGCCCGCGCTGTAAGGGGGCACGCGGTATCCAGCGCGCATCAGCAGTTTGATTGGCCTCCCGAAAATAGCTTGGCATTCGGTGTGCCAGCCGGTGGCATGCAGGATATGTTGTCAGGATTTTTAAGGCGGCTGATATCTGACCATGACACTTGCTTTCTGATCCGCTTGGGCGATATAGCGCTTTTACCGTCGATTCCCCTTGAGGTCAGAGATCTACCCTCTACCATGACGATGTTACGCGACCCTGCCAGCAAGCGCGTCGCTTGGTCCGAACTGCGTTCCTTGCCAACTCGTGCTTGATGGCCCGTGGCTATTTTTCCATTGGAGAGTGGGATAGGGGATGGAGTTCTGGCGCAACTGTACGACGGTCCTGAGGGCCCTAGCCCGAGTTTCTTCAGCGCTTTGCTGGACCAACCTTATTGCCGTGCGTGGCACCTAGTGCACGAGGGCGCTTCAGTGGGCGCTGTTTGGTATCAGTGCTTAATTGATCGCGCAGAAATGGTTGATTTGCGTGTGCATGCGAACAGCCGTCGGTGCGGCTACGGACAAGCGTTGCTTTTGGGCACATTTGGTGAGCTGGCTGCCGGTGGGGTGAATCTGATCGACCTGGAGGTCAGGGCATCCAATCAGGCAGCCAGAGGGCTCTATGAGAAAGTGGGTTTTCAATCGACAGGCCGACGTCGCGATTATTATCCGACGGCGACAGGACACGAGGATGCTGTTTTGATGTCGTTATCACTGCCGTTGCGGGGAGGGCACAAATGAATATCGTTGAGACCGACTTCTGGTGCCTGGTGCTGCCCCCTGAGTGGATGGCTGAGCAAACTGAGGAAGTGGTGCGAATAGTCGATCCAGACCAGATTGGCGAGCTGGCCTTTACCTCATTGATGTGCGAGGTCGATCAGCAGACTCCGGACGATATCGAGCGCATGGCGCAGACAGAGTCTCCCGAGATAACCGACTGGCAACACGCTCGGTTTGGCGCCTTCGAAGGACTAACCGGCAGATTCGAAGAGGACGAAACGATAGTGACCGAGTGGTACTTGAGTCATGGCAAGATTCTGCTCTACATCACTTACATCTGCGAGCGAGAGAATGCTGGTATGGATGCTGCTGCGATTGACGAAATTCTGGAGACCCTCGTTCCCGGGGATGCGCTCTCTGCGAGCTGAATATCGCCCGAGGTGGGGGCATGCCTCAGGAGACCGTTCCTGTTACGCGCACGCGCTTACTCCCGGAGAGTGGCTCCGGAGTATGAGCGCGTAACCGACGTTCTAAACTTGAATCGACACTGTTCTTGAGCGCGATGAGACAGCCGGTGACGAGAAATGCACCGGGGGGCAGTATGGCAACAAGAAAAGGGTAATCTACGGAGAAGATTTCCCAGCGCCAGTGCTGAGCACTGGGTCCGAATAACAGATGCATGTCGGCAAAAATGGCTCCTGTACCCAGCAATTCCCGTATCATGCCCAGCAAAACCAATACCCCGCCAAAGCCTACACCCATAATGAAACCGTCGTAACAAGCGGCCGGTAATGGATTTTTACGAGCAAAGGCATCTGCTCGTCCAAGTATGATGCAGTTGGTCGTGATCAAAGGCAGAAAAATCCCCAGAATTTGATACAGCTCATAGCTGTAGGCCTGCATGAGTAATTCAGTAGCGGTCACGGCTGCCGCAATGATCATGACAAATACGGGAAGACGAATCGTGTCTGACACAACCGTGCGAATGAGCGACACGGCGGTATTGGAAACTACCAATACAAACAGTGTCGCAGCAGCGAGGCCTAGGGCATTGACGGTCGAAGCTGTGACCGCGAGTAATGGGCAGAGCCCCAGCAGCTGGACCAGCGCCGGGTTATTTTTCCAGAGCCCATTTACAGTCAATTGGCGCAAGGTTGTGTTGCTCATAGAACGTCGGCGCCCGTCTCGAAAAGGTTTGAAGCATGCAACTCGGCGTATTCTAGCGCGCGACGAGTAGCAACGACTACGGCGCGAGGTGTTACCGTTGCGCCGGTGAACTGATCAAAATCGCCGCCGTCCTTTTTTACTGTCCAGCGGTTGGGCAACGGGTCGGTCAAACGTCTGTCGGTAAACCCTAATACCCAGTCAGACTTGCGTAAGTCGACTTTGTCTCCCAAGCCAGGGGTCTCCTTGTGGGCTACCACACGTACCCCCGCTACCGAGCCGTCACTGCGAATACCAACTAACGCTCTGATGTCTCCACTGTATCCGTCGCGGGCTGTGGTGGGGAGGATCACGCCGACGACTTCGGTCCCCAATCGCACGCGATAGCCCCTAGCAGCTTGTCGGAGTGCCAGTAGCGGAGTGTCGGCTTTGATCTCGAACGTATCCTCTACCAAATCGTTGTCATGGGTATCAGGTGGGAATATCTCTAGAAGTTGCCTAGCCTCGGCACGTCGCACCTGAAGCTCGATTTGCGCTTTTGTGCTCAGGTAGGTCCACCCGATGATGATCGAGGTGATAGCGGCAAACAGTGCAAGCACCGTACCGCTCAAGCCGATAGAAGCAAGCCATTTCATCGATCTTTTCCTCGCGTCCCATATACCACTGGCTGGGTATAGTGATCGATGAAGGGAGCACAAAAATTCAGAATCAACACCGCGAACGCCACAGCATCGGGATAGTTCCCCAGCACTCTGATCAGGTAAACCAAGATGCCAGTCAGGGCTCCAAAGAGCAGTCGACCCTTATTGGATACCGCGGAGCTCACGGGATCGGTGATGATGAAAAAAGCGGCAAACATCGTGGCGCCGCTGAATAGGTGGAATATGGGACTGCCCCCACTCTGAGAACTACCGCCGTCGTAACCGATTAATGAGCAGACCGTCAGCAGAGCCAGCATCCCCAGCGGGGCGTGCCAGGTAAAAATTCTGCGGTAAAGCAGCCATACCCCCCCCGAAAGAAAAGCAAAATTGACCTCGAACCATCCTAATCCGCCCCAAGCTGAAAATTCGGGACGGGTCGCAAGGAGGTCATTGAACAGAAGCCCCGAGTTTTGACGCAACAGGTCCAGCGGCGTTGCCGCAGTCATTGCATCGATCGTTGCAGGCGCGAATACATGACTCAGGGTCTCTATCAATGTGGGAGTCGCTTCGAGACCTCGAGGTGGTGCCCAACTGCTCATCTGTACAGGAAAGGAGATCAGCAGCACCACATAGCCGACCATGGCGGGGTTGAACGGGTTGTAGCCAAGGCCACCAAATACCTGCTTCCCCAGCAGGACGGCTGTCACAACGCCGATGACGATCAACCACCACGGGGCATAAGGTGGCAGGGCGATGCAGAGTAGGGTTGAAGTCACCAACACGCTCAGATCACGCAGTGCGGCCGTGGGGTTCCGGCCGCGAAGTGCTGTGGCCAAATATTCGCTGGCCATTGCGACGATTCCACCCAGAACGAGATTGACCAGCGTCCCGGGACCAAAAAACCATGTCATGACTGCTATACCAGGGAGCGTGGCCAGCAGGACATCCTGCATCACCAATGACACCTGCTTCTGGCCGGTGGCATGTGGCGACGTGAGGCGAAGTAGGCTCACGGAGACGTCTCTTGATCCGCTTTACGCGCCTTGGCGCGGTCAATTGCGGCTTGAATAGGGTCCGCGCCCCCCGCGTTCGCTCTGTCAGTGGCGGCGGCCTTGCGAGCCGCGCGCTTTGCCTCTCTGGCTGCGAGTTCTGTTTCGAGGCGGGCCTGCCGTGCTTCGAAGCGATCGCGGGAATTATCTGATCGGCGCCGTTCCTGTTCGCTATCGCGGATTTGACCCTTTGCAGCTCGGTAGTACTGGACCAGCGGAATCTGGCTGGGGCAGACGTAGGCGCACGCACCGCATTCAATGCAATCGAAGAGCCTGTGTTCGGTAAGTTGTTCCTGATCTTTGGCACGTGCATACCAGTAAAGCTGTTGAGGAAGTAGCGAAGCAGGGCAGGCTTCGGCGCAATGGCCGCAGCGAATACAGGGCTTGGCAGGCTCCGGTAGCGGTAACTCTGTTTGGGTGGGGGCCAGCAGGCAGTTAGTGATTTTGGTGATCGGTGCGTTCAGATCCGAGACGGCAAACCCCATCATCGGGCCGCCGTGGATGATTCGTTGTTGAGGCTCCGCCGCTATTCCCGCTTGTTCCAGTAAAAAATGGATGGGAGTGCCCAGGCAGGCTATTACATTGCCCGGGCGTGCGAGCGCCTCGCCCGTTAGCGTCACGATTCGGTGGGTGAGCGGTTTCCCTTCGATGATCGCCTCTCTCACTGCCACCACAGTGCCCGGATTGACGCATACGAGCCCAATATCAGCCGGAATGCCTCCCGAAGGCACCTGCTGACCGGTGAGTATTTCGATGATCTGTTTTTCCCCACCGGAAGGGTATTTGGTAGGAAATGAGGCGATCTCAATAGCGGTATCTATTCTGGATGCTGCGTCTTTGACACGGGCGATGGCGGCCGGTTTATTGTCCTCAATGCCAATCAGAATGTGGGAGGCCCCAACGATGTGAGCCAGTATTTGCGCACCCTCTATTAACGCATCGGCTCGACACTGCATCAGCGTATCGTCGGCGCTGATGTAGGGCTCACATTCGGTACCATTGATGAGGAGTGTTTCAATCTGCCTTGAGGGCCCCGGATTCAATTTAACCGCTGTAGGAAAACCAGCACCCCCCATACCGGCGATGCCCGCGCCCCTGACAAGATCCAGTAGATCTGCCGGATCACACTGACGCCAGTCGCCCGCGCCAGACAGGGTAACCCAGCGGTCCTCACCATCGGGTTCAAGAACAATGCATAGATCCTCCAGGCCGGAAGCATGAGCAATCGGTCGCAATTCAATGGCACGTACTGTCCCCGAGGTGGGCGCGTGGATTGGGACGCTCACGAGACCCTGTGGTTCGGCGAGTTTCTCTCCAGCCAATACCCTGTCACCTAAAGACACTATCGGCTGGGCAGGCGCTCCCAGATGCTGTCGAAGAGGAAGCACCAGAAGGGGCGGCAAGGCTACTTGATCCAGCACTCCCGGGCGCGATAACTCCTTGCGCTCGGGGGGGTGGATGCCCCCGTGAATGTCGTGAATGACTCTCACGCCGCGTCTCGGGTAGCGTTATCGCTGGCGATGATGTCGAAGCGAGCGGCCCCATCACCGGGTAAAGGCCAATGCCAGAAGCCAATCCCCTGTTTGCGAGGAATCAGGTCAATGCAGTCTACGGGGCAGGGATCAAGACAGAGATCGCAGCCCGTGCATTCATCTGCGATCACGGTGTGCATGACCTTGGCAGCGCCGAGAATGGCGTCGACGGGACAAGCTTGAATACATTTTGTACAGCCGATGCATTCATCCTCTCGGATCCAGGCCACCACGGGCTCTTTTTCGACGCCGTGCTCGGCGTCGAGGGGTTGAGGCTCGACATCGAGCAAATCCGCTAGCGCTTGAATGGTTTCTTCGCCTCCCGGGGGACATTTATTGATGGCATCACCCTCTGCAATCGCCTCGGAGTAGGGGCGACAGCCGGGATAGCCGCATTGCCCGCACTGGGTTTGCGGCAGTAGCGCATTGATTTGTTCGCTGATGGGGTTCCCTTCTACTTTGAACCGCACGGCAGCGAATCCGAGGAGGCCCCCGAAAATGGCGCCGAGGCTCAATAACGCGGCGAGCGCCATGAGTAAGGAGTGATCGGTGAGCAGACTCAGCATCAGATAAGACCAGCGAAACCCATAAACGCCAGAGAGGCCAAACCCGCAGTAATCATGCCGATTGCTGCGCCCTGAAACGGCTCGGGGACGTCGGCTACTGCCAGACGCTCGCGCATTGCTGCGAACAGGATTAACACCAAGGAAAAGCCCAGAGCCGCTCCTAATCCATAAAAAAGCGATTCAATAAAGTTGTGCGCCTGATTGATGTTGAGCAACGCAACACCCAATACCGCACAGTTGGTGGTGATGAGTGGCAGGAAGACACCTAGAACACGGTGCAGCAAAGGGCTGGTCTTCCTCACTACCATCTCGGTGAACTGGACTACTACTGCAATGACCAGGATAAAACTGATGGTCCGGAGGTAGGCCAGATCCAGTGGCAAGAGGAGGTAGTTATATGTGAGATAGCTGCATACGGATGCGAGCGTGAGAACAAACGTGGTGGCAACAGACATTCCCATGGCGGTCTCCAGTTTGTTGGAGACTCCCATGAACGGGCACAGTCCCAGAAACTGTACCAATACGAAATTGTTGACCAAGACCGCGCCCACGAGCAACAGCGCGATATCACCCACCATGTCTTCCCCCTGCGGTGAACAGCAATCGACTCAAACCCGCAATAATAGGGAATATATCAGGTGTGTGGCAGGAAGTATGTGCGAGTTAGGCGGCCTGCTTGCTGGCCTCGACCATCGCCGCTACGGCTTCTGGATCGACGCGCTGCAGCAATGGTTCAAATGGCGCCAGCTCGTGTCCCACAAGCGGCGCATCGAGCGCGGTCCAGTCGAGCGAAGTCTGCAGGAAGGTTTCCGATTTCTCGGCCATTGCGGGCAGCACAGGTTTTAAATAGGTCGCGAGCGCGCGAAAAAGATTGATGCCCACGGAGCAGACGTCTTGCACCTGATCCGCCAGGGCGTCGTCTTTTGCCATGACCCAAGGTTTTTTTTCGTCGATGTACTGATTAGCTCGATCGGCGAGCCCGATAATCTCTCGCATCGCGCGGTTCAGCTCTCGGGCATCGTACAGTTCGGCAATTTGTTCGCCTGCGGCAATGAAAGATTGCACCAGCTCCGGCTCGCTACACACCATGCTCATTTGGTTGTTAAATTTTTTGCGCAGAAAACCGGCGCAACGGCTCGCGATGTTGACGACCTTACCAATCAGATCGGCGTTGACCCGTTGTACGAAATCCTCGAGGTTAAGGTCGATATCGTCCACGCCGGCTGACAATTTCGCGGCAAAATAATAGCGAAGATACTCGGGATCGAGATGGTTCAGGTAGGTTTCTGCCAAGATAAACGTTCCGCGACTCTTGGACATTTTGACGCCGTTAACGGTCAGGAAGCCGTGCGCATAAACTGCAGTGGGTTGCCGCAATCCGGCGCTGTCCAACATGGCCGGCCAAAATAAGCCGTGAAAGTTGACGATGTCTTTGCCAATAAAGTGGTAGAGCTCGGTGTCGCCCCCGGGCAACCAGTAGGCGTCAAAATCATCGCCGGTTTCGCGGCATAAGACCTCATGGCTGGCTATATAACCGATAGGGGCATCGAGCCAAACATAAAAATACTTCCCGGGATGCCCCGGAATCTCGAAGCCAAAATAGGGTGCATCGCGACTGATATCCCAATCTTGCAGTCCCGCCTCAAGCCATTCCTTGAGCTTGTTGGCAATGGGAGCTTGCAGTTGACCACTACCCGTCCATCTCGTGAGCAAGTCCTCGAAATCTCCCAGGCGAAAAAACAGGTGTTTAGATGCCTTATCAACCGGTGTCGCGCCGGAGAGTGCTGACATGGGGTCAATCAGATCGGCAGGCGAATAAGTGGCGCCACAGGATTCGCAGTTGTCGCCATATTGCTCGGTAGCCTTGCACTTTGGACAGGTTCCTTTAATGAATCGATCGGCAAGAAACATGCCCTTCTCTGGGTCATATGCCTGTGTGATTTCCCGCTCAGCGATGTGGCCATTCGCTTCCAGTCGTTTGAAGATTGTCTCCGACCAGCTACGATTTTCTGGAGAGTGGGTAGAGTGATAGTGATCGAATTCAATCAAGAATCCCGCTGAATCTTGCTCATGCTGCGCCTGAATCGCGGCAATATGTTCCTCGGGAGTCCGTCCCGCAGCCTCCGCTGACAACATAATGGCAGTGCCATGGGCGTCGTCGGCACAGACGTATCGGCAATCGTGTCCGCGTGAGCGCTGAAACCTCACCCAAATGTCGGTCTGGGCTTGTTCCAGCATGTGGCCGAGATGCAAAGGCGCGTTGGCATAGGGTAGTGCCGAAGTCACCAGGATTTTTCTCGGGGATTGGCTCATGAGTAAGATGCATGCTCAAGTTGGGCGCGCAGTCTACCGGATTTTGAGCCAATTCGCTGTGCTGGGGTGATCGGGAAGAGGGGTGTAAGGGGTATACTCCCGCGTCCGTCAGCAAATAGGAATTTACGGTGACCACCTCGCACCATGTTGTTGCAGTTGCCTCCGGTAAGGGCGGAGTGGGTAAGTCCACGGTGACGACCAATTTGGCTGCCGCGCTCGCTCAGCAGGGCCTCGCGGTGGGTCTACTTGACGCTGACATATATGGCCCTAGCCAACAGCTGATGCTGGGCGTGCCTGAGAGCACTATTCCTGATCAGCGTGACGGAGAGTACCTGCTACCTGTTGAGGCGCACGGCTTAAAAACCATGTCGATGGGATATCTCAGCTCCGCCAATACGCCAATGGTTTGGAGGGGGCCGATGGCCAGCTCGGCAATGGCACAGCTGCTGGAAAAAACCCTCTGGGGCGATCTGGACGTGCTGTTGGTTGACATGCCGCCGGGCACTGGGGATATCCAACTGACTTTGGCACAGCGGGCGACGCTTACGGGCGCTGTGATTGTGACAACGCCGCAGGACATTGCGCTTCTGGACGCGCGCAAGGGCATCGAGATGTTTCAAAAAGTCGAAGTCCCGGTGCTCGGTTTAATTGAGAACATGTCGGCCCATGTTTGCACCGAATGTGGACATGTGGAGCCCCTTTTTGGCGAGGCCGGGGGGCAACTGCTGGCACAGCGTTACGACGTGCCGTTACTGGCTCAGGTCCCTCTCGACAAAGCCATCCGCGAACACTCAGACGCCGGGCGGCCTGTTGTACTGGCGGAGCCAGACGGCGCAATTGCTGAAATCTACCGCCACGCCGCAACACAATTGAGGGCCGTCATGGGGCAACAGCAACCCGCTGCGGCACCCATCATCAGCATGGGTGATTGAGAAAGCTCGGACACCACAATTTAGCAGTAGGAGAACACCTGTGAGTATCAAGTCAGACCGATGGATTCGCCGCATGGCAGAGCAGGAGGGCATGATTGAGCCTTTTGTGCCGGATCAGATCAGGATGGATGGCGACCGGCGTCTGATTTCTTACGGCAC
>VMBT01002015.1_pt1 | contig 10382 bp, 12 predicted proteins | sample 4404301 | NCBI WGS metagenome assembly VMBT01 (sample SAMN12238535, study PRJNA552566) | marine metagenome | isolation source: Coastal seawater | place: USA: coastal Georgia, Sapelo Island | collected 2008-08/2009-08
AGCATGAAGTGCTGGTGCACCATGCCGACGCCGGCCTCGATGGCGTCGCTCGGCGAGCGCATCTGCAGCCGTTCGCCGTTGATCGCGATACTTCCCGTATCGGGCTGATGCATCCCGTAGAGGGTCTTCATCAGCGTGGACTTGCCGGCCCCGTTCTCTCCAACGACAGCGTGGATCGTGCCCCGCCGCACGGTGAGGTCGACGTCGTGGTTCGCGATCACCCCGGGGAATCGCTTCGAGATGTCCCTCAGTTCGACGGCGACAATGCCCGATACATCACTCATTCGCGTCCCCCCATGCGGTTCACGTTCTAGCAGAGGGGCTGTATCACCACCGCCCCCCATGACGGGATGAGCCCGGGCCGAAGCCCGGGCTCATCCTCGTTCGGTGCTCGGTCCGTCGCTCAGACGACGGACATTGTTGGATCAGGGAGCGGTCGGGACGACGATGTCGCCGGCCACGATCTGCTTCTTGAAGTCCTCGAGCTGGTCGACGATGTCGTCAACGTGTCCACCGGAGGTGGCGTAGCCGACGCCGTCGTTGGCCAGGTTGAACGGGTAGAAGCCACCGGCAGCGGTGCCTTCCTTGACGTTCTTGGCCATCTCGTACACGGCGACATCGACGCGCTTGAGCATCGAGGTCAGGCGGTGGGCCTGCTGCTCCGGCGTGTCGAACTGGTACTCGTCGGAGTCGACGCCGATGGCCCACTTGCCGGCACCGGCCTCGACCGCGGCTTCGATCATGCCGCGACCGGAACCGCCAGCGGCGGTGTAGACCACGTCGGCGCCCGCGTTGTACCAGCTGAGGGCGATCTCCTTGGCCTTGTCGGGCGAGCCCCAAGCGGCGTTGTCACCGGCGGCGCCGAGGTACTGCGACTCGACGACGATGTCCGGGTTCACGGCCTTGGCGCCAGCGATGTAACCGGCCTCGAACTTCTTGATGAGGTCGATCTCCTGACCACCGATGAAGCCGATGTGGCCTGACTGGCTCTTCAGGGCGGCAGCGGCGCCGACGAGGAACGAGCCCTCGTGCTCGGCGAAGGCCGTCGTGATGATGTTCGGGCCGTCGTAGTAGCCGTCGATCCAACCGAAGTAGGTGTCGGGGTTCGCCTCGGCGATCGGGCCGAGAGCGTCACCGAACGCGAAGCCGACCGCGACGATCAGCTTGTTCTCGGCTCCGGCGAGCGCCTCGAGGTTCGGACCGCGGTCGTCGGCGGTGGTGGCCTCGAGCTCCTGGACGGTGTAGTCGAGGTCGGACTCGGCCTGGTCGGCGCCACGGCCAGCGGCGTCGTTGAAGGTGCCGTCGCCGCGTCCGCCGGTGTCGAAGGCGACGCCGAGGGTCAGGTCGCCACCACCGTCGTCGCCGCCACAGGCAGCGGCGGTGAGAGCGAGAGCCGCGGTGAGCGCACCTGCGATGAGGCGCTTGGACTTGATCATCTGTTTCCCCCTTAGGGCAGGTTGTTGTGTTCGGTGTTCACGTGAACGCAGGAGAGACTACATCGGCCTGATGCTCCAAGTTCACTGCGAGGCGGTCCGGCTGTGAGACTGCCCCCATGTCGCTCCTGCTCAGCGAGGTTTCCGACGGGGTTGCTCTACTCACCCTGAACGCTCCGGAGACCCGGAACACCATGACCCTGCCCATGGTCGACGAGATCGTCACGGCGATGAACGCTCTCGAAGCCGACGAATCCGTCCATGCGGTGATCGTGACCGGTGCCGGGAGCGCCTTTTGCGCTGGGGCTGATCTCGGCAATCTCCAGACGGCCACCGAGGAGAGCCTGAACCGCATCTACCAGGGGTTTCTCCGCATCGCCGGTTCCACCCTTCCCACGATCGCGGCCGTGAACGGCGCGGCCGTTGGCGCCGGCATGAATCTTGCCCTCGGCTGCGATGTGCGCATCGCAGCCCGTCGCGCTCGCTTCGACACGAGGTTTCTCCAGATCGGACTGCATCCCGGCGGCGGGCACACGTGGATGCAGCAACGCATCGTCGGCCCGCAGGCTGCTGCCGCCACCGTGCTCTTCTCGGAGGTGGTCGACGGCGCCGAGGCGGAGCGGACCGGACTCGTCCACCGCTGCGTCGACGACGACGCGCTGCTCGACGCCGCTCGGGCCCTCGCCGCCGGAGCGGCCACGGCCCCGCGGGAACTCGTGAAGATCACCAAAGCGACGATGAAGCGCACGGCCCTGATCACCGACCACCTCGAAGCCGTCGCCGATGAGCTCGGCCCTCAGGTGTGGACCGCGGGACAGCCGTGGTTCGCGGAGCGCATCGCGGCGCTCAAGGCTCGCATCACCTCCAAGTCCTGACCTGGCGCGCTCTCCGATCGCGATAGCGCGCCCTTAGGACTTAAGTCCCTCCACTCGGGTCCTCCCGATGGGTTATGGTGCTCTCAGGGGGAGGAGCTGACCACCAGACAAGGAGGTAGCCCTATGAGCCAGCGTCATCGCACCGCCGAGGTGCCGTTGCCGCCGAAGCAGGAGCGGCGCGCCCACGCGCACGGTGAGCGCCACCGGATCCATGTCGAGCTCGACCAGGTCGCGCACCTGGTGAGCGCCGGCGCCGATCCGGAAGACCTGCACGAACCGGGTAGCGCGTGGAAGCCGATGCATCATCACGATGCGGAGGTCGCGCGGACCAAGCAGGCGAAGCGCAAGCGCAACATGCGCCATTGGAAGACGAAGATGTGGAAGCGCCGCACGCAGTTGCGACAGGAGCGGGTGAGAGCCCTTCGGTCACTCCAGGCCGGCTGAGCCCTCCGCGGGTAACTCCTCGAGCCATCGGGAGGCCATCTCCGAACGTCGTTCACGCCATTCCTCGGCGGTGATCGCGAAGCGGAGATGGTCCTCCCAGACGCCGTTGATCTGCAGGTAGCGCTCAGCGGTTCCCTCGCAGCGGAGTCCGAGTTTCTCGACGACTCGACGGCTGTTGGTGTTGCGCGGCACGATGCAAATCTCGACCCGGTGGAGGTCGAGTCGCTCGAAGGCGTGTCGGAGGACGACGGCCACCGACTCCGCGACGTAACCCTTGCCAGCATGTCGGCGGTCGATCCAGTAGCCGACCGTGCCGGTCTGCAGTGCTCCGCGCACCACGTTGTTGAGGTTCACCTCACCGACGAGATGATGCTCGACGAAGATGCCGAAGGGGTAGGCGCTATCGGAGAGCACCTCCCGTTCACGGGCCCGACATCGGGCCACGAAGGCTGAACGGTCGATGGCCGGGTCGGTCACGTACGCCGGACGGAGTGGTTCCCACGGTTCGAGCCAGTCGGCGTTGTGACGACGAACCTCACTCCAAGCGGAGAAGTCGTTATCGCCGATCGGACGGAGCATGACCCGGCGACCCTGCAAGTGCAGGGGGCCGTTTCGCGGTGGGGTCCGGCGCAGGCTCATCGCCCTCGTCCTATCGAGCAGACGCTGGGGTCGAGGGTGCGGGTGAGGGCCGCGGTGATACAGGCCACGGCGAGCACGGTGTCGGCGGCATCTTCGGGGAGCCCCGGATTCGCGGCCCGTCCCGCGCGATCGTCAGTCGCGAGGAGTCGGAAGAGTTCCTCGACGGTCGCTCGGTCGAGATCGACAGAGGTGCCGTCGGCCTCCCCGGTCTCGACTCGGGCGAGATCATCAGTATTCGGTCCCTCGATCGATAGGGGGCGGCCAGTCTCGACAAGTCCCGGGTTGAGGAGGGCGAACTCGTCGACGGCGTCGATCACGAGGCCGATGAGGTTGGTGAGATCGGCCGGATCGACTCGGCCGCTCGCCGATGCCGAGGTCGCGAGGTGATCGGCCCAACCGTTGACGGCGCCGACGGGGATGGTGGCGGAGGCTGGATCGACCGGGTGGTCGGCGGTGATGCGGGTCTCGGTCTCGTCGATCTCCACTCGGATGGCGAGCCGTGTGGTCAGCCGATCGTGCACCCATCGTCCGACGGGGTCGTCGCCCCCAGCGAGGAACCAGGCGTAGTGGGCGTGGAGGCACTTCACGCCGGTGCGGGTTCCCGCCACTCCTCCCGATGGGACGGGCCCATCGGAACCATCGGGGATCAGCGCGTCGCGACGGCGGGCGTATTCGGCATGGGTGGCGGCAAGGGCTGCCGGGTCGACGCTGGCCTCGGCCTCGTCGACCCCGCCATCGGCCTCAAGACGGCTGACGGCTAAGACGGCGCGGGAGCCGACGAGCCAGTGGCCGGTGGGCATGGGAGTCCCGTCGGCGAGGAGTGGCGCGTTCTCGATCACCACAGGATCACCGGTTCGGTCCCGAACGACGACCGTGAAGGCCCCGAGGGGTTCGCGCCCGAGTAACTCGGCGACGCGCCGGTGATCGGCCTCGGCCGTCGGCGAGGTCACCAGAGGCGTCGGATGACGAGCACCAGCACGACCACGGCGATCAGCGCGGGGATCGCCCGCTTCGCGACGGCGGCACCGGCGAGATTCGCGACGTCGATCGGTTCGGCGGCCGGACCCTCGATGCGGCGCACCCCGCTGGTGGGCGCGCCATCGGTCGGGCTTGTCGCGGCGGTGGTCGACTCGCTCGTCGGCGTGGTGGGAGCCTCGGCGACGCCGGCACGCTCCTCGTCGAGCATGGTGTTGAGGTTGGAGGAGAACTGATCCATCAGTTTCTTCGAGACGTCGCCCATGATCCCTCGGCCGAACTGGGCGACCTTGCCGGTGATGTTCAGCTCCGCGGTCACCGTGCACTTCGTGCTGGTGGGGGAGAGGGATTCGGCTTCGGCGGTGACGTCGGCTCGGGCGTTGCCGCGGCCACCGGTGTCGCGCCCGGAGGCGGCGAGCTTGGCTCGGTGGGCGGTGTCGTCGCGCTCGACGAACTCCGCCTCGCCCTTGAAGTTGGCGGTGATCGCGCCGAGCTTGATCTTGACGACACCCCGGTAGGTGGTTCCCTCGATCTCCTGGAGTTCGGCTCCGGGGAGGCAGGGGGCGATGCGCTCAACGTCGCAGATGATGGGCCAAGCCTCATCGATCGGGAGGTTGACCGTGAACTCGTTGGTGATCAGTTCTGCCATGGGGTGAGATCCTCCGTCGTGTCGATGTCGGACGTCGACCCATCGCAGGGTATCGCTTGGACCGCGTGGTCGAACCGGCGAAGCAGGTCGCGAGCCCCGAGGTCGCCAGCGTCGGGCAGCTCACCCCAATGCTCGCGGGCGATCAGCACCGGGTGGCCTCGCCGGTCGCCGTACGTCGCGACGGCGAGACTGCTTGCTGAGAGTGCGACGGCGTTCCACGCGGCTGGGGTGATACCGGGTTGGTCGCCGAGTCCAACGACGATGGCGTCACCGCCGAGTTCGTCCGCGCGCTGTACCGCGACCGCGAGCGAGGTGCTCTGGCCTTCGTTCCATCTCGGGTTCACAGCGGGAAGGATCTGGTCGATGAGGTCCTCGGGAATCGGGATCTCGACCGCTCCCGTCACGACGATGACGGGGCCGAGTCCGCTGGCGGTGGCGGCTCGCATCGCATGTTCCACGACGGACCGGCCCCGGAGGGGCGCGAGGAGTTTGTGCCCCTCCCCGTCCCAGCGAGTGCCCCCGCCCGCGGCGAGGATCACGGGGATCACGCGTCGGGGGCTCACCATCCCCCCAGTCTGGCGCCGATACCCCGTTGGGTCCTGACGGGAGGATCCGGACGACAGACCTGTAATATGACGAAACCATTACGGAAATATGACGGTCGCGTTGTGGCCCGTCGGCGGGGCTCACTACCCTCCCGCTGTCCGGTCGCGCCAAAGCCGCAGGGGGTGTCCGGTCCCGCACCCGGATCGGGCACCCCCCGCTGGATCCCCCCTTGATGCCATGAGCACCCCCACCACCCCCTCCAAACGTCCGTCCGGTCGCCGCTCTCGTAAGCGCGTCGCCGGGCTCCTCCTCGCGGGGATTACCGGTCTCCACGCCCTCGGCGCTGGCCCGGTCGAGGCCGATATGGCGGCCGAGGCGACGACCGTGGTCACCATCGATCCCGTCGCGGCAGGCGCCGCTCGCGCTCTCGACCTGCTTGAGCGCTGGTGGGACACCGGGACGCCGGAGGACTTCGTCGGCTACGTCCGCGCCCGTGACCGCGTCGCCGGCCACGTCGCCGACCGCCTCGTCGAACGCGGGGTCGCCGATATCGGGGTGGACCAACTGATCGCCGCGTGGTCCTCCACGGATCTCGACGGGCAAGGCGCCCTCATCGCCGCGCTCTCTCAACTCGGGGTGCCGTACCGCCGCAACACGGAGTCACCCGGGACCTCGTTCGACTGCTCGGGACTCACCGGCTGGGCATGGGAGCGGGCGGGAGTCGAACTGCCCCGTTACAGCACGAGCCAGTTTCGCCGCGCCAACGAGGTCGACCACGAGGCCGCGGAGGCGGGCGACCTGGTCTGGTACCCGGGGCACATCATGATGTACCTGGGCGTCGGTGACGCGATCATCCACAGCCCCGAACCCGGTCGAGGGGTCGAGATCGGTGAGCTGTCGCTCCGTCGTCGGCGCTGGGCGCGTTTCGCCGACCCGACCGACGACACCCGAGACCTCGCCGTCGAACTGGCTGAGCTCCCGGTCGGCTGAGGTTCACCTCAGCGGTGGATCGGCCCCTCGGTGTCCCGAAGGGGCCGGGCGGCCCGACCGGTTCGCGCGGAGATGATCTCCGCGCAGATCGAGATCGCTGTCTCCTCGGGGGTTCGCGCGCCGATATCGAGTCCGACCGGGGACATGAGCCGGGCCAGATCGGCCGGATCGTCCACCCCCGCCTCGGCGAGCCGCTCGAGCCGGTGCGTGTGCGTCCGGCGGCTGCCCATCACGCCGATGTACCCGGCCGAGGTTGCGAGCGCCCCCTTGACCGCCGGGATGTCGAATTTCGGATCGTGGGTCAGGATGCAGACCACATCGCGGCTTCCGAGCTCCGCTCCGCGCTCGGCGAAGACCGGACCGGGCCAGGCGACCCGCACCTCGTCGGCCATCGGGAAGCGCCGGCCCGTCGCGAAGATCTCTCGCGCGTCGCACACCAGAACCCGAAAGCCGAGGATCTTCGCCACGCGAGCGAGCGCCGCGGTGAAGTCGACCGCCCCGAAGATCCACATCTGCGGCGGCGGGGCCCAGCTCTCAACGAAGACCGTCACGATGTCGGTGTCGGCGAGGTCCTCCGGAGTGGTCTGTCCGGCGGTGCCATAGTGCCGCACACCCGATCGACCCGCCTCGAGCTCCGCGAGCGCGTCACGACGCACCACTCGATCGAGATCGGGATCGCCGAGGGAGGACGGCGCGGGATCGCCGTCGGGCACCACGAGCAACTTCGACCCGACACCGGGCCCGGAGATCACCGTGGCGAGGGCGACCGGAACACCATCGCGGATCCTCGACGCCAACTCGGCGGAGAGGCTCACCAGTCGTACTCCTCCACGAAGAGGCGGATCGTGCCCCCGCAGGTCAGGCCGACAGCGAACGCCTCGTCATCGCTATAACCGAAGGTGATCACCCCGGGCTCGCGGTCTCCGGCGAGCACCGAGAGCGACTCGGTGACGACAGCGCCCTCGACGCATCCGCCGCTCACGCTGCCAACCACTTCACCGTGCTCGCTCACTGCCATGGCGGCCCCCGGCCCGCGAGGGCCCGATCCCTCAACGTCGACAACTCGGGCGAGGGCGACGCGCACACCGGCGGAGCGCCAGCGATCGAGATCATCGAGCAGTTCTCTCATCGTCCCTCCTCAGGTCCGGGGCACAGTCTGGCCGAGACCCGGCCGGTCACGGCCACCCGACCTCCCGCTGATCACCGCGGCCAATCGCTCGAGCGCGTCGATCGAGTGCCCCTCGACGAAGTCGTCGAGGTGGGGGAGTGCTGTGGCCATACCCCGTGCGAGCGGGGCGTAACCAGGGGTCACCTTGAGTGGGTTGACCCATACGAGTCGATGGGCGAGCCGGCGGAGTCGGGTCATTTGCTCGTTGAGAACTTCAGGATCACCGCGGTCCCAGCCATCGGAGAGGATGACGACGATGGCGCCTCGGGCCATGCCGCGCTGTCCCCAGCGGTCATTGAACTCACGCAGCCCGTCCCCGATGCGGGTGCCGCCACTCCAGTCGACGACTGTTCGACCCGCGCGATTCACCGCGGTGTCCGGGTCGCGCTCGCTCAACTCCCGAGTGATTCGGGTGAGCCTCGTGCCAAGGGCGAACACCTCGACGCGCTGACGACCGACCACGGTGGCGTGAGCGAATCGCACGAGGGCCCTCGCGTACGGCTCCATCGATCCACTGACATCGAGTAGGAGCACCAGTCGGCGCGGTTTCACCGACCGCCGCCGCCAATGACGCCGGATCGGCTCGCCATCGGAGGCGAGGGCGGAGCGAACCGTTCGCCGTAGATCCGGACGACGTCCGTCCCCAGGGGTCAGTCGGAGGGAGCGTCGTGGTTCGCCGACGAGCCGGAAGCGCTCCATCAGTCGGCGGGCCTCGTCGAGCTCCTCGGGCGCGTAGTCCGCGAAGTCCTTCTGCCGGAGCACCTCCACCCTCGAGAAACGCATCTCGAGACGCTCCTCGTCGTCGGGGCGATCAACCGAGGAGTCGTCGTCCGGATCGTCATCCTCGTCGCTGTCGATGGCGAGCGTGATCGACGTCGTCTCGGAACGTTCCACGCGACCGGTCGCGCGGGACTCCCAGAAGGCGGAGAACAAGCGGTCGTAGACCTCCACGTCCTCGCGACGCCGCACGAGGGTGGCTCGGCCCGCCCAATAGGCAGGGTCTCGCTCGCTGAGGCCGACCGAAGCGAGCGCCTCGGAGAACGAGACGGTCGAGCTCATCGGCACCGCCACACCCTCCCGGCGCAGCGCCCGGACGAACGCCACGGCGAGCGCGGAGGCCGGCGCGGCGATCGGGGCGTCGGGCCCGGTGCTCACGCTCAGCGGTCGCCGACCCGGACGCCGACGCGCTCCAGGAGACTGGAGATTCCGCGATCCTGCAGGCGCTGCTGATCCTCGCGGTACTTGAGGACGGTGCCGAGGGTCGCCGACACCGAGGCGTCGTCAAGGGCGCGCACCCCGAGGCGTCCGAGCGCGGTGGCCCAGTCGATCGTCTCGGCCACACCGGGCGGCTTGTACAGGTCGAGGTCGCGCATGACCTCGACGGCCGCGGCGACCTGGCGCGCCAGTCGCTTGTCGACCTCGGGGGAGCGCAGCCGAACGATCTCGACCTCTCGGTCGAAGTCGGGGTGCTCCACCCAGTGGTACAGGCATCGGCGCTTGAGCGCGTCGTGCACGTCGCGGGTGCGATTCGAGGTCAGGATCACCACCGGCGGTCGCTCGGCTCGGAACACACCGATCTCGGGGACCGTGACCTGGAAGTCGGAGAGGATCTCGAGGAGGTAGGCCTCGAACTCGTCGTCGGCCCGGTCGATCTCGTCGACGAGCAGGACTGGTGGCGCGCCGTCGGTCGGCTCGAGCGCGCGGAGGAGCGCCCGACGGATCAGGAACCGCTCGTCGTAGAGGTCCGCCTCGACCGCCTCAGCTGAGCGGCCAGAGGTCTCACCGGTGGCTTCCGCGGCGCGGAGGTGAAGGAGTTGCCGGGCGTAGTCCCAGTCGTAGACGGCTTGGGAGGCGTCGATGCCCTCGTAGCACTGGAGGCGGATGAGCTCGCCTCCCGTCCATGCGGCGATCGCCTTGGCGAGCTCGGTCTTGCCGACCCCGGCATCGCCCTCGAGGAGGAGCGGACGGCCGAGGTCGAGGGCAAGAAAGACCGCCGTGGACAGTCCGGTGTCGGCGAGGTAGCCGTGGTCTCCGAGGGCCTCGCGAACGTCGGTCGGCGTCATCGAGAGGACACTACCCGCAGGTGTCGTGGGCCCATCGGGCCGTGCCTCGGGATAGGAACGCCTCGGTTATGAGTCGAAGCCGAGACCGACCCGGTCCAGACCGCGGAGCCAGAGATTCCGCTTGCCGGTGCGGTCCTCTCGGTCGAGTGACCACCGGGTCGCTTGGATGCCGAGGAAACGGAACGGCTCAGGTGGGAACGGCCAGGGGCGGTCGCGGACGATCGACGTCTGTGTGGCGACCGAGCGTCGGCCGTGCAGGAGGTCGAGCATGGTGGCTGCTCCGAATCGAGAGGCCGCCACCCCGAGGCCCGTGTAGCCGAGGGCGTAGGCGACCCGACCACCAAGCGCTCGGCCCCAGAACACGGTGAATCGACTCGATGTGTCGATCGCGCCACCCCACATGTGACTGAATCGCAGGCCCTCGAGTTGCGGGAAGGTCTCGAAGAAGTGCTGGCTGAGCAGGGCCCATGACTCGGGGCGGCTCTCCAACTCCGTCGACACTTTGCCGCCCCAGTAGTAGATGGCGTCGTAGCCGCCCCACAGGATCCGGTTGTCCGAGGTGAGTCGGTAGTAGTGGAACTGGTTGGCGTTGTCGCTCAG
>VMBT01002017.1_pt1 | contig 10373 bp, 12 predicted proteins | sample 4404301 | NCBI WGS metagenome assembly VMBT01 (sample SAMN12238535, study PRJNA552566) | marine metagenome | isolation source: Coastal seawater | place: USA: coastal Georgia, Sapelo Island | collected 2008-08/2009-08
CGGTGCAGCCGGATCCCATCTCGGGCATGCAGTGCTGGCACCAGCGGGTGCACGTCAGCCCGGCCGAGGAGGGCGACGAGTACGGCGATGTCGTGGTCGACACAGCGAAGAGCCGCGAGGCCTACCTCGACTGGTTGACCAAGACCCGCCCGGCACCCGGCCCGAACGGTCTCCGACGTCCGCTCTGGTACGCGCGGCCCCTTAAGCCGGTTCCGGGGGCCTACCTCGCCTGAGCGGGAGTGACCGGACCATGAGCGCTGACGGATTCGCCACTGGGGCTGCGACGCTTTCGAGAGATGGCGCCCAACCACTCTGGGCGCAACTTGAGGATGAGTTGCGTCGTCGGCTCGACCTCGGTCATTTCGTGGAGCGATTCCCGACCGACCGGGAGTTGATGACGGTCTACAGCGTGAGCCGACACACCGCACGGCAAGCGGTCGGCCGACTCGGGGCGGACGGCATTGTGCGACGGGCCCGTGGTGTGGGCACCTCGGTCGACACGGCGCGTTTCGAGCAGTCACTCGGCTCGCTCTACAGCCTGTTCCAAGTGGTCGAGGCCTCCGGACTCGTGCAGACCTCCGAGGTGCTCGCGCTCGAGAAAACTCGCGACAGCGAGGCGGCAGAACGCCTCCAACTTCGCCACGACACCGACCTCGTGGTCCTCGAGCGGCTCCGTCTCGCCGGCGGCGAGCCGCTCGCCGTCGATCGGGCATGGATGCCACACGCGATCGCATCGGGTCTCCTTGAGGTCGACTTCTCGCATACCGCGCTCTACGACGAACTCGAACGCGTCGCGGGATGTCGGCCGAGTTCGGGACGCGAGCGCATCATTCCCTTGATGCCCGAGCCAGCGGAGCGCGCACTGCTCGACCTCGACGAGAACGAGGCGGTCTTTTGCATCGACCGTCTCGGCTGTCACCTCGGGCGTCCGGTCGAGTGGCGACGGACCCTCCTCCGAGGTGATCGTTTCTCGTTCGTCGCTGATTGGGCAGCGGGTCGGATGAGCGAACTGCGTCCAGAGCACCGCATCGAACCCTGATCCTCGACACACACTGCGGTGCCGGATCGCTCCGCGACCAAGCGGCCTCCTAGCCTGCGCCTATGACAACACAGGAACGCGGTAGAGACGTCGTCATCGTCGAGGCGGTGCGCACACCGGTCGGCCGGCGAAATGGTTCGCTCGCCGGGGTTCACCCAGCCGACCTGCTGTCGACGGCCCTGTCCGCCGTTATCGCTCGAAGCGGCGTCGATCCCGAGGCCATCGAACAGGTAGTCGGCGGATGTGTGAGCCAGGTGGGCGAGCAGAGCTTCAACATCACGAGAACGGCGTGGCTCTCGGCCGGACTCCCGCTCACCACCGCCGCGACCTCCGTCGATACGCAGTGCGGCTCGAGCCAGCAGGCCACGGGTCTCGCCTACTCGCTCATCGCCTCCGGCGTCGTCGACACCGCGGTCGCCTGTGGTGTCGAGGCGATGTCGCGTGTGCCAATCGGGTCAAACTCGTCTCGACGGCTCGGGCTTGGTGTGCCGATTCCCTCGTCGTACTTCGAGAACTACGAGTTCACCTCCCAGTTCGAAGGCGCCGAGCGCATCGCCGAGCGATGGGGAATCACCCGCGAGGACACCGACCATCTGGGGCTCTCATCCCAGGAGCGCGCCGCGGCCGCTCGCGCCGAAGGGCGATTCGAACCGCAGATCGTGCCCGTCGAGGCGCCCGTTCTCGGTGAAGACGGTGAACCGACCGGCGACACTCTCACGCTCACCCAAGACGAGGGGATCCGTGACACCTCGCTCGAGCGTCTCGCGACACTGAAACCCGTTGCCCGAGACAACGGAGTCCACACGGCCGGAAACTCCTCCCAGATCTCCGATGGCGCGTCGGCTCTGCTCATGATGACGGCCAGTCGGGCCGAAGCGCTCGGGCTGCGGGCCCGCGCCCGCGTCGTCGACACGTGCCTCGTTGGCGTCGATCCGGTCCTCATGCTCACTGGACCGATCGACGCGACCCGGCGACTCCTCGAGCGAAACCAACTCGCCATCTCCGACATCGACACCTTCGAGATCAACGAGGCCTTCGCCTCCGTCGTGCTGGCCTGGGCACGAGAGCTTGGCGCCGATCTTGATCGCACCAACCCGAATGGGGGTGCGATCGCCCTTGGGCATCCCCTCGGCGCGACCGGTGGAGTGCTACTCACGAAGGCGCTCCACGAACTCGAGCGAACCAACGGCCGCTTCGGTCTCGTGTCAATGTGCTGCGGAGGTGGCCTCGGCACCGGCACCCTCATCGAGCGCCTCTGAATCGCGGGCTTATCGCCATGGCGCTGGCGTGCGCCTCGTGCGGGTCGGCCGGTGACGGATCGTCCGCGGTCATCGTCTCGATCCTCGATGGCGACACGGTGGTGGTATCGGTGTCAGGCGCCAACGAGCGAGTGCGACTTCTCGGGATCGACACGCCCGAGGTCGCCCGAGACGACACCCCAGCGGAATGTGGCGCCGATCTCGCGACCGAGGCCCTCGCCACCCTCCTTCCGATCGGGTCGACCGTGTCCCTGCGCCGCGAGATCGTCGGACGCGACCATTACGGCAGGCTCCTTGCCCACGTCATCCCCGAGGGCTCCAACCGCCCTAGCGGTCTCACGATGGCGGAGCGGGGGTTCGCTCGCGCGCTAGCGATCGAACCCAACATCGCGCTGGCCGCTGAGATCGATCGCGCGGTCGAGTCCGCGATGGCCGCTCGACGCGGCATCTGGGCGCTCTGCCCAACCAGCGACCGATAGCGTCATCGTGGTGAGCGAGCTCGCGGAACGCCTCGGACACGCCTCCGATGCGCGTTTGCTGATCGTGTCCTGTGACGACCTCGGCTCATGCCACGCCGCCAACATCGGCGTGATCGATGCCCTTCGAGCGGGCTCGGCGACCTGCGCCTCGATCATGGTTCCCGCGCCGTGGGCCCGCCACGCCGCCGAGCTCCTCGAGCCGCACGACGACATCGGTGTCCATCTGACGCTGAACGCCGAGCACGATGTCTACCGCTGGGGCCCGATTACGCATGCTCCTTCGCTGCTCTCGGGTGAGGGCGGATTCCCGAGGAACACCGCCGATCTCTGGGAGCACGCCGACCTCGATGAGGTACGGCGAGAATTACGTGCGCAGGTAAACCGCGCCACCGCCTGGGGAGTCGACGTCACCCATCTCGCCCCTCATCTCAGCGCGATCACCTTGCGCCCGGAGTTTTTCGACGTCTACGTCGAACTGGCCGTGGAGTTCGGCCTGCCCATCCGACTCCCGTCCACCGTCACCGAAGCTGAAGCCGGCTTCCCCTACCGACGGCTCGCGGCGGAGGAAGGGGTGGTCTTCCCGGATCACTTCGATCACGACTGGCGACCGGGTTCCCGCGAGCGGCTGCTCCGATCGATCGCATCGCTGCAGCCAGGGGTGACCGAGGTGCACATCCAGCCCGCCATCGACACTCCCGAGGTGCGCGCCCTGACCTCTTCAGCGGAGGGCTGGATCGACGACCATCGTCTCGCGATCGACGGAACCCTCGCCGATGCTGTCAACGAAGCGGGGGCGGTGCTGCTCGGCTATCGGGACCTGCGCGCCGCCATGCGCTCGAACTGACGACGAGCGGATTCGCTCAGTCGGCGACGAGGCGGAGCACCATCTCGTCGATGGTGCCGTCGGCGAGGGCATCGAGAATCGTTCCGGTGTGACCCTTGGCCTTCAGCCGGCCGCGCATGTACTCAACGGTGGCTGAGAACCCCTGCTCGGAGGCGACCTTCAGCGGGACGGTCACGGTGACCGCCGCGTCATCGGGACCCTCGGTACGGTCATCCGCCCTCGGTACCTCCACCGTGCAGCGAATGGTCACCGGGATGCCTCCACCGCCACATGGATGCCCTCGAGGAGATCGCGCTCCTCATCGTGTCCGGGGATCGGGCCGACCTCCGATCGCGCGAGGATCCAGTCCTCGTAGGGGTAGACGGATTCGAGTTCGGCGTCATCGAGGCCGAACCAGAACGAGGCGTTCGGGTCGATTTGCGTGGCGTGCGCCCGGAGGGCGCCGGTGCGGGCCCACATGAAGCCAGTGACATCGATGCGCGTCGTGATGCGGTGGTCTTGATCGAGTCGCTCGAACCAGGAGTCATCGAAGGGCGACTCGCCAAGCTTGTCGGTGAGCGCGCGATGCACGGCCTCGATACGACGACGAGTCCAGGTCGAGTAGTAGAGCTTGAGCGGCTGGAAGGCAGCGCCACGGTCCGGGTACCACTGCGGGTCGCCGGCTCGGTCGTAGGCGAGAACAGAGATGTCGTGGACACGGATGTGGTCCGGATGCGGGTAGCCGCTGTGATCGTCGCCGTAGGTGATGATGACCGCGGGGCGCTCGCGGCGGATGACCTCGACCAGGTCGCCGACGGCGGTGTCGAGGTCGGCGCAGTGGAAGCAGTCGGGATGAGCGTTCGCCTCGGAGTCGGCCATGCCCGAGTCGCGGTAGCCGAGCATGACGACCTCGTCGAAGCCGATGACCTCGGCGGAGCGGGCGAGTTCGAGGGGCCGCACCTCGGCGAGCAGTCGCCGGGCCTCGGCCTCATCGAGTCCGTGGAAGGGTTGACCGGGCTCGGCGAGCGAGGGGTTCTGCAGGTCGCCCTCCTCCCCTCCCGTGCAGCACACGAGCACGGTGCGAATGCCCTGCGATCCGTACATCGCGAGCGTCGGCGCGCCCTTGGACGCCTCGTCGTCGGGGTGGGCGTGGACGGTCAGGATGGTGGTGGGTGGACCGCCGGGCACGCCGTGGAGGCTACCGGTAGCCTGCGAGGCGTGCGAGGACGAACGGCGCGTGCGGTAGTCATCGTCGCGGTGATCCTCACCTCGATGTCCGCTTGCGACACCGGCGACGGTCGCGACATGCGCGAGCCGACGGTGCCCTACGTGCCGCCGACGGAACCGGCGGAGAGTCCGTGACGGTGTCGGTGGTCGACGTCGTTCTCGAGCGCGAGCGCTCACTCGGCGTCCGCTGGGAGGATGGCCGACGACTCGACATCGATCTCGGCGACCTCCGCTCCCTCTGTCCGTGCGCGGGGTGCATCGGTATCCGCGAGCGCGGCCAGGTCGTCCAAGCGCCAACGGGCCTATCGGCGATGTCGGCGGAACTCCACGGCAACTGGGGCCTCGCGATTCGATGGTCGGACGGACACGAAACGGGCATCTACGGCTGGGAGATGCTGAGATCCCTCACCGAGGAGGAGGCCTGAGTTGAGCCTCCCTCCGCCGACGACGCCCGCTGTCGAACTCATCGCCTGCTACCGGCACCCGTCGCGACCGGCCGGTCGTCGTTGCACGCGTTGCGGTCGGCCCTGTTGCGATGACTGCCTCACTCGCGCCGCGGTCGGGTCGAACTGTCCTGACTGTCTGCGGGCCGCGCGACCAGCAGCCTCCACACGAGTGCGCCACTGGCAGGCTCGGCACGCCGCCCTCGTCACCCGATCACTGATCGCCGTGAACCTCGCGGTGTTCGCGTACATCACCCTCGCCGAGCCGGCCAGTCTCGGCGGAGGAATCTCGCGAGGGCAGTTCGACCTCGGATTGAGCGCGCGTTTCCTTCTGGAGTCGCCGGTGGAGTGGTATCGCCTCGTCTCCTCGGGCTTTATCCACTTCGGCGTGATCCACGTCGGCTTCAACATGTACCTGCTGTTCCAGCTCGGCAACTTGCTCGAACCCGAGGTGGGGCGGGTGCGCTTTGGTCTCGCCTATCTGGCGGCGCTCCTCGGCGGCTCAGCGGGCGCCATGGTGCTCCAACCGAATGGGCTGCACGGTGGAGCATCGGGAGCGGTGTTCGGTCTCATGGGCCTCGCCTTCGTCGGGTTCAAGTTGCGCGGCATCAACCCCATGAACACCGGAATCGGCTCCCTGCTCGTTCTCAACTTGATGATCACCTTCGTGATCCCGGGGATCTCCATCGGGGGCCACCTCGGTGGGGTCCTTGTCGGAGCGGCGGCCGCCCCGCTGTTGCTGTCGCCGCGGCGCGTCGCTCCCGCCAGGGCGATCGCGGGTTTGTTGATTCTGTGCGCCGCCGCGGCCTTGATCGCTGTGGTCTCCGTCGGCGCCCTCTAGGGACTGTCACACCCCCTCCCCATGATGGGGATATGGCAACACAGACCGTCACAACCACCGCCGTTCCGGTGCTCCCGGTGTCACCGGACGATGGTTCCACCTCCGAGCTCGACCAACGCGTCCCTGAGCCCGTTCAACTCAGCCTGCTCGGCACGAGTCGGCTCGATCCGAGCCTGCGTCTTGACCTGGAGACGCGGCGCCGCGGAATGCGTCATATCGCCGAGATTCGGGCGATGCTCGACGCGCGCCGCCGACAGCGTCTCGACGATCGCGACGCCGCCTGAGCCCCGAACTCGACCAGCGCTCGCTTCAGCCAGCGCTCGGTGAGAGCGACCGCACGGCCTCGAAGAAATCGAGCTCCGGATCGAGGGGCAGGATCGCCAGCGATGTGGTCGTTACCCCGCCATCGAAGTAGTCGGCGATTCGCGATCGGCAGTGCTCCGCGCTGCCGTGGATGACGAGCGCGTCGACCACCTCGTCTGGGATCACGGCCAGTGCTCCCTTGCGGTCGCCAGCCGCCCACGCGTCCCACATCGGCCGGAGGGCGTCGCCGCGGCCAAGCCAGTCCTGGAAGGCCGCGTACACCGGGACGTTCATGTAGGCGGCGATCGCTCGGCGGGCGCCCTCCCTCACGACCTCTGCGCGTTCGCTTGGACAGACGAAGACACGGGCGACGACCTCTCGGGGCGCTCCACCGGCCGCGTTGTGCACCACTGAGGCGACGGTCGGAACGTCCTCGGGAGCGAGCCAGTTGATGATCACGCCGTCGGCCTCACGACCGGCCATGGCCAGCATCTGCTCACGGAGGGCCGCCACCAACACCGGCGGCGCGATGTCGGGTCGAACACCGAGTCGGAAGCCATCCACCTCGAAGGTGTCGAACTTCCGGGACACCTTCTCCCCCGAGAACGCCTCTCTCAAGAACCTCACCATGTCGCGAACCCGTCGATACGGGTACTCGAAGGGAATGCCGTTCCAGCGCTCGACGATGACGTTGCTCGACGACCCGAGCCCAAGGGCGAAACGGCCCGGTGCCGCGTCGGCGAGGGAGGCGGCGCTCTGCGCCATGCAGGCGGGCGCCCGGGTGTAGGCCGGGATAATCGCCGTACCGAGCCGCAAACGAGGCTCCCAGGCCGCCGCGAGGGCGAGCGGGGTGAACCCGTCGGCGCCATCGCTCTCCGCGCTCCAGATATCGGTGTACCCGAGGTCGGCCAACTCACAGAGTCGGTCGCGCTGCGCGTGGAGGTGCCCCGGGAGCGGCACCGTCATACCCGGTCGGCGTTGATCCATTCCGCGACCCTAGGTGCCGATCACACATCGGTCGGAGCCGGGACCCTCGTGCCCGACCGAGCCGGGGGTCGACCGTCACCTCGTTTCGGTCTCGCGACTAGTTTGAGCGGCGTGAAAGTTCCGATGACCGTCAACGACTTCATCCGCCGAGCGGAGCTCGTCTACCCCGACCGCACCGCGGTCGTCGACGAGCCGGACCAGCCAGCCGAGAGCTGGGGATCCTTCGACTACGCCGAGATGGCACGTCGCGCCCGTGCGATCGCCGCGGGGCTCGACGCGCTCGGTATCGGTGTGGGCGAACGCGTTGCCATGGTCTCGCACAACTCGGCCCGGCTCCTCACCGCCCTGTTCGGTGTCTCGGGGTCGGGACGCATCCTCGTGCCGGTCAACTTCCGCCTTGTCGCCGAGGAGGTCTCGTACATCGTTGAGCACTCAGGAGCGCGCATCCTGCTCGTCGACCCCGAACTTGAGGAAGCGCTGGCCTCGGTTCAGTGCGAGATGAAGTGGACGATCGGTGCCGAGACCGACGCCAAACTCATGCGCTTCGACGTCGAACCCCAAGCATGGGAACCCGACGAGGACGCGACGGCGACCATCAACTACACCTCTGGCACGACGGCGAGACCGAAAGGGGTGCAGCTCACCCATCGCAATGTCTGGCTCAACGCGGCCGTGTTCGGCTGGCACATGGGGGTCAGCGATCGCGATGTGTACCTCCACACGCTCCCCCAGTTCCACTGCAATGGCTGGGGGATGCTCTACGCCGTCACGGGCATGGGCGCCCGTCACGTCATCATCCGCAAGATCGACGGCGCGGAGATCCTCCGACGCGTCGAGGCGGAAGGCGTCACGCTCATGTGTGGCGCTCCCGCTGTGCTCAACATGATCCTGGATGCCGCCGCCGACTGGAAGGGTCCGATCCCCGGTGCCGGTCGCGTCCGCATCGTGGTCGCGGGCGCTCCGCCTCCCACTCGGACGATCGAGCGCTGCGAGACCGAGCTCGGTTGGGAGTTCGTGCAGATCTACGGACTCACCGAAACCGCTCCCGTGCTCACGATGAACCGGGGACGGGCGGAGTGGGATGCGCTCACGGCCGGAGAGCGAGCGACCCTGCTGAACCGGGCGGGCGCGCCCGTCGTCGGGTGCACCATGGACGTCGATCCCGAGGGTGAGGTGCTCGCCCGCGGAAACATGATCATGGAGGGCTACTGGGAGCAGCCGGAGGCAACCTCCGAGGCGATCCGCGACGGCTTCTTCCACACGGGCGACGGCGGATCGATCGACGCGGCGAACTACGTGACGATCTCGGATCGCAAGAAGGACGTCATCATCTCCGGAGGAGAGAACGTCTCGTCGATCGAGGTGGAGGACGCGATCTTCCAGCACCCGGAGGTGACCGAGGTCGCCGTGATCGGGATCCCCGACGAGAAGTGGGGCGAGCTGGTCACCGCTCTGGTCGTCACCACCCCGGGCTCTGAGCTCTCGCCGGAGGACGTCATCTCGTGGACCCGCACCAAACTTGCGGGCTACAAGTGCCCGAAACGCGTCGAGTTCCGCACCGAACTCGCGAGAACCGCCACCGGCAAGCTCCAGAAGTTCAAGCTGCGGCAGCCGTTCTGGGAGGGACACGAGCGCCAGGTCAACTGACCTAGGCGGGCGGGGCTCAGCGCCGCGAGTCGGTCATCCAGCGAGTACGGCTCGGGCCACGAGGTCCATACCGAACGCGGTGAGAATCGCGAGATAGAGCAGACCGGTGGCTGCCATGACCGCCGAGTACTGCCGTTCCTTGAGGGCCGCCCGAGTCACGACGACCAACGCGATCGTCGTGATCGTGCACGCCAGCCAGAACCATCCGAGCTGGCCGCCCCAGCCGTCATCCACGGAGCCGGTGAGGACACTCCACATTCCCGTCGGCAAGAGCATGACCGCGAGTTCGATGGGCCAGAGCAGGCCAACGGCACCCACGATCTCGTTGAGGAGCGAGCGCGGCAGGCCAGGTTGCACGAGATACCAGTGCCCGAGCAGCATCGCGTCGGTCACTGCGCCGAGGAAGAGCGCGCCGACGGTGACCCGAAGCAGCGACACGATCACATCGCCAGCGGAGCCGTCAACGGCGGAGATCGCGCCAGCGACGAGGCCGATGAGTCCGAGCGCGACCGGCACAAGATCAAGAACGGGAGGGAACTCGTCTCCTCGTGCTGCAACGTCACGGGATTCGCGTTCGATGCCGGTCATCGCCGCGACGCGCGCCGTCCGTCGATCATGCTCAGCCTCAGCGAGCGCAACCCCCGCGTGGCGCCTCACGATCGATACGGCGAGGACGGCGAGACAGCCAACCGCGGCTGCCCCAGCCGATACCTCCCGAAGACCGAGTGCACCCGCCCGGACGCCCGCAGCGACCCCGAGGACGGCGAGCACGGCGTAGACGCCTCGGAGCAGCCACCCATAGCCGACACCGACCACGCGGCGTCGGGTGGTGAACCAGCACATCGCCATTCCGCCCACCGACCACTGCAAGGCGACGGTCGCGGCGTCGAGACGAATCACGTCGGCGGAGGGTACTGCCCGTAGCCTTCGGTCGGGATGGGACGTCGCCTCGCGTTACTCACCGCGGTGGCGGTTCTCAGCGGATGCGCGACCGGACCTCGCCCCACCTTGGTCGACGCTCCCCCGGTCGACGACCCCGGTGCGCTCGAGGTGCTCAACCTCATGGCGGGGGCAGACGCCGCCGAATTCACCGCCTCATATCTGATCTTCACGAAGTTCGGAGGGGCGACCACCCAAGCGGTCGTCACCCAAACCGGTTCCCGGCGCTCAATCACCGTCGGCCACATTCGATTTCTGGTCGACGGAGAGCGGACCGCGACCTGCGACCTCATCGGAGCCTCCTGCGAGAGCGGCATCAACGACGCCGCGATCAGCGATGTGCAGGTCACCCACCAGTTCTGGTCGCGGGCGATGGAGAACCGCCT
>VMBT01002021.1_pt1 | contig 10348 bp, 8 predicted proteins | sample 4404301 | NCBI WGS metagenome assembly VMBT01 (sample SAMN12238535, study PRJNA552566) | marine metagenome | isolation source: Coastal seawater | place: USA: coastal Georgia, Sapelo Island | collected 2008-08/2009-08
ATGCTATGCTGTTCAGAGCTGATTTATTTGGAGCTGACTTGACGAATACGAATCTCGAGGGAGCGAAATTCTGCAATACTATCCTCCCTTTGGGCTCGATCTCTGTCAGAGATTGTTGAATTCTTGAAAAAATCTATTGCTAGAAATAATGACATACCCAGAGCTAATTTGATCAGAAGTCTGCTACTCACCAAAGTTTTCTCCATCTAAATAGCAAACAAATATTCGAAGTTATGCAGCTTCAGTGTATTTGATTTATCCTCCCTTGGATCTGATTTCTGTTGAACCAATCCTTGATCATCGAGAAATCATTGCTTTACCATGTTTACAACCAAATCGACTGAGGCTATATTCATGCCCCCAGAGATGCGTGAATCATAGCTTTCTGGATCGACAAGCTTTCACCGGTTCCCAAATTGAGATTCATTTGAACCGTCATTATATTTGCTCCAAATGGACGCATCTAAGTTGCAATGGATTGCGGCGATCAACAGTCAGAGAGATTATACCTTCTGACAAATCGGAACCAGTGTTCACTTCCACAATGCCTAATTTGTTATTCAGGGGAGGATCAGATGAATAGAAGAACTTTGTTAAGACTTGGATCAGCTGCTTTGCTTGCCATGGCTACAGCTTTTAGCGGCAATGTCTTGGCTGGAGAGACGATCAAGGTGGGGGCGGTTGCGCCAAAATCTGGAGGTCTCGCAGGTGGTTCAACTGTGACCCACTGGCCAAATGTTGAGCTTTGGGTGAAAGAAGTCAACGACGCTGGTGGATTAATGGTTGATGGTGTCCGCAAGCAAATCGAATTAATCGAATACGACGACAAAACCAATCCAGGTGATCATATCAAGGCCCTGCAACGGCTGATCACTCAGGATGAGGTTGACATTCTTCTGCCTCCCTACGGAACTGGATTTCACATTGCTGCTGCACCAATTTACGCGAAGCATGGGTATCCGATGGTCTCAGTAACCTCCATTACTGACCAAGTGGGGCCGTTGACCGAAAAATTTCCAAACATGTTCTTCACACTGGGTACGACCTCAGCCTTTGTGGAGGGAGTTGTGGAGATTCTGAAAGATGCTCGCACAGCTGGTACAATCGGCAAAAAAATAGCGATGGTGAACGTGGCTGACGCCTTCGGTATTGAACTGGCTGAAGTAGCCCGCCCAATGATGAAAGCAGCAGGATTTGAAATTGTTTATGACAAGTCATATCCGCTAGGGACTGCTGACCTATCCCCGATTATGAAGGGCGCGAAGGCCTCAAAACCTGATGCCTTCATTGCTTGGTCCTATCCACCAGACACATTTGGCTTAACCAAGGAAGCGATTACTGAAAACCTGGATGTCAAAATCTTCTACACTGCCGTTGCATCTTCTTTTCCCGCATATGGAGGAGCGTTTGGACCTGCCGCCAACAACACGCTTGGAGCCGGAGGTGTCAATCCCAATGATCCCAAGATCGCGGCTTATCGAAAGAAGCACGAGCAGGTAACCGGAAAGGCGCCAGACTACTGGGCTTCAGCAAATACCTATGCCGCCTTTGAAATCCTTGCCCAAGCAATCGAGGGTGTCGGAACAATCGATCGAGCCAAGATAACCCAGTACATCAAGGATAATTCCTTCGACACAATCATGGGGAAAATCAAGTTTGAGAACCAAGTCTCCTACAAATTCTGGAGTGTAGGTCAATGGCAGGATGGTGTCTTCCGAGGTGTGAAGGGAACGGGAGTAGATGGTTCCGTGGGAGTCCGAGCCAAGTCAGGCTGGCAGTAAGTACTTCTTGTATTTTGCCTATCACACTGTCGAACCCTGGCAGGAGGCCAATCATCTGACTGACCACTGAGGGACAAATGGACATCTTGGTTTCAGGCTTTCTGCTAGCGGGCACTTACGTGCTAATCGCAATGGGATTGAACCTCCAATATGGCGTTGCGAGGATCATGAACTTAGCCAATGGCGAAGTGCTAATTGCAGGGGCACTAGCAGCGTTTTGGCTGTCTACTAATGCCGAGATCAGTCCACTAATCACAATTTTTCTACTGGCCCCAACGGCATTTGCTGTTAACTGGCTGATCTACAAAATCCTCCTACGACCTCTTGTCAAGCGGTCAAAATCTCGTGGCCAGTTGGAAGTTGATTCCATCCTGGCCACTTTTGGTCTCTCCTTCATCATGGTCGGACTTATGTTGGTCGTCCATGGTGAATTTTACACCTACGAGTTCCTAAGCCAACCAATTACGATTCTCGGCTCCATCGTCGCGATGAACCGCTTCATCGCATTCATCCTTGCCGTTCTGGTGGCGATCAGTTTGTATTTTTGGCTGAACCACACTCGTGCGGGAAGTGCGCTGCGTGCCGTGGCAGTTTCACCTCAGGCGGCTGGCTTGGTGGGCATTGATGTTCCGCGAGTTGCCGCGATCGCCTTTGCCCTGGGAGGTTCAGTCACAGCAATTGGTGGGGCATTAATTTCGACCTTTATCACCCTCGATGGTTCAGTTGGCGTCGTCTTCACCATGAAGGCCCTCATCATCGTGATTCTTGGAGGAGTTGGAGATATTCGCGGTGCAGTGTTTGCCGCATTAATCCTTGGGATTGTTGAAACTTCAGTTGCAACATTGATTGATCCGGGTCTGACTCTCGCCGCAGCTTACTTAATCTTTGTTTTGATCCTACTATTTCGCCCACAAGGCCTGTTTGGCAGGCGTCCCACATGAATTCCAAAGGCTGGTCCGACCTCTGGATTCTAGGGTTGCTGCTTCTTTCGGCATTAGCTCCTCTCATTCTGAATGCCTATTGGCTGAGTGTTGCGGTCACGATGATGATGTTTATCGCCTTGTCTACAAGCTGGGCGCTATTTTCCGGTCCAACCCATTACATCTCACTGGCAACCGGCGCCTTCTATGGTGTTGGAGGATACTTGGTTGGAACTGGAATGAGTGACTTCAATCTGTCCTTCTGGTTAATGGCTGCGATCTCTCCAATTGTGGCGACCATTCTTGCAGCTCTGATCGGGCTAGCCACCTTGCGTTTATCTGGAGTTTATTTCGTTATCTTCACGCTTGGTTTGGCGGAGATGATCCGCAATCTTGTTAGCTGGATTCAAAACAATTTTCTGGGCTCGAGGGGGCTCTATGTTCTGACAGATTTTGACGAAGCCGATATCTACTGGATGCTTCTTGTGATAACAAGCTGTATCTATTTGTTGGGTTGGGTGGTTAATAGATCGCGACTAGGCTTTGCTCTCAAAATCATTGGCAATGATGAAATGGTCGCACGCCACGTAGGAATCAATACTGCGTGGTCTAAAGTGCTTCTGTTTATGACTACCGGTTTCTTTGCGGCACTGGTAGGGGCTGTGATCGCTCCTCGATACACCTACATTGAACCGAACCAGGTCTTCTCACCACAACTCTCTTTCCTTGTGGTCATCATGGCTTTGCTTGGTGGGGCAAGTCGGCTCTGGGGACCAATCGTAGGAGTGATCCCCTTTACACTGATCTGGGAATTTGTTTCTGCTGAAGCCCCGAACTACACCTACCTCTTCCTCGGGATCGTATTCTTATTGATTGTTTATGTCCTGCCCCAAGGTTTTGTTGGCCGTTTTGAACAGCTGGCAAAAAGGCTTAAAGAAGGCGGAAACTACTGATGAGACCGGGTAATACCATACTGAGGATCAACGGTATCACGAAGCGTTTTGGTGGGCTGGTAGCAGTCGACAATCTTAGCTTTGAAGTTGCCGAACATGAAGTGGTTGGTCTGATTGGACCAAACGGGTCGGGCAAGACAACGATGCTGAACATGATTTCTGGCGCCTTCAAGCCCTCAGGTGGAATGATCGATTTAAAGGGCGTAACAATCTCTTCATTCTCCGCACAAAAGATTGCTAGAAAGGGTATTGGACGAACTTTTCAACTCGTGCGTCTACTTCCCACACTGTCTGTACTTGAAAACGTTATCGCAGGAGCAGTTTTTGGTCATCGAAGAATTTGGGGAGCAGCAGTTCAACACCATGCCCAAAAGATGCTCGAGAGGGTGGGTCTTGAAAATATGGCCTTTGCACCAATCTCAAGCCTGACCTACATTGACCAAAAACGCTTGGAATTGGCCCGAGTCCTTGCAGGAGACCCAGAGGTTCTGCTGCTTGACGAATGGCTGGCGGGGCTAAATCCAAGTGAGTTGGAAACTGGAATCAAGCTTATCCAGGATCTCCGCTCAGAGGGTCGGACAATCATTCTTGTTGAGCATGTGATGGATGCAATTCGTTCAGTGTGTGATCGCTGCGTGGTGATGGCATCTGGTCAAAAGATCGCTGAGGGTATACCCAGTGAAGTCCTATCAAATCCCGTGGTTATCAGCGCCTATCTTGGGGATGAAGATGCTTGAAGTCAAAAATCTTTCTGTGGCTTATGGCAAACACCAAGCGCTCATGGATGTTTCGCTTCGGGTTGGTAAGGAGGAGATCGTTGTCATCCTCGGGGCCAATGGAGCAGGCAAGTCTTCTCTATTGAGAGCGATTGGTGGGATCTCAGAAGGCAAAGTTTCGGGCCAGATCGAAATGGACGGGTATCCGATCTTAGAGCTACCTCCTCATGAAATAGTCACTCACGGGATCGCTCTGGTCCCCGAAGGACGAGGTATTTTTGGAGATCTTTCAGTGCGCGATAACCTCCGACTTGGAGCCTACACTGAGAGAGCTCAGGAAGAGGAGACTACCAATCTGGAAAGGGTTTTCAATCTTTTTCCAAAATTGGCGGAACGCAAGAATCAAATCGCCAACACCATGTCTGGTGGGGAACAACAGATGGTGGCAATTGGTCGATCCATGATGTCCAATCCAGCGATCTTGCTACTCGATGAACCATCTCTGGGCCTCTCTCCTCTTCTTTCAAAAGAACTCTTCGCCAGCCTCAGAAGGATCAGAGAAAGTGGGATCGGTATTCTTCTGGTTGAACAAAATGCAAAACAGAGCCTCGCCATAGCAGATCGAGGATATCTGCTAGAAAACGCTAAGATTGTTCATGAAGATCGCGCAGAAGTATTGGTGAGTGACCCCGCTGTGCAGAAAGCGTATCTTGGTAGAGGTGGCAGCCAGCAAGCATCCATTTCAAATCCAAAACCTCTTGCAGCACACTCTGAGAGAGGGATCTCCAAAAGTCGCACCGGTGATCCAAAAGAGATTGCTTTGGCTGCATTGGCATCACTGGAATCCAAAGCAAATCGAGAGGAGTCCCTTCCACAAGACTCAACTCCTTCCAAGCCGGTTCCACCGCCACTGTCTTTGTCTAGTCCGCTGATAGCATCCACTACACAGAAAAACGCAGATGAACTCGCTAACCTGTCAATTTCTGAACTTGTAAGCACAGCGGCAGCAGCCGCACGACGCATACCCCTTGATCCGATACCAGATCCACCTACTGAAATATTCCCAGCGCAGTTGCGAATGAATGAAAAAGCTTGTGTAGCGCAAAGGTCTAACCCAAAGCAGGTTGCATATTCAGACTCTCTTAGTAAAGCATTTGATGCAAAAACACACGACGAACGCTTGAAGGCGGTGTTGTCTGAAATCACTGCTTCCGCTGAAGCTTCACGCAATCGAATACGCCACAGATAAATCCCTGATTTACGGGGTTAGAGCAAAGGCTTGAGGAATCAAATGACAAAGAAACAAGTCATCAAGGGAATGTACATCGATGGTCGCTGGCGAACTGGCACCGGTACGTTTGCCGATCTGAATCCTTCAGACAATTCTGTCTGGGCCACAATTCCAGATGGAGGTCGGAGTGAGACTAGGTCTGCTATTGAGGCTGCTCAGGAAGCCTTCTACGAATGGGCAGAAATGCCTTTTACCCACCGAGCAAATCACCTTTTGAAGGTAGCTGAAATCTGGGAAAGTCGTATTCCAGAATTTGTCGCTGCGATGCAAAGTGAGGGCGGTGGATGGGTCGGCAAAGGAAGATTTGAGGGCGGTTATGTGGCAGAGGTTTTTCGGGCTGCCGCTGCTATGACCTATGGAGCAATCGGCGAAGTACTGCCCTCTGAACATGGAAAATTTTCAACGGCAGTACGCTATCCAATGGGAGTGGTAGCAGTCATTAGCCCATGGAATTTCCCTGGCATCCTCTCGTCTCGTGGTTTCGCCTTCCCGCTGGCTGCGGGTAACACAATTGTGCTCAAGCCGTCTGAGGATACGCCTTATTGTGGAGGCTTGTTCTTCGCTGAAGTTATGGAGGAGGCTGGAATTCCAAAGGGAGTCTTCAACGTAATCACCTGCTCACGAGAAAATGTCGTGAAGATGGGAGATGAATTGATCGAAAATCCCCTTGTCAAGGGGGTTTCCTTCACAGGCTCAACCCAGGTTGGACGTTCTATCGCCGCCAAATGTGGGGCCTACCTAAAGAAATGCTGCGTTGAGCTGGGCGGCAAAGACAGCCTGATTGTGCGAGCTGATGCGGACATGGAGCGAGCGACGCAAGCTGCTAATTTCGGCAGTTTCATGCATCAGGGTCAGATCTGTATGTCGGTTGAAAAGGTGCTCGTTCAGCGTTCAATTTTCAATGAATTCCTGGAGAAGTTCGTTGCCCGTGCTGCTCGCTTGAAGGTTGGGAACACTGCAGATCCAGAAAATGTGATTGGCCCGCTGATCAATGATCGGCAAGTAGATCGGGTAAAATCACAACTCGAGGATGCGATAGCGAAGGGCGCCAAAGTGGAGTTGGGTGGTAAAATCGAGGGAAGATTCGTTTATCCTACCATTCTAACTGGGGTCACTCCTGCTATGTTAGTTTATCAGGATGAGACCTTTGGCCCGGTGGTCCCCGTGATTCCTTTTGAAACGGATGAGGAAGCAATCTCCATAGCAAACGACACGGAATACGGTCTGTCCTCTGGAATCATCACAGCTGACGAAGAGAAAGCTCTTCAGATGGCTCGACAACTTGAAACAGGCATGTGCCACGTCAACTGTTCATCAGTGAATGATGAACCGAATGTTCCATTCGGAGGGACCAAAGCTTCAGGTCTTGGTCGCCATGGTGGACGCTGGTCGATGGAAACTTTCACAGACACCCGCTGGATCACACTTGAGCGAGGTGGACGACATTTTCCACCAATGTTCTAAGAATGGCCCACTTTGCTAAGAAGAAAAGGAGCAAGACATGAGCGCACTATCCTGGTTGATGATTGCAATAGTAGTGTTGGCTATCGTCATCATCTTCGTCGCGGCGTTCTACCAAAGAGCAACCAGTGAGGTTAGTCTTATCAGGACTGGGATCGGTGGTCGGAAGGTTATCTTGACAGGTGGGACCATCGTCATTCCATACTTCCAAGAAATTGCTCGAATCAGTATGCAGACATTGCTGCTTGACGTTCATCAGCGAGGTGAATCTTCACTCATTACTAAAGATAGAATGAGGATCGATGTGGGAGTTGAGTTCTATGTCTCTGTTGCTCCAGATACCCAATCCATTACAAGGGCAGCACAAAATCTCGGCAAGCGCACTTTTAAGGCAGACCAGCTGCGGGAATTGGTGGATGGAATGATGGTAGATGCGCTGCGTTCTGTTGCTGCAAAAATGACGATGGATGAATTGCATGAAAACAGGGCAACCTTTGTGAAAGAGGTTCGTGAGTTTTTGAAACCCGTGCTGGAGCGCTACGGCCTTAATCTAGAAAGTGTCTCCCTCACAATATTGGACCAGACCCCTTTCTCAGCGTTGGATGAAAACAATATTTTCAACGCTGTGGGGATGAGAAAACTAGCCGAGGTGATTGCAGATTCAAAGAAGCAGCGGGCCCAAATTGATGCCGAGGCCGAAGTGTCGGTTCGTCAGGCCGAAATGGAAGCTGAGCGACAAATGCTGGAAATTGAACTAGAGGAGCGAAAGGCGCGAATCTCCCAACAGCAGGAAATCGAAAGCCTTTCTGCAATTCAGATAGCAGAGATCGCTCGTCGTAAAGCAGATGCCGAACGGACCGTTGCCGAGGCCCGAATTGAAATGGAACGCTTGATCCAAGCCGCTGAGATTGAACGAGAAAGAGCTGTCGAGTTTTTCGAACAGGATCGTAAGATCGCCATTGCCCTGAAGAGCCAGGAGGAGAGCCAAGCAGAGGTTGATGCATCAATGGCACGTGCCAGAGCGGTCAAGGCGGCTGAGGATGTTGAGACTACACGTGAACTTGCAGCAGCTGAACGGAGGCAACAATTATTGATGCTGACCGCAAAGTCTGAGGCTGAGGCTTCTGCAACCCGTGCGGCAATTGCTGCAGAAAGTGAGAAGGCTACAGCGCAGGACAAGGCTGCGGCACGAAGAGAGGCATCTGAAACAGATAAAATCGTAAAACTTGCTGAAACTGAAGTTTTGCGGGCTAGGATTGACGCTGAGAATACACGTTCAGAAGCCCTTACCAAAATTGAACTTGAAAAGGCTCGGCTGGAGGCTATGCCACGCATCGTCAGCGAAATCGTCAAACCAGCAGAGAAAATCAAGGCTATCAACGTTCATCATGTAACTGGCAGTGCCTTTGAGCGAGGAAGCTCCAACATGGGAAGCAGCGAAAAGTCAGCAATCAATCATACAGTTGATTCGATCATGGATATGGCTGTGCAGATGCCACTGTTGAAGAGGATTGGAGATTCGATTGGCCTTGAAATCGATGATTACACCACTGCCCCCTCTTCCAGTAGCAAAGAAAAGGACTAAAGGAGACCCAAATATGTCCAAGATGGCCAAAGGGGCTTTGATGCGAGGACATTTCATTGGTGGACAGTGGGTTCCTGGCCAGAGTTCTTTTCCAGACCTGAATCCAGCCGATGGCTCAGTCTGGGCTTTTGCTGCAGAAGGTGGTTCATCTGAAGCACTTCGAGCAATTGAAGCCGCACGAGAAGCCTTTCCGGCCTGGTCGGCACTTCCCCACACTGAAAGAGCTCGTGCTCTGCTTAAAGCAGCAAGAGTCTGGGATTCGCGCAGAGATGACTTTGTTTCCGCAATGCAGAACGAAGGTGGGGGGACATTCGGCAAGGGAATGTTCGAGCATACTTACGTATCCGAGGTGCTGCGAGCTGCCGCTGCAGTTACATATCAAGCACTTGGCGAGATTTTGCCCTCTGAGTATGGAAAGCTTTCACTGGCTGTTCGAAGTCCCGTTGGGGTCGTTGTGACACTGTCACCTTGGAATTTCCCGGCAATACTTGCAGCCAGACAATTTGCCAACCCATTGGCAATCGGCAATACAATTGTCCTGAAGCCCTCCGAGGAAACCCCGTATTGTGGAGGTCTCTTCATCGCTGAGGTAATGGCAGAAGCGGGTATTCCGCCTGGAGTTTTCAACGTCATCACCTGTTCGCGTCATAAAGTCACAGAAGTGGGCGATGAGTTAATCGAAAATTCAAACGTCAAAGGGGTAACTTTCACTGGTTCATCAGCAATTGGCCGCGCTATCGCCGCAAAGTGTGGTGCACATCTGAAGAAATGCTGCATCGAACTTGGTGGTAATGACGCAATGATCGTCCTGGAGGACGCTGATTTAGACCGCGCTGCTCAAGCTGCAAATTTTGGTAGCTTCATGCACCAAGGTCAGATCTGTATGTCTGTGGAAAGGGTGCTTGTCCAAGAAACCGTCTTCGAAGATTTCCTTTCTCGTTTCAAGGCGAGAGCGATGAAGCTTAGTATTGGAGACCCCAGAGATCGGGCAAATATGATTGGCCCAATGATTAATCAAAAACAAGCCGATCGAGTTCGACATCATATCTCCGATGCGGTTAACAAAGGAGCGAAGATAGAACTTGGCGGAGGCGGCACAGGTACTTATGTAGAACCAACAATCCTGACAGGCTGCACCTCAGACATGTTGGTCATGCAGGAGGAAACTTTTGGCCCAGTTGTTCCGGTAATCCCTTTCCGAGACGATGCCGAGGCAATACGTCTCTCAAACGATACCGAGTACGGTCTCTCCTCCGGTATCTTCTCAGGGAATGAAGAACGCGCACTTCGGATGGCTCGGAGGTTGGAAACCGGGATGTGTCACATCAACTGTTCCTCTGTCAACGACGAACCTCATGTACCCTTTGGAGGTACTAAATCTTCTGGAATGGGCAGAAACGGGGGGCGCTGGTCAGTGGATACCTTTAGCGATACGAGATGGATCACTGTTGAGCGGGGTGGTCGGCATTTCCCACCCATGTTCTAGCGTAGCTCTTCCCTCTAATCTCAGTCAAAATTCCCTGTGGTCGAACTAGCTCTGATCGATCTTGAATGAGAAACCAACCTAAAATCTGAAATGAACAATCGAGAAGAAATATGACCTCCAGCCCAATCATGACAACCATTGATTTTGAAAAGGAA
>VMBT01002024.1_pt1 | contig 10343 bp, 7 predicted proteins | sample 4404301 | NCBI WGS metagenome assembly VMBT01 (sample SAMN12238535, study PRJNA552566) | marine metagenome | isolation source: Coastal seawater | place: USA: coastal Georgia, Sapelo Island | collected 2008-08/2009-08
TATTATCCGTTGCAGTAATCACTACCGTACTCTTTTTACAGTTTCTTATCAGAGCTGTGGATCGCTTTTTGGGTAAAGGGTTAGATGCGCTTACAATTTTTGAGTATTTATATTTAAATCTAGCATGGATTATCGCACTTTCAGTTCCTATGTCATTATTAATATCCAGCGTCATGACTTTTGGTCGTATGGCACAACAAAATGAGATTACTGCATTAAAGTCTGCGGGCATAAATCTTTACAACATAATTAAGCCTGCAATATTGTTTGGTTCTTTAGTTGGTATTGGATTGTGTTTCTTTAACAATTTCATACTGCCTGAAATGAATTATAATGCTCGATTGCTTGCGAGAGATATTTATAAGAAAAAACCAGAGTTATCGATTGAGCCTGGATATTTTGTGGATATGATTCCACAATACACTATGATTGTTAAAGAAATGGATGGTAAAAATTTCAAAGACGTGAAAATTTTTAGCAAAAATCAAAAATCAGAACAAACAACGATTTATGCTAATCAGGGGTCATTATCTTCTGATGGCAACATGATTACAATAGATTTAATGGATGGAGAAATCCATGAAATTGATTTATCAGATTATGATTATTATAGAAAAATAAAATTCAAAACACATCAAATTATGATATCAATGGATGAATTAATGTTAAATCGTACTTCAGAATCTAATCGAACGGATCGTGAAATGAGAGTTCCTCAAATGATTCAAGAAATTGAAAAGAACAATAATCTAATTTCACAAATATATGATAGAATAAATAAAGTTAAAGAAGAAATTGGTATCACAAATCCTAATGCAAATACCTTAGCAATTATTGAAAATGAGATAGAGGCATTGAAACAAAAAAAAATGAATAGAGCTACAGAAAAAAAAGAGTTTAATAAAGATGTCCCGATTCCTGCACTTGAAAATAAGGACTACATTTTATCTCTTACAAACAATGCAAGACAGTTTAAAAATGAGTTTACGCTAATTGAAAATTATGAAAAGGCAAATAATAAGTTTAAAGTTGAAATTCATAAAAAATTTACACTAGCACTAGCATGTGTTCTGTTTACAATGGTTGGTGCGCCCCTAGGGATTCTTGTTCGAAATGGAGGTATGACAATTGCCTCAGGTTTAAGCATTGCCTTTTTCTTAGTTTATTATATCCTGCTCATTTGGGGGGAACAATTAGCTGATAGAAATCTATTAAATCCTGGATTAGGATCATGGCTTCCAAATATCATTCTTTTTATAAGTGGAATGGTGATTTTAAAACTCTCAAATAAAAAAAATTAGTTTATTGCGGTACATTAGATCGCAGAAAAAATTCCTTCTCTAAATTCTTTGTTCTGCTTGTAGGAAGTTGTTTAGTATCTGAATCAATTTCAATTTCTACAACACCATCAGGCATTTCAAATCTATCTTTAGGAATATTTAATTCTTTGTGTGCATTTTTCATAAACAAAGCCCAAGCAGGAAGAGCTGCAACTCCACCATATTGGCCATCACCCAAACTAACTGAATATTCATCAATTCCATACCATACTCCAGCTGTAATATTTGGAGTAAATCCAACAAACCAAGCATCACTTAAGTTTTGCGTAGTTCCAGTTTTACCACCTGCTGGATGTCTAAATTTATATTTCCATCTTAAGCTTCCGCCTGTTCCGCTATCTACGACAGATTGTAATAAATTAGTCACCATATAAGCTGTTTCTGGACTTAATACTTCTTTTTGGTCGATTGAATACTCTTTTATAATTCTTCCATATTTGTCTTCTATTCTAGTGATAGCCATAGGTGAAGAATAGATTCCCTTATTTGCAAAAGTCGAATATGAAGCAACAATTTCAATTGGCCTTACCTCCGAAGTTCCTAGGGCAATTGAATCTACTGCCCTAATTGGTGAACTTATCTGCATTCTTTGAGCAATATCTTTAACTTGTCTTGGTGGAACCAGCTCTTGAACCATTCTTACAGAAATTAAGTTAAGCGATCTTTGTAACCCTTCTCTTAATGTGGTTAATCCGCCGGTGCTCTTGTCATAATTTCCTGGCGTCCATTTTTCCCTTTCACCTTTGGCGTTGTTCCTATACAAAGCAACAGGTTGATTTAAAAGTTGAGTGGTTACTGGATAATTATTATCTATAGCTGCCGTATAAATATATGGTTTAAATACTGAACCAGGCTGCCTTAATGCTTGGGTTGCACGGTTAAATTCATCAGGATAATCTGATCTTCCTCCAATCATTGCAAGAATTTCTCCTGTCTTTGTATCCAATGCAATAAATGCACATTGGACTAACAGCTCTTTGCGTAATTCCTCGTATAATTCAACCTGACCATTAAGCATCATCTTAACAGAGTCAGCATCAAAAATTGATAGATATGCAAGCTGTGAAAATTTATCCTTATCAGCAAAAAGTTGACGATTAAATTCATCTTGATTCTTTTTCAAAGTTTGCATCACAGAGTCTTCAGCAATTTTTTGTAATCTATAATCAAGAGTAGTATGTATTTTTAATCCATCTTGGTAAATATTGATTCCTAATTGTTCATCTTGTTGTTCTAAAATTCTTCTAACATGTTCTGCAAAATATGGGGCTTTACCTTTAGGAATTTCATAGTAAATATTGTCAGGAACGATGCTATTATGCTCCATGTATTCTTGATAAGATATAAAATCTTGATTATACATTAACTTCAGTACAATCGATCTTCTACCAATTGCCTTATTTAGATTTCTTAATGGAGAATAGTTTGCTGGAGATGGAAGAAGTCCAATTAACATTGCTGATTCTCCAATAGTTAAATCAGATGCATTTTTATTAAAAAATCGTTTAGCTGCTGATTCTGCTCCATAGGTTCCGTGGCCAAAATGAACCGTATTCAAATACATTTCTAGTATTTCATCTTTAGTATAAGTTCTTTCAATTTGAATAGCTGTTATCATCTCTTTTAGTTTTCGAGTGATACTATCTTTAAATCCAACTTCTTTATAAAGATTCCTAGCTAACTGCTGAGACAGCGTACTAAATCCCTGCCTAAAACTCATCGATGAAACATTAACAACTACAGCTCTAAAAAAACTTTGTAAATCAACACCCCAATGAGAATAAAACCTTTTATCTTCAGAAGCTATAGCTGCATTTTTTAAATGGTTTGGCATATCCTCAATATCGACAAACACTCTTTTTTGTATATAGAATTCGCCAATGACTTCACCATTTCTATCATATAAAGTAGATAGCATTGCTGGATCAAAAGTTTCTAGGCGTTCTAAGGAAGGTAAATCTCTAGATAAATAAAAAACATATACTAATACTAGTATAAATAGATAAAAAATTATTCTTAATGATGAAAAAAATGTTTTGATCATGCTTTTTTGGGTGCAACCATTAATTCTGGTTTAACAATTTTATCAAATTCTTGTTCCGATAAATGTCCCAAAGCTTTTGCACTTTGTTTAAGAGAAATATTTTCTTTTAAAGCTTTTTTAGCAATCTCAGCTGCCTTTTCATATCCAATTTTTGGAGCAAGTGCTGTTACAAGCATTAAAGACTTATCTAAATTTTCTTTAATTTTTTTCTCATTAGCTTTTAATCCATCAAGTGCATTTAGTGTAAACGATTCAGCAACTTCAGATAATAATGAAATCGATTCATGAATTGCAGAAGCAATAATTGGTCTATACGTATTAAGTTCAAAATTACCATTTGTACCAGCATAATTTACCGTGGCATCATTACCTAAAATTTGAGCATAAACCATATTTACAGCTTCACATTGTGTTGGATTCACTTTTCCAGGCATTATAGAGCTGCCAGGCTCATTTGATGGAAGTATTAATTCTCCTATTCCAGCCATTGGTCCACATGCTAACCATCGGATGTCATTAGCAATTTTATTTAGTGATCCTGCACAAATTCGAATCTGTGCTGATAAATTAGATATAGCATTTTGAGAAGATAATAATTCAAATTTATTCTTACATACGTTAAATGAAAGTCCCGTTTCTTCAGAAATAAATGAACACATTAACTCATCAAAACCGCTTAAAGTATTAATTCCTGTTCCAACAGCTGTACCTCCAACAGGTAAATCGCTACATTCTTTTAAAGCATGCTTAATTCTTGAAATATCATTTTTAATCATTGATGCATAACCAGAAAACTCTTGCCCTAATCGAATCGGTGTTGCATCCTGAAGATGAGTTCTTCCGACTTTAATTATTTTGTGAAATTCTTTAGACTTTGCAACTAACGATCTCTCAAGCATAGTTAGCGCTGGAAGCAAATTATCCTCAGATGATATTACACTTCCAACTAAAATTGCAGTTGGAAAAGTATCATTTGTGGACTGCGACATATTTACATGATCGTTTGGGTGAACAAACTTGTAAGAGCCTAATTTTGCACCAAGAATTTCATTTGCTTTATTTGCAACCACTTCATTTACGTTCATATTTGTTTGTGTACCACTTCCAGTTTGAAAAACTGGTACTGGAAACTCATTTAAGTATTGATCGGGGTTGTCTAAAATATGATTACAAGCTTTAATAATTGCGTCAGACAATTTTTTTGAAATATTTTTTTGAGCATAATTTGTTTTTGCAGCACATTTTTTTACAATGATATACGGAAGAATTAAACTGAACTCCATAGACCACCCAATTTCAAAATTTTGTATTGCCCTCTGAGTTTGAGCGCCATAATATGCTTTTGAAGGAACTTTTATTTTACCTATGCTGTCTTGCTCGATCCTGAAGGACATTATTTTACCTCCCAGGTATCTCCAGCATTAAGTAAATCGTTAACACTTTTTGGACCTTTAGTATTTTTCTCTGCTTGTTTCATTTGATCTACCATCATATCATCATAAGTTGGTCTCTCAACACAATATAATACTCCTAAAGGTTCTGGGAAAGTATCACTTGCAGTAAAATTAGAAAGCATATCTCCAATGAAAGCATCAGTTTCATCATGTACTAGAATATCTTCTATAGAATATTTATCTCCAATGGTAACAACTTTAGGCTTCGTACCATCAAGGTGAATACCCTTGTCATTTTCTTTACCAAAAATCATTGGTTCTCCATGTTCAACTTTAAGCACTCTATCAGATTTAGTTTCTTTATCAGTAAGTTCTGAAAAAGCGCCATCATTAAAAATGTTACAGTTTTGATAAATTTCAATAAAAGAAGTTCCACGATGCTCACTTGCTCTTTTTATCATGCTTTGTAAATGTTTTAAATCTCTATCAATGGTTTTAGCAACAAATGCACCTCTTGCACCCAAAGCTAATTTTGTTGGGTTAAATGGATAGTCTAAAGACCCCATTGGAGTAGAATATGTAATTTTACCTTGTTCTGAGGTTGGGGAATATTGTCCTTTTGTTAATCCATAAATACGATTATTAAATAGCATAACATTTAAATCAACATTTCTTCTAAGAAGATGAATCATATGATTTCCACCAATCGAAAATCCATCACCATCACCTGTTACAAGCCAAACAGATAAATCCGGGTTAGAAATTTTTAGTCCACTTGCAACTGTCGGAGCTCTTCCGTGAATAGTGTGAAAACCATATGTGTTCATGTAATATGGAAACCTACTTGAACAACCAATACCTGATATAAATACAACTTTCTCTTTTTCTGTAGTTATTTCAGGAAAAATTTTCTGAGTTTGAGCAAGAATTGCATAGTCTCCACATCCTGGACACCATCTAACTGCCTGATCTGATTCAAAATCAGCTTTCTTTAGTATTGGTTTATCAACCATTGATTAAATCCTTTACTTTTTCTTCAATTTTTGATGCACCTAAAGGCTTTCCTTGAACTTCGTTTAAACCAATGGCATCAACTAAAAATTCTGCGCGAATAATTTGCCTGAATTGCCCTGTATTAACTTCAGGAATTAAAACTTTCTTATATTTTTTTAATATTTCTCCAAGATCGTTTGGTAAAGGACAAATCCAATTAATAGAAACGTGACCGACTTTTAGATTTTCTGATAATAAAGATTCTGTAGCTGCTCTACACGCACCATGAGAACTTCCCCAACTTAAAATAAGCACATCTCCACTTTCTTCACCAAATATTTTTGTTTTGGGTAGTTCATTGGCAATATTTGCTACTTTTTGCGCTCTAATCTCAACCATTTTTTGATGATTGTCAGAATCATAGTTTACATTTCCAGTTATATCTTGTTTTTCCAATCCACCAATTCTGTGTTCTAAACCTTTAGTACCTGGAATAGCCCAATTTCTAGCTAAAGTTTTTTCATCTCTTTTATAAGGAAGGAATTTTTCATCTTCATTTTCTTTAGCAAACTCTACCTTAAATTCTTCTAATTTTTTTGGATCAGGTATCAACCATGGTTCAGAGCCATTAACTAAATACCCATCTGACAATACCATTATAGGAGTCATATACTTGACAGCTAACCTACACGCTTCGTAGGTCGCAAAGAAACAATCTCCAGGTGTAGTTGGCGCAATTACAGGTATAGGAGCTTCGCCATTTCTTCCATAAACAGCTTGAAACAAATCAGATTGTTCAGTTTTTGTTGGTAAACCTGTACTAGGACCACCCCTTTGAACGTTAATAACTACTAATGGTAGTTCAGTCATTACTGCTAGACCTAAAAATTCTGATTTCAATGCAATACCTGGACCGGATGAAGCTGTTATCCCAAGAGCCCCACCGTAGGAGGCGCCTAGAGCAGCGCCAATTCCAGCAATTTCGTCTTCAGCTTGATAAGTTTTAATCCCAAACTGCTTCCAGTTTGAAAGGGTATGTAAAATATTACTTGCAGGAGTGATTGGATAGCCGGCAAATGTAATGCCTAAGTTACTTTTTTCAGCAGCAGTTAAAATACCGAGACACGAAGCAAGTGTTCCATTCATATTTCTGTACTTACCTTTTGGTAGCTTTGCTTTTTCAACTATATATCTTGTAGTGAATATTTCAGCAGTATCCCCATAATTATATCCTGCATTTAACGCTCTTACGTTGGCTTCAATAATATCAGGCTTTGACTTAAATTTTTGATTTAACCAATCAATTGTAGGTTCAAGCGGTCTATCATACATCCAAAATAAAACTCCAAGAGCACATAAGTTTTTTGTTCGATCGACCATTTTTGATGGAATGTCTATTCCTTCGCAAGCATTAGTGACAAGCTTGCCCATTTCGATAAAATGAGTTGAATAATAATCTACTAAAGATCCATCCTCTGTAGGATCATCTTCATAGCCAGCTAACGTTAAATTTTTCTTTGTAAAAGCATTTTTATTAACAATTAAAGTACCACCGGGAACCAAATCTTTTAAATGTACTTTTAAGGCTGCTGGATTCATTGCAACTAAGACATCAGGCTTCTCTCCAGGGGTATGAATTTCCTGCGAGCTAAAATGAATTTGAAAAGAGCTAACACCTGCCAAAGAACCAGCCGGTGCTCGAATTTCTGCAGGGAAATCAGGAAGTGTGCTTAGATCGTTTCCAACCACAGCGGAAGTTTGGGTAAATCGACCACCACTTAACTGCATCCCATCGCCAGAGTCACCTGCAAATCTAATGGTAACATTGTCGATTGTTTTATTGCTTACATTTTTAGCCATTTTTTTCTCCAAATGAGAAACAATTTACATTACGGAATTTAACATAGCAATGAGTATGAAAATTAAAATTTTTCTAAAACTATAGGACATAAATCTTATGGTAATTAAATTCCTTCCCTTATATGAAAAATGTTAAAAATAACGTAATTGAAGTACTCAAGCAATGTAACGATCCAGAGCTTCCAATTGACCTTTGGAATCTTGGGTTGATTTATGACTTGAAAATCAATGAAGAGGGTGAAAAATTCTCGGTAGACATTGTTATGTCTCTTACTACTCCTGGATGCACAATGGGTCAATATATGATTGATGACATTAAGAATAAAATGACATCAATTGATTCCATTTCAAGAGTTGATGTGGAACTTACATTTGATCCGCCATGGCACCCAGAAATGATGACAGAGGAAGGTAAAGTAAAATTAGGATTATAATGAGTGAAGAACTTAAAAATCAAAAAATTAGTATTACTGAAAAAGCTGCTTCTAGATTAAAAAACATCATCGAGAATGAAGAAACTGATACAAAAGGTATCAGAGTAACAATCGACACTGGTGGCTGCTCTGGTATGTCATATAAAATAACATTTGAAAGTGAAAAACAAGAATTTGATAAAGTCTTTGATAGCCACGGAATTTCAATATTTTGTGATGTTAAAAGTTGGATATATGTTAGAGGCTGTGAAATAGATTTTTCAACAGATTTACTTAACGGAGGATTTAAGGTTAATAATCCAAATGCTACAAGAACATGTGGTTGCGGTATTAGCTTTTCAGCATAATTATGGTAGATAAAAATCAACAGGTAATAGACAAAACGCTCGAGCAAGAATACAAATATGGATTTACAACAGATGTAGATCAAACAAAATTTGAACCAGGTTTAGATGAAGAGGTCATAGCTAAACTTTCTAAGATAAAAAATGAACCTGAATGGCTGCTTGAATGGAGACTGAAAGCATTTAAGAATTGGAAAAAAATGTCTGAACCAACTTGGGCAAAAATTGATTATGAACCAATCGACTATCAAGCACTAAGTTATTATGCTGCTCCTAAACAAAAAAAGAATGACAGTTTGGATGATGTTGATCCTGAAATTTTAGAAACATACAATAAGTTAGGTATTTCACTTGATGAGCAAAAAAGATTAGAAGGTGTTGCTGTGGACGCTGTCTTTGATAGTGTATCCATTGCAACTACCTTTAAAGATGAGCTTGCAAAACATGGTGTAATATTTTGCTCTTTTTCGGAAGCAGTTCAAGATCATCCTGAATTAATAAAAAAATATTTGGGCTCAGTTATACCTGCAACTGATAATTATTTTGCTGCTTTAAATTCTGCTGTTTTTAGTGATGGTTCATTTGTTTATATCCCAAAAGGTGTTCGTTGTCCAATGGAGCTATCAACTTATTTTAGAATTAATGCTACAAACACCGGTCAATTTGAGCGAACTCTCATTATTGCTGATGAAGGTAGTTATGTAAGCTATTTAGAAGGATGTACAGCACCAATGAGAGATGAAAATCAATTACATGCTGCATGCGTGGAACTTGTTGCACACAAAGATGCTACTATTAAGTATTCCACTATTCAGAACTGGTTTTCTGGTGATAAAGAAGGTAAAGGTGGAATCTATAATTTTGTTACTAAAAGAGGAAATTGTCTTGGGGATAATTCCAAAATTTCATGGACACAAGTTGAAACTGGTTCTGCAATTACATGGAAATATCCAAGCGTAATCATGCAAGGTGACAATAGTGTTGGTGAATTTTATTCAGTAGCTGTGACAAAAAATAAACAGCAAGCTGATACTGGTACCAAAATGATTCATATTGGTAAAAATACAAAAAGCACCATTATCACTAAAGGTATATCAGCTGGTGAAGGTCAAAATACTTATCGCGGCGGGGTTAAAATTTTAAAAAATGCAGAAAATGCTCAAAATTTCTCACAATGCGATTCTATTTTGATTGGAGACAAGTGTGGGGCCCATACTTTTCCATATATTGATGTAAAAAATCCATCAGCAAAAATGGAGCATGAAGCTACCACTTCTAGCATTGGTGAAGATCAACTTTTCTATTGCAATCAAAGAGGTATAAAGCTTGATGATGCTGTTTCAATGATTGTAAATGGATTTTGCAAAGAAGTTTTTGAAGAATTACCCATGGAATTTGCTGTTGAAGCAAAACAATTAATTGAAGTAACCCTTGAAAATAGTGTAGGATAATAAAATGATTAAAATTAAGAATTTAGAAGCATCGATTGATGATAAAACAATATTAAAAGGTATTGATTTAGAAATACCAGCTGGAGAAGTCCATGTAATTATGGGTAGAAATGGTTCTGGAAAGAGCACATTAGCCAATGTAATTGCTGGTAACGAAGCTTATGAAGTCGATGGCGGCAGTATTGCTATGAATGATACTGATATTACTGAGATGAGTATAGAAAATCGAGCCTTAGAGGGCATATTTTTATGTTTTCAATACCCTGTTGCTATTCCAGGTGTAGGTATGGCCTACTTTTTGAGATCAGCATTAAATGCTCATAGAAAACATCAGGGTAAAGATGAGATGGATGCATTAGAATTTTTGAATAATGCCAAAGCAATATTATCTGAACTTGGACTAGATGATTCTTTTTTAAAGAGATCCATTAATGATGGTTTTTCTGGAGGAGAAAAAAAGAAAAGTGAAATCCTTCAACTCCT
>VMBT01002027.1_pt1 | contig 10341 bp, 11 predicted proteins | sample 4404301 | NCBI WGS metagenome assembly VMBT01 (sample SAMN12238535, study PRJNA552566) | marine metagenome | isolation source: Coastal seawater | place: USA: coastal Georgia, Sapelo Island | collected 2008-08/2009-08
GTTGGAGAGATAAAATTTCCAGCAGCATTATTAACCAATCCTGTGAGAGGCTTAATGTTGAAAACATTTTCAACAAAACCTTCTACATCTTGGGGAGATCTTATATCTAGAGTTTCATAATAAGCATTGATACCAAATTGATCTGTTAAAGTATTAGCAGTATCTTTTAAGGGATCCTCTCTTCTTCCACAAATTGCTATGTCAGCTCCTAGAGATGCAAAATGAGTAGCCATTTCTTTTCCTAGACCTGTTCCACCCCCCGTGACAAGTATATGTTTTCCTTTTAATAAATTTTCCTTAAACATTATCCTAATATCTCCTTGATTGAGTCTACCCATGGCTCTGAAGCATTTAATGAAGGGACATATTCCACCACTTCTCCTCCAGCTTCTTGAAACAAACTATTGTACTCATCTCCCAATTCAATCACAGTTTCAAGACAATCTGCAGTGAATGCAGGAGATACTATGAGTATTCTTTTCATCCCATTTTCTGCGAGGGATTTTAAAACTTCGTCTGTGAATGGTTCCAGCCAGTTTTTAGTGAGTCTAGATTGAAAACAAACCGTGTATTGATCATTGTTTATCTGAGATGAATTAGCAATAAGTCTTGCAGTTTCATAACTGGTTGCTTTGTAGCAAAATTTATTGAGTTCTGTAATTCCTTTATCACAATTTTTATCCTCACAAATATTATCACTATAAACCTTATTGACCTGTGAATTAGGCAGTCCATGAAAACTGAAGAGAATATGGTCATAACTATCGATATTCATTTTGGAAAGATTGTTTTTCCAAGCATTAATGAATGAGGGTTCTGAATAAAATTGACCAATATAGGTAACTTTAGGTATTACCCAGTATCGAGATAAAATTTTTCCTACCTCTTCGTAGACACTCCCTGTAGTTGCTGATGCATATTGTGGAAATAAGGGAAAGATTACTAACTCATCTGGATTGGTATCCAATGCTTCTTTAATAGCTGATTCAATAGAAGGATTTTGATAGCGCATGGCATAGTAGAATTTATCCTCAGAGGATCCCTGATTAAGAGTTCTGGTTAATTCCTCTGTATAGAGCTTGAGCGGTGATTGACCTGAATATTTATTAAACAAATCCCTGTAAATTCTAGAAGATGCAAAAGATCTTATAGGACAAATAATAAGATTTACTAATAAAAAGCGAAATAACCAAGGATAGTCAATAACTCTGGGATCGGATAAAAATTGTCGTAAGTATTTAAATACTGAAAAATAGGTTGGGCTATTTGGAGTGCCTAAATTAATTAATATGACTGCTCTATGTGACATTTTCTTCAATATATTCTGCTTTAAATGTAGAAATAGAAAGAAGCATTATAACGGCTATAAAGCATAACGCTGCTGAAAAAAGATATAGATTAGATGGATTGTATTGATAGATAGGCATTGCAACCACAGGAGTTAGCATATGCCCTATAGGGATTACTGAGCCCAAATACCCTGCCGCAGAACCTTGGTTGTCTGGACTTTGTGAAAGAGATAATGCTGAAGCATTAGCAGGTCTCACCATGCCTGAGCCCATGCCATTTAGAATAATAGCAAAATAAAACATCGCAATTGAAGTTGCATAAGCTGCCTGAATATAAGAGAAAATCATTATGATTGAACCCAAAATCAACAATTGATAATTCTTTAGTTCAAAATAATCAGTAAAAAAATATTGCGAAATAATAGTGCTTACTGAGAGTAGAGCAAAAGATAGACTGATAAGTAAAGGTAAATCCTCATAATTAGTAAATGAATCAGACACATAAAAACCTATGGATTGTAAGAGCGATGCCTGACAAAAAGAATAAAGCGAGGCTAGCACCAAAAAAGGCAGAATAGATTTTTCTAAAAAAGATATTTGTGGGCTTGTATCATCTCTAGAGATGTCTCTAGATGTGTTTGGCATAGTTTTGTAAAGACCTATTGCAGAGATAATTGCAAACGATGAAAAAAGGTAAAAAGGCATAGCCTCATCAAATAAATATAAAAATCCACCCAATAATGGTCCCAATACAGTACCGGCAAGAAAACTAGATTCTAATCTTGCAAATTTCTTGGTTCTTATACTCGGAGGTGAATGATCTGCTACAAAAGCAAAGGCAGCTGGGCGTGTTGCTGAGCCAATTAAACCATTAATTAATCTTCCTGCTATTAGTAATGGAAACAATAACAACACATCCATTAATCCATGTTTAGCAAGCAGCAATGGAGTGATTAACGCTATAAGAGAAATGGCATAACCAGTTAGCCCTATCATGGCAATATTTCTCCTACCGTAATTATCAGAAGCCCTTCCCCATGTAGCACTAGTCATTGCCCATGCAACTGCTGAAATGGCAAATATCGTTGACGTTTGAACCTCAGTTAATCCTAAATCTCTAGCTAAAGGTGGAACTAACACAAATGCAAAGGATTGGCCAAGACCAACAGAAAAAAGACCTATCTTTAACCAAGAATTTGAGCCTGAAAAGCTATTACGAGATGGTGCGGATGCCAATTTTATCTTTAATTTCTGAAAGAAGTTCTGATGCTTGTGGCCTTACTTTACCAGCACCTGAAATCAAGATTTCTTCTATTTCAGAAGGGGAATCTAATAATTCAAAATATTTTTCTCTAATTGGAAGAATAATTTGATTAAGGTATGAAAAAACTTGTTCCTTAGCATCTCCCCAGCCTATGCCTTCAGCATAAGCTTGCTTCATATTGTTTACTGCTTGGTCATCAGCAAAAGAAGAAAATATATTAAAGAGATTGCAATTCTCATATTCTTTTGGCTCACCGGGTTCAAGAGAATTAGTAACAATTTTTTTAATAGCCTTGTTAAGCGTTTTTTCATCGGACAGCAGAGGAATGATATTTCCGTAGGATTTACTCATTTTTCTTCCATCAAGCCCAGGTATGATTTTGGTATCTTCATTGACGATTGCTTCAGGTATGACAAAGGTTTCACCATAAATATGGTTAAATCGCAAAGCAATATCTCTGGTCATCTCTAGGTGTTGTAATTGATCGTTTCCTACTGGCACCTTATTAGCATTGAACATCAAAATATCTGCGCTCATCAAGACAGGGTAAGAGAATAAACCCATAGTAATAGACTTATCCTCATCAGCATTGAGTTCAATATTTTTGGCAACAGCATCTTTATAAGCATGAGATCTATTCATCAGGCCTTTTGCAGTTACACAATTCAAAATCCATTGAAGCTCAGTAATCTCAGGAATATCAGATTGTCGATATATTTTAGAAACATTTGGATCTAAGCCAGATGCAAGCCATGCCATAGCAACCGATTTCACGGACTCAATAATTAAGTTAGGATCTTGCTGTTTGATTATGGAATGGTAATCAGCTAGAAAAAAATAGGTATCGTTGTCGGTTGATTGAAACTCAAGCGCTGGTTTTATGGCACCCAAAAAGTTACCCAAATGAGGGATGCCTGTTGTGGTAATACCTGTTAGAATGCGTTCATTCATTACTCTATAATTATAAAACTTCACGGTCTATTTTTGTGGAAAGTTACAAGGAAATATTAAAATCAATTGAGCAAGCTGAATTGCACTTTGAAGAAGGTGCTATTCGTGAAGGTCAAAAATTAGTTAGTCGAATTAGGCATTCTTTTAATAATTTAGAAAAGATTCCCAATAAATTAAGACACAAATTTAATTTTATTCACGCTCAGTCTAAGTATTTTGATGATGTCTCCTCATATGCAGCAAATCCAAAAAGAGAAGAACTTATAGAGGAAGCTAAAGACCTAGTTGCTAATAAAGGCGATCTTGCTCCTAGAAAACGAGCTAATAGGATTCATGCTCTTCAAGGTAAATGGCAATTACTGGATCAATCATCAAAATCTGCTTCAAGAAGCCAATGGGAATCTTTCAAGCAATTAATTGATAAAGCTTGGGAGCCATGCGCTGAATTTTTTGAAGAGTTAAATGAAGTAAAAAAGAATAATGCTAAAAATAGACTAAAACTTATTGAAGAAATTAATCAATTTGCCGCTAAATCCAACAATAAAGATAGCATCCAATATTTATCAAGATTTCTAAAAAATGCTTTTACAAAATGGCAAAACTACTCACCCGTTAGTGACAATGACTTTAAAACCCTAAAACAAGAGTTTTCTAAAGCTAGAAAACCTATATTCGATCTTATTAGATCTATAGAAGAGACAAATAAACAACTAAAAGAAAACCTCATTGAAGAAGTTAAGAATTTTGTTGCTGAGGATTCAAATACTGGCATAACCTTTTTTAAAGATATCAAACAAAAATTTAAAGCTATTGGACCCGCTGGATTTAAAGCAGAGAAAGTACTCTGGGATGAATTCCATAAAGCTGGAGATAAGTTTTTTGAAGAAGAAAAAGCCCTTCAAAAAGAACAAATCAAGTTAATGAGTGAGGCTCTTAGCACCTTGAAAGCAGACAACTCTTCATCTATAGAAGATGCAGCAAAGGCTCTTAATGAATCCTCCAATGCTCGTAAATCTAAAGAATATATAGATCTAAAAAAGGCTTTAGAATCTATTAAAAGTGATGAAAAGGCAAAAATTATCTCTGATTCTATTGAGATGCTTAAATCACTTCTTCCATACGATGGAAATGCAAACTTAAAAGATCTAAAGGTAGATAACTCTATTGCTCAAGCAATACAAACCACATCTTATCCTGGAAATACAGATACTCTTAAGAAATTAGTAGTAGAAATTGAAATGCTTATTGGAAAAGAGCAAACCAAAACTGAAGAAGCCTACAAACAACAAATTATGTTAGAAAAGCTTCAATCTAAATTTAATTCAGGAACTTCAGAAAAAGATCGGCCAACTGCAATTGTAGTTGAATTTATCAATAATTCTTCTGAAAAGAAAACAGCTACACAAACAAAATTGTGGCAAAGATGTTGTGATGCTTATTTACAAACACTTAATCAGTCTCGTTAAACTTATAAGCATCTAACCATCGCATAGATCTATAAGCCCATAAGAATAATCCGCCCTTCACAATATAATCCATCAACAAAGTTGCAAATATATATTCTACTTTTGCATCAATAATAAATAATAATAATGCGAGCAATACCCTAATAAAAATTAGACAAGTCACCGTAATAATAAATGGTGTTCTAGTGTCCCCCGCTCCTCTTAGCGCCCCTCCAATTGAGAACTCAATAGCCATTAAAGGCTGCATAGATCCTAAAAGATAAATGAACAATACGGTCAGACGAATAACCTCTGGGTCATCAACCATGAGAGATGAAAGTTCGTTAGCAAAAATTACTATGATTAATCCAAAAATAGTCATGGATGCCATAGATAGTCTCATAGATCCCCAGCCAGATCTTATGGCTTGTTTTTGATCGTTTGCTCCAAGATGTTGCCCTACAAGAGTAGATCCTGCGATAGAAAATCCAAACCCTATAACAAATGCAAACGATAATAACTGTACACCAATACCATATGCTGCATAGGCCTTAGTTCCATAGGTTGCAATGAGGATGAGGAAAGCAGTAATACCGATTTGAAAGACAATTTGTTCTAATGCCGAGGGGTAACCAACATCGAGGATTTTAATTATTTTCTCTTTATTAATTGTATTTAAGGTTGAAGATTTTATTTTGAAAACATTGGAATACCAAAGTGTGAATAAAACCAAAAAGCCAAACAAAAAAGACAAACCATTTCCTATAGCAGCTCCTAAAACACCATAAGAATTAAAACCTAGATAACCATTGACCAATACGTACATTACAGAAACAGCAACGCCATTCATGACAACTGCAACAGCAAGCGGGGTTCTTACATCACCTACTGCTCTAAGTGCAGTGATTAGCCCAATACCAGCTCCAAAAAAAGGGAAAAAAGGAGACAAATACTTTAAATATACTACTGAGAGCAAGTGTGCTTCATCTTCCAATAAGAAAATGCTTACTATCTCGTCTGTAAATAGCCATAAAAGCAATCCTGAAATGGAAGAAATGATAATAACCAGTTGAAGTGTAGCTGTTAAGTATTCAGCTGCATTTTCATATTTTTTTGCTCCCCAATTCCTTGCAATGAGAGCGGTAGTACCGGCCAACACTCCCGTTAATATAGCCTGAAGAATAAAATTTACTCTTTGTCCTGTCACAGTAGCCGCAATTGCATCGGGACCTAAATTGCCCACAATTTTTATAGCGAATATAGATGAGGTTGCATACAAAAGATTAGTGATTATGGATGGCCATGCTAAATACCAAACGCCCAGTGATCCTTTGGGAATACTTGATTCCGCTGGAATAACTTGCATTTAAATTATCTCTCTATAGATTTGATATAAAAAATACCAAATAACAAGGTAAGCAATGATCCTTTAAATAATCCATCTTCTGAGTTTTTGATAGTTTTTGAAAAGTAAATAATTTCAATAAGGTGAGCAACTAAAAGAAGCCAAAATATTGCAGATCCAATTAAGCCAATGAAGCCTGGAAGAGGCTCAACAACATTTAAAATACCAAAAGCCCAAATAAGTAGAGTAACTATTTCTGAAAGTGCCATAAATAGATTATAGATTTAGTAAGTTGTTTTTCCTAGATTATTAAGAATCTGCTGATGCCTTCTTTTATCTATTGAATAGAATGAAAAAATTAAGAATGGGATAAGCAGCAGGATGCTTACAAAAGGTCCTTGGAGTAAGGCAAGGCTAGTTATTGATTCAGCTGATGGTATTGAACCACTGCCTCTGGGAAAATTGATTGCCTGAAGAGCTAAACCTGAGAGAAAAATACCAAGACCAGAATTAAGTTTTCCTATTAATGAACTGGATGCAAACATCAAACCTCGTTGATCTTTGCTTGTTTCTAGTTGCACCTCATCACTAACATCGCCAAGCATAGATTCTCTAACTATAGCCGAAGCAGCTAATGGTCCATTTGCAAAAAATACAAAAGGTACCAATGCAAAGAACAAATCCCAAGTTCCAACTTCTGGTAACCAGCCTAAGAAATAAAATGTTACTGGAAGAGCATGAACAAGTCCTGCTAACGCTATAGACCATAAAAGAATTGTTTTCTTTTCGAAACGATTGCCCAATATAGGAACTATTACAAAAGCTGCAAACGTGGCAATAAAATAAACGAATAGGAAGCTTGTAATCATGGCAGACTCAAATTCCCAAACATACGTATTCATATAAAGCTGAAGGGAGCTGCCCATTCCCCAACCCATAGCAATAAATAAATATCCAAAGAAAAATAGCCTAAATGATTTATTCTTTAAAGCAGCTCGAGTTGATTTTAGGATTTCCTGTATAGAAAAAGTTACTGCTTCTGAAACAGAGATTTTTGAATACTTTAATGTGGCAAAAAATGAAAGCAAAATCGTAACTGCCATCATAAGTGAGCCTACTAAAGCCAAATCATCCCAAGGCTCAGGATTTCTAGTTCCAGGTATATATTCAGGGGTATCACGCAAGAAGAAACCATAAGCTAAAAGCGCATTAGTCAGACCCCCAATCCAGGTAAATTGCTCACGAAATGCAAAAATAGAGGTTCTTTCAGAATAGGAAGAAGATAGTTCAGCTCCAAATGCTCTGTGAGGCACTTCAAACATAGTCATGCCAAGTCTAGTCAGAACTGTAAAAGATAGAATCCAGATAAATAGCTCAATTTGAGTCCAGCCATTTACAGTGTTTACAGAGAATAATAAGTAAAAAGATACACAAGCAGGAATAACCGCTAATACAAAGAATGGATGTCTTTTACCAAATTTGGTTGATGTTCTATCTGAAATCAATCCCATTAATGGATCGGTAAACGCATCCACAATAAGAGCAATTAAAATAGCTAAACTTGCTAGTGCTGGCTCTAAGCCAACAACGTTTGCATAAAAAAATAAGAGTAAGTAAGTGAAGGCATCGGTTTTAACACCATTAGCAAAGGCTCCGATACCATAAAAGATTTTTAAACTTAAATTTACCTTCATGTATGGCTAAGCAGCACGAATTCGCTCTAGTACATTATTCTCTATGGCCTGCCAAAAGAGCGTAATATCAAAGGAGTGAAGATCTCCATTGCGAGTAAATTTAACTAGATGATCGATGAGTTCACCTTTCATTTCTAAAAGAGATGTATCGGATACTCTAGCAGCAAAATCCTGCAAACGAGTATAACGAAGCCCTAATTTAGGGTAAGCATTCTTGGTTGCATAAAAATTAGTGAGAGTTGGTGAAGTCGAAGTTAACTGCACAGCATTATCTTCAGTGTTGTCATGCCATTTCTTGTCATGATGCCATGACAATGGATTGGTGCATATCAAATCCTGTTCCATATCCTCTCTAACCCAGCCTTCTGGGATCCAATACATATTATGAGCACGAACTCTTCTAAAACCCTCAACACCGCTGCACCAAGAAATTATTTCTTGTTGACCAGAACTTGAATTAGAAATTTTTAACCCTGGAAATAAAGAATCAAAATGTTTGGTTGGTACGATGTAACCAATAATATAGGCAGCAATAAGTTGTGCTTGAAGTTTGTTTTGGCAGACTTTATTAAATATGAGACGTTGAGCATGGAGAGAGCCTTGGCTATGAGATGCAATAATGAATTTCTTACCGTTGTTGTAATTATCTAAATAATAATCAAAAGCTTTCTCAATATCGGAATAAGCTAAATCTTGAGCCAGTTTTGGGCTTTCTGAAAGGTCAAAAAAAGAATAATAGGTAGCTTGCCTGTATTCAGGAGCATAAAAATTAGCATATTTAGCAAAAGCAGAGCCTTGAGTAGCTAAATGTGTAGAAGATCTTTCTGCCCAAGCAGTATCAGGATCTATTGTAGCATTCCACTGAGTACCAAAATAACCAGTGGGATGGATATAAAAAACATCTACATCGTATTTTTCGTTGGATTCATGATTGTGCGGGCTTAAAGTATGAAAAGATGATTTATGAGGTAAACCCAACCAAAATTTTTCATCTGAATAGTCAGGCGCCTCCGGCACATTATCATTATCAAACTCTTTATTGGGATCAATGGTTTGTAGGAAATGTTTAAAATCGTCGTTCATTTCCAGCTTGTTAATTTATTAACAGCTTTAGCTGTAGCAATGAGAACATCTTCCTGATACAAATTACTTTCTGTAAAAGCAATAGCTTTACCAAGTTGGGTAATAGACCCTTTTGCATATAACTTTCCTGGGCGACCAGGTCTTAAAAAATTAACACTTATATTTAAAGTTGCGCAGTTCGCTTTGCCTTCCATTTTATTGGCAACAGCATGCCCCATTGAAGTATCAAGCATCGCAGTAATGAAGCCACCTTGAATAATAGTTCCACCAGTGTGAGCAAACTCTTTAGAAACATCGAAATGCATAATCACTGCGTCTGATCCTTCATCGTAGTCAAAACCATTACAGCCTAATAGCTTTAAAAAAGCGGGTGGTTCATAGAACCAATTGTCCTCGGACATAATTAATTAACGATCTTAGAGTTTAATAGCTTGCTAGCATCTTTCATGCCGCCAGCATTAGTAAGATTGGTAAATCCTGCATCACTTAGAATGGTTCTAGCTGCCTCTGCTCTTCTACCAGCTCCACAGTATAAATATATTTCAGAATCTTTATGTTCTGATAGAGTTTCAAGCTTGGTTTCAATTTCGCTTAAGGGAATATGAATAGCAGATTCAAGATGCCCATTGCTCCACTCTTGATCAGTTCTTACATCAATGATCAACACTGCATCATTGCCTTTTACTAGTAATGGAATTAACAATAAAGCAATAGATAATAAAGATAATTTATATTTCATATTTAATTCCTCAGGATTTTTCGACAGATATTTTGATATCTTTAAGTAAGTACGCAGCACCTGCTAATAATACAATTGCACCTGCCTCAAATAATAATTGTTCCGGTTGAGAATCTTTACCTTGAAGAACAATTAATCTTGCAAGAGCTGTAATTGCAATAAACAGTGGATATAAAACTGGCAATACATGATTCCTAAAGTACACAGCAACCATCCCAAAAACCTCTGCATAAATAAACATAAGCAAGAGATCAGCTAATTCAATTACGCCTTTGTTAAAGATGACTAGTAATTCAAATAGAACAGCGCCAATAGTAAGCACGGCAATAAAAGCCAATATTACATCTTCAATTTTCCTAAACATCCTATAAGTATACCTAATTTAAATAAATTAAATGGAAGAATAAAGGCAATGTGGATTTGGGTTATTTGTTATAAAGTGGCGGAGAGACAGGGATTCGAACCCTGGAAACCCGCGAAGGTTTGCTGGTTTTCAAGACCAGTGCATTCAACCGCTCTGCCATCTCTCCG
>VMBT01002032.1_pt1 | contig 10328 bp, 7 predicted proteins | sample 4404301 | NCBI WGS metagenome assembly VMBT01 (sample SAMN12238535, study PRJNA552566) | marine metagenome | isolation source: Coastal seawater | place: USA: coastal Georgia, Sapelo Island | collected 2008-08/2009-08
GACGACATTAAATTATAAATATGTCACTCAACCCGAAGGTGACAATCGAGGAGTAGAAAAATGCGTTGCTCAAATGGATATGCGCTTAGTCTTATGATTGTGGTGGCACTCTCCGCGGTAAGTGGTTGCAATACGTCGGATTTCGATATGGATTTACGGCAAAACCAATACGGAACCTCCTATGCAGCGCGAGGGGTATTGGAAAAACGGCCCAAGCCGGATTCACGGGGGATCATAACTTATCCAAATTATCAGGTGGCCATCGCAAAATTTGGCGACACCCTTGAAATTTTGGCCAATAGAATTGGGGTAGATGCGCAATCTCTGGCGAATTACAATGGGGTTAAAACATCCGAAACCTTACGCCCCGGAGAAGTGATCGCATTACCAGGCAAAATTGCTGAGGTCGAAGCAGATCCGTCCAAGGGCCTCATCGATGTCGCGGAAATAGCCGAAAGTGCGTTAGATGATCCATCGCCATCGTCCGAAGCAGCAACGCCGCCCAAAGAACAAAAAACAACGCTGAGTTCTGAACCGATCCGCCACAAAGTAAAGCGCGGCGAAACTGCTTTTACTATTTCGCGGCTGTATAATGTCTCTATAAGGTCTTTGGCGGAATGGAATGCGCTTGATGCTGACTTCACGATCCGAGAAGGTCAATTTCTTTTGATTCCACTCACCAACATGCCGCCCCCCACTAAAGAAGCAGTTGTTAAGCCACCGGAAAAACCCGGCGAAGGAAGCGTAACCCCTACCCCGCCAAGCGCAAAAAACCCGCTTCCCAAGAATGACACCACCGAAGAAACACCCGCTGTGGTTAACGACGCGCCTAAAGTTGCCGCTCCAACTGGTGGGCGATTTGCCTATCCTGTGAACGGAAAGATCATTCGCGAGTATGTTAAGAACAAAACCGATGGCATAGATCTTAGCGCTGCGCCCGGCAGCACTATTGTGGCAGCGCAGGCTGGCACAGTTGCGGCCATTACAGCGGATGCGGATCAAGTCCCCATTGTTGTGATTAAACATGCGGATAATATTTTGACAGTCTATGCGAATGTCGCGGATATTTCTGTGTCGAAAGGCACTGCTGTAAGCCGCGGTCAACCTATTGGCAAAGTACGAAACGGCAACCCAGCGTATTTACATTTTGAAGTCCGCAATGGATTTGAAAGCGTAGATCCCATGGATTATCTCAAATAGTCACAGGCAGGTCGACCGGATTGGAGATACGAGATCCTATCAAATTTTGACGCTCAGGAACGTCTGGCATCAAAAAACTGGAAAATACCTGATCTTATACGCGTCTGAATCACGCAGCGAGCACACTTTCATTTTGCATCGCTTCTTTGATCAAATTGGCTTGGCTGGCCCTATCTTGTTCTGCAGTCTCTTGAAGATCGTTCTGACGTTGTTTTGCGCTTAAAATAGCTGATTGTAGATCTTTGTGCGATCCGTGTTTGGCGAGCGCCTTTTTCAAGTCTTCGCTGTCAAGTGCTGCTTTGGCCAAGTCTCGGGCTTCTTTACTTATTTGAACGATCACGCCGCGATGATGTGCCTGCGACTTTTCAGAGGTTTTGCTTTTTTCTACCTTTTCCGGGCCTGAGCTTTTGGAAGCTTGCTGCGCAGTTTGCTGTGCAGTCTGCTGCGCAACATAATTGTTTAGACCCGCGCTACTGATTTCAGCCATAATCTTTCTCCAACCGTTCTTTTACCTCATGTTGCAACATTCAGGCCAAATTATGAGTGTTCCCGGTTAAAACCTGTCTTGTATTTAATATTGGGCGTTAGGTCATTGTTTTCATGTCATTTAATCGGAAATTCTAGAAAATCTTCATGACCTTTTTTTAAACAAAGGTTCCGTTTTGCCGTTATCAAATCAAACAGAGGAAGCTTACATGTCAAGTCATGACGAATATTTAATCTCAATGATCTGGGGTGATCCGGAGTTGGAAGCCCGCTTTGAAGCCGCACCCTATTCGCTGTCTTCAAAGGACCTAACTCTCCTTGCTTCACATTTCAAATTTCTGAATTTTATTCAATCGTCTTAAAGGCAGCAGGCTGTCGTTTCTTCATAGGTTTCTTTCAATATTTCGATAGTTGGGCATTTCATTGCACAGCATGAACCATTGCGCCTTCTTCGCTTGGATCCAAATGATTGAGCTGGTCATCTACAGCTGCAATCAATTGTTTGAGAGAGAATGGTTTTGGCAAAAAGGAAGAATGTTCAATCTTTGCCTGTTCAACATCAAAACTGTCTTCTGCGTAACCGGATACGAAAATCACATTTACTTTTGGGTGCAAAACGCGCGCCTTTTTAACCCAAGTTGGACCATCCATACCCGGCATCACGACGTCGCTTACAAAAAGATCGATTTTTCTTTGGTTCCCCTCAAGAATTTCAAGAGCCTCCTCGCCGCTCGCAGCCTCTATGACGTCAAATCCCCGCAGCTTTAGAGCGCGAGACGCAAATGTGCGCACCGTTGTTTCATCTTCCACAAGTAAAATAACAGAGCCTTTGCGCATGGGCCTGACCGCTGTATTTTGGGTTCTGGCTTTCGGCGCTGCTATCGGCTCTGACGTACTAAAAGGCATAAGAAGCGTAAATTGTGTCCCCTCCCCAATGCCGCTCTCAACAAAAATAAAACCGCCAGATTGTTTTACTATTCCATAAACTGTTGATAGCCCTAGACCGGTGCCTTCACCGGTGCGTTTGGTTGTATAAAATGGTTCAAATATCTTTTGGAAGCTCTCTTTAGGAATGCCGCATCCTTGGTCTTTTACCGTGATGGATACATATTCACCCTCTTCAACGGTCGCTCGATCGCGTCTAAACGCTTCTCGCACAAAAAGGCGTTCGGTTTTTACGACTATTTCTCCGCCCTCGGGCATCGCATCCCGTGCATTTACCACAAGATTCATAAGGACTTGTTCTAATTGTCGCTTATCGGCACGCACATAAATATTTTCAGGCGAATGTTGCAGGTTTAAGGTGATGCGTTCACCCACCAGTCGGTTCAAAAGATGAGTCAAATCGCCCAATGTATTTCTAACATCCAAACTTTCCAGACGTAGCGTTTGTTTGCGAGAGAAGGCCAAGAGTTGAGCAACCAAAGCGGCAGCCCTATTTGCATTCTGATTGATTTGGCTGAGATCAGCGAAATCTTGATCTGCTTGATCGTGTCGTAACAAAAGTAAATCGCAATGCCCTGAAATTGCGGTTAAAAGATTGTTGAAATCATGCGCAATACCTCCGGCTAGTTGACCAATCGCTTGCATTTTTTGACTTTGGACGAACTGCGCCTCATGGGTTTTCAATTCCGTGGCATCACTTAACACCGCGATAAGCACTGGTTGGCCCCCCTCAAAACTGCGGGAAAGCGAAACTTGGACATATTTTTCTTGCTCGGACCTTTTTAACTGCAAGAAATTTGGGTGATTTAGGCCCCGCCCTCTCTGCGCGTCCAAAAGCCAATCGGAAATTGGTCGTCCCAGTCCTTCCAAAAGGTTTTGCAACATAAGGCCTTCGAAGTTGGCGACTGAAAGCAGTCTTTCTGCATGAGCATTAGCTTTCAGGATCAGACCATCGACCGACACTTTCAACATTGGGACCAAGAGCGCATCAAATTCCATGTCAATTGCGCGCGCTTTATCCTCGTAAGCATCAGGTGGCAATAAATACACTTCACTTTGATGATCGTCTTTGCGGTGGCGCAGCACAAGATAAAATTCTTGGGCCTCTCCGTCTGACAGCAGATTAACTGACCCCCACCTTATTTTACCGTTTGGAAACAAATTATTGAATGTTTTTCCGTTATCCGCGGCGTCTGCGATGAACTTACAATTTGTTGACAAAATATGGTTGTCACGATCAAGGATTACGACCGGAGTTTTACTTTCGTATTGATTTGACTGCTCGCGTTTGCGTAACGTCCAGAGAAAATGTTCATCCGTATCCAAATTCGCCGTTAGTTCGAATGATTGCCCATCCATAAACACCCTCTTCATAAAACTTTCATTGGGATTGTTCATGAACAACCGCACATGTTCAGAAATATCGCGGTCTGCTTTCCGAAGAAGTTTCGCGATATTTTTACTATTTGACGTGTTGAAAATTTCCCAAAATAGTGGATTTGCAAAAATAACATGGCCATTCGGGTCGCTTATGGCTGCAGCGAGGCCAGTATTATTCATTTGCCTGAGCATTTTTTTAAGAATGTTTGAGCGCAATAAAGACTGGGCACCACCGTACAAATCTAGGATGGAACAGCATATGATAACGCTTAACGCAGCGGAGCGTATTCCCAAAGCGATGATATTGGATGGAAAGGCGAAACTAAAGCACCAAGCTGCAAGGCCAACGAAAATGAACATTAGCCAACTGGGAGGCTGGATCGTCCCGATTCCACTGGATTTATAACTGTCGGGGAGATGCACTGGCCAATCCCGTCCTTTTCAATCTTTGTTATTGAAGACCGAAACTAGGGTTAACCGGTTAACACAGACTTAAAGCCTAATGAAGTTTATGGTTTTTGCAAATAACAAAAATAAAACCCATCGCCTTTTTCTGAGGGGTAAAATTGTCTTTCATCCAAGATGCTCCACCCGGGATGTTGTGACAAAAAGTGATCAATTTGATCTCTGTTTTCCCTCTTCAAGACAGAGCAAGTTGCGTAAACAAACAACCCGCCCGAACGCAAGTGCGATGCAGCCTCGTTAAAAATCGAATATTGTAAAGACAACAGACTGCTTAATGCAGCTGCATCAAGCCGCCACTTTCCCGCCGGATCGCGACGCCATGAACCGCTTCCGGAACAGGGAACATCAGCAAAGACCAATCCGAATTCTTCTCTTTTCAGCGCAAGACGGTTCATTATTTCGACCTTGGCGCCTGCGCGTTTTGCGCGTTCTTCTAGCGGAATTAGGCGTTTGGTAGAAGCATCATATGCGTGAATTTTATCACTAAAATGATCGGCCAGAGCCAAAGTTTTCCCTCCGCCTCCGGCGCAATAATCCAAATAAGGACCGACAATGGTTAAAGGAATTTGAGCAATGCTTCTTTGACTTGACGCGTCTTGCAATTCCACAAAACCATTTTGATAACTATCAGAGATTTGAATTGCTCTTTGACCTTCCGTAACGCAAAGCGCAGTTCCGACTTCGGGATGAATTTCAGATATCACTCCTTCATTTCTTAGCTTGTCCACCGCGTCCTTTGGTGAAATTTTTTGACAGTTAACGCGCAAGAAAACGGGTGCGCGTCTTGTCAAAGCATCGGCAACCTCTTCAGCCCGATCTCCTAAATCGTCCTTCCAAATGGGCCATAACCAATCAGGGATATCGAACGCTTCTGGTAGAGACAAACTTTGGTTCGTTGCATTTTCCTTATCTTCAAGAGGAACTGGCGCAAACCGACCGCCCGTGAAAATTTCCGTTGGGTCTATGCCGTCTTCTCTCAGTGCCGCAATGAGAATGGCACGTCCGCTAAGAGCCCCCCCCTTGCCCGCCAAAGATCTCAGCCTGCGGAGTGCTCCATAAACATGGTCGCGGATCGCTGCCCGATCCTTGGAGCCGGCATAGCGATTTTTTCTGGACCATGTCGTCAGAGACAATTCTGCGCGAAACCCGTTGTGTAAAATTTCATCAATTATTTCGATTGCCGCCTGCACGCGGGCTGCAGGCGTCATCGTTTACACTCCGCGGTAGTTCGGGCTTTCACGTGTGATTTGCACGTCATGTACGTGGCTTTCCTTCAATCCCGCTGCAGTAATTTTCACGAATTGGCAGTTTTTGCGCATAGCCTCTATCGTAGCACAGCCTGTATACCCCATCGCGGCACGCAAGCCACCTACCATTTGGTGAATCACTGTGTTTGCAGAGCCTTTATAGGGCACCTGTCCTTCGATACCCTCCGGAACAAGCTTGTCTCCGGCGACATCTTTCTGAAAGTACCTGTCCGCAGATCCTCGGGCCATTGCGCCCATTGAGCCCATACCGCGATAAGATTTGTAGGAGCGTCCCTGATAAAGGATGACTTCGCCGGGACTTTCGTCGGTACCGGCAACCATACTGCCCACCATCGCGCAGGATGCACCAGCCGCAATCGCTTTGGCAAAGTCCCCCGAATATTTAATACCACCATCAGCGATAATTGGGATGGATCCTGCCGCATCAACACATTCCATGATTGCGGTCAGCTGAGGGACACCAACGCCAGCCACAATCCGCGTTGTACAAATGGATCCTGGGCCGATCCCAACCTTTACCGCATCTGCACCCGCATCTATCAGGGCCTTTGTCGCCTCTGCTGTGGCGACATTGCCTGCCACGACCTGTATGGCATTAGAGAGCTTTTTGATGCGGGTGACGGCGGCAGCAACACCTTCGGAGTGACCATGTGCCGTGTCAATAACGACCATGTCTACTCCTGCATCAATCAAGGCTTCACTGCGTTCAAATCCAGCATCCCCAACCGTCGTTGCAGCGGCCACGCGCAACCGGCCCAACTCATCCTTGCAGGCGGTTGGATTTAAAACGGCCTGTTCCGTATCTTTCAGGGTCAAAAGACCCGTCAGTTTACCAGACTGATCGCTCACCAAGAGCTTCTCGATACGGCGCGCCTTCATCAGGTTGATCGCCTCGTTTCGATCTGCGGGCTCTTGCAGGACTGCTAGATTTTCAGAGGACATCATCACACGTACAGGGGTATTGCTTTGACTGGCAAAACGCATATCGCGATTGGTTACAATGCCGACAAGCTTTCCTTGCTCATCCACGACAGGAAACCCCGTAACGTTATATCGTTCTTGCAGTGCTTTTGCGTCAGCCAGAGTTTGATCAGGCGTCAGCGTGATGGGATTATAAACGACGCCACTTTCAAAGCGTTTGACGCGCCTGACTTCACGGGCCTGTTGTTCGGTATTCAAATTGCGGTGAATGACCCCGATACCGCCTGCCTGTGCCATAGTGATGGCCATGCGCGATTCAGTGACCGTATCCATCGCTGAACTGAGCAAGGGGATATTCAATGAAATGGATTTTGTGACAAAGGTTTTTGTGTCAGCTGTATTTGGCAGCACGTTGGACGCGCCTGGTACCAGCAAAACATCGTCAAAGGTAAGAGCCTCGCGAATCTGCATCGATCAATCCTTTTGGAAGGGAACACTTGGCGGGCGTCTATCTCATGAACTGAGCCAAAAGGAAAGGGCAAAGCTTATCCGCGCCGTCTTCTGCGCCGCCCTGCCCCTTGGGCATTATCGCTTGGGCCTGTGTTGAACGACACATCCGGAAGATTTACCACTTTCTTCAATTCTAAAAACGCATCCGTTTTATGGGGAATAGCGTTTGCTGCCACAAAATGATCCTGAAACTTTGGCTCAATAGCTGTTTCAATTTTAGTTATCTCTCCGACTGTTTTTTCGATCCCTGCGCGTGAAGAAATATTGCAAAGAGCGATGCGTGCACCCGTACCCGCGGCGTTGCCAGCAGAAAAAACCTTATCCAGTGGAACATCGGGAATCATCCCCAATACCATAGCGTGCTTGCTTGAAATATGGGCACCAAAGGCACCGGCCAGAACGACCCTGTCGACTTTGTCGACCTGCATTTCATCCATTAACAGCCGCGCACCGGCGTAAAGCGCAGATTTCGCGAGTTGAATTGCGCGAATATCGCCTTGGGTCACCGTTATTTTTGTTCCACCCTCTTCCTGCGTATCAAAGATCAAATATGAAAACGTACGCCCATCGGGGATCATCCGATCGGTTCCAGTTGCCTCTGGTGATCCAAGCAAACCGCTTTCGTCCATCAAACCCGCAATGCGCAACTCTGCCACTGCTTCGATAATTCCTGATCCGCAGATGCCTGTGATCCCTGTCGCTTCGGTTGCTTGCGCAAATCCCGCCTCATCTGACCACAACTCAGAGCCAATAACGCGAAAGCGGGGATTTTTGGTGATTGGATCGATTTCAATCCGCTCAATCGCGCCAGGTGCTGCACGTTGACCTGAACTGATCTGAGCCCCTTCAAACGCGGGTCCGGTTGGTGAAGAACAGGCCAGAACGCGGGTATCATTTCCAAGAAGGATTTCTGCATTGGTTCCAACATCGACCAACAGCACGAGGTCTTTGGATTTGTTGGGTTCTTCCGACAAGGCAACTGCCGCGGCATCTGCCCCAACATGCCCTGCAATACAGGGAAGAATATAGCAGCGGGCCGATGGCGCCATTTTTGACAATCCAAGCTCATCTGCCCCAAAGCTGAGCGAACCGGATGTGGCCAGGGCAAAGGGCGCCTGACCCAATTCAACAGGGTCAATCCCCAGAAGCAAATGATGCATGACCGGGTTGCAGACAAAGACAACCTCTAAAATCTGTGCGGAGTCGACCGAGGCCTCTTGCGCGAGTTCATCGATCAATACATTAATCGCGTCGCGCACTGCCTGTGTCATTTCACGATCCCCGCCGGGGTTCATCATCGAATAGCTTACACGGCTCATGAGGTCTTCGCCAAATCGGATTTGCGGATTCATGATGCCGGAACTGGCGACAACCTCACCGTTCGTAAGATCGCAAAGATGGGCCGCAACTGTCGTCGAACCGAGATCTATGGCCAACCCAAAAATACCCGTCTCGTGAAGGCCTGGCCAGAACGCCGTAATCCTTGGCGCCCCACCAGTATGATCATTGTAAATGGCCACGGTGACTTGCCATTTGCCCTTTCGTAAAACGGGTTGAAGCTTTGTTAGCAGACTAAGATCACAAGTAGGTGTAGGGATGTCCCACTGATCCCTGAGCGCCACTGTCAAACGTTCAAAATCTCCCGTTGGCTCGTGCATATCCGGTTGGGCAACCTCAACAAAATAGAGCCGGGTGGCGGGATTCATTTCGATGGCTCTGGTGCTTGCAGCTTTACGTACAACCTGTTTATGCACCTGACTTTCCGCGGGAACATCAATCACCAAATCACCCATGATTTGGGCCTGACACCCAAGCCGGCGACCCTCCTTTAGGCCCCTCTTGTCCTTATAGCGCTGTTCCACCGAGTTCCATTCGGATACTGCAGTATCGGCTACTGTAACACCATGTTTGGGAAATTGCCCAAAAGAGGGCGTAATTTGACATTTGCTGCATATACCCCGCCCCCCGCAAACGCTGTCCAGATCGACACCCAATTGCCGTGCAGCGGTTAGAACTGGTGTCCCAACAGGAAAATGCCCTCTCTTTCCAGAAGGGGTAAATACGACCAGAGGATCTTTTGTCATGTAAGGGACCTTTGTGCAGCCGGTTTAAAAACCAATTAAACCTTTGACGTCGCCAATAAAGATCCACAAGCGTCATTTCAAGGTAAATTGGCGCCACCCTGAACGACGTGAGTTGGGCTGAGGAAACTCAGGTTCTGAGATATACTTGTTCAATTAAATGTTTATTATCAGTTATTTAAATTGCTTTATTAAACTGCCTATTATGCGCAGGCCAGCGGCCTGCGACAATAGAGCCTCAGCAAAGAAGCATATTTGGAAGAAATCAGAAAAACGCCTGCAGACCAGTTTGTGCCCGTCCGAGGATAAGCGCATGGACATCATGCGTGCCCTCATAGGTGTTTACTGTTTCAAGGTTGCTCATGTGACGCATCACTTGAAAATCTTCTGAAATTCCGTTTCCACCGTGCATATCCCGCGCCATGCGCGCGATATCAAGTGCCTTGCCGCAATTATTGCGTTTTACAATGCTGATCATTTCTGGCGCTGCATTGGCCTCATCCATCAACCGCCCGACCCTGAGAGACGCCTGTAATCCCAAAGAAATTTCTGTCTGCATATCGGCGAGTTTCTTTTGGAACAGCTGCGTCTGTGCCAACGGTTTATTAAACTGTTTGCGATCCAGCCCATATTGACGTGCGGCGTGCCAGCAAAACTCTGCAGCGCCCAAAGCGCCCCAGCTAATTCCATATCGTGCGCGGTTCAGGCAGCCAAATGGGCCTTTCAATCCCGAAACATTCGGCAAGAGAGCATCTTCGCCAACCTCGACGCCATCCATCACTATTTCGCCGGTCACAGAGGCACGCAGAGACAGTTTGCCTCCAATTTTCGGGGCGCTCAGGCCTTGCATCCCTTTTTCAAGAATGAAACCACGAATTTTACCCCCATGTGCATCAGATTTTGCCCAGACCACAAAGACATTAGCGATCGGTGCATTTGAAATCCACATTTTTGACCCCGTTAAACGGTATCCGCCATCGATTTTCTCGGCGCGCGTTTTCATTCCACCCGGATCAGATCCGGCATCGGGTTCGGTCAAACCAAAGCAGCCAATCTTTTGACCTGTGGCAAG
>VMBT01002034.1_pt1 | contig 10318 bp, 12 predicted proteins | sample 4404301 | NCBI WGS metagenome assembly VMBT01 (sample SAMN12238535, study PRJNA552566) | marine metagenome | isolation source: Coastal seawater | place: USA: coastal Georgia, Sapelo Island | collected 2008-08/2009-08
CAAATAATGCTACAGCTGGTGGGGCTTTGATAATGATGATGGCACTAGGTATACCAGGTGATATTGTAACAGCTGTAATGTTAGGCGCTCTCATGATACATAATATCATTCCTGGGCCTACTTTTATTCAAGATGAACCCCTATTAGCCTATGGAGTATTTATAGCTTTTTTTGTTGCTCATTTTTTTATGGTAGGCTTGCAGGCATTTTCTTTGAGAATTTTTTTACTAGTAACAAAAATTCCTATGTACGTTTTAGCATCAGTTATATTAGCCTATTGTGCAATTGGTGTATTCGCTTTACACAATATTGTTTTTGATATCTGGGTAATGTTCTTTTTCGGTATAATTGGATATTTTATGAAAAAATTAGGCTTTCCTCTAGCACCAATGATTCTTGGAGTTGTGTTAGGTAGGTTGGCAGAGCTTAATTTAGCTAGGGCTACAGGAATAAGTGATGATTTGATGCTATTTTTAACAAGACCTTGGTCTATGTTTTTCTTATTAATGGCTGTTATATCTGTAATTTTCCCATTTTACCAGAATGCAGAGAAAAACACTCCCTTTTCAAGACTTTATGTCCCAATTTCTATGATTGCTCTATCATTACCTTTGTTTTTAATGGATAGTCCAGTAAGAATGGTGGTTGCATCAATATTAGTTCTGTCTGGCGGGTACTTTCTGTATAAAAGCTTTAATAATATTAAAGCTACCTGATGAATTGATTTACATAATCTGAACCTAAGCCAACATTCGTAAAATGATTTCTTGCGGCTTCAATCCTATCAAAAACATCTGTTGAGCCAATAGTATTCCCATTTTCATCACAATAAATTAACGCACCAGTGTTATGAAATAACGTAATCATTTCTTCACAATCATCGTCAACAACTAAAGTATGGATTTCTCCAGGAGGTTCAAATAGGTATGAACCTTCAGTTGCAACCCAATCATGTTCTAAATATCTCCAAGATCCTTTAATAACAAAACCATGGACAGGCGCAGGGTGTCTATGGCGTGATAAAAATCCACCCCCAATAACTTTTGTTAAATGTACCCAATAACCTTGACTAATATTATAGCATAATGGTCTAGACCATCGCCCAGGAGATAAAGGAACCCAAAGTCTATCGTCATCTTTTGAAAAACTATCTTTTATAAATATATCTGGAATAATACCTTCAGGTTTTGGGCCGTTATATGCACTTGGTATTATAGGTTTTGATTGTTCATTCATATTTTTCTCCTAAAGATTAGCTTTATATTAGTGATAGATAATTGATAATCAAACGAAAAAAAGGACGAAGGATGGGGGTCCTTCGTCCTTGTCTTTTAGATGACATAATAGCTACCTTGGGGGAGGAATATGAGCTTATTCTTATGCCATCTTCAATTAATATTCATGGGAGGAGGTACGAATACTAATCTTTTAAATTATTTATGCAGCTACCTTATCTTCAATCTTATTGTCTTGCTTAACTGACTTTTCTAAACCTAAGTTTCCTGCAGGGAAATCTACAACATCTGTCTTGTTGAAGAAGTCACCATTTAATACTTGCTGTCTTGTATATCCAATATCAGCTAATGTTCTATCATCTAAACTCAATAGAGCTTCTCTTGTTTTTGATACGGCAATCTTGTTAAAAGCTGAGGTAACAAATTCATTTAATCTTGCTAAAAAAGTATTTTCCATTTTCTTCATCATTTCTTTCTAAGTTTTAAGAAGGATTATTCCTTCGTTGTTAATGATATACGCCTTAAGAATTAAAAAGAGAATAGGGGTAAATGGAATTTCATTGTTTCCAAAATGGAAATATTTAACAAAAATGCAATATAATTATTCCCTAATAGGAAACAATGTGTCCTCTTTGTGGCAAGTATTAATGGGTTTGTTTATATGTATTATGTTTGTCTTGTATTTATAATTTTCACTGATGATATTTTTATTTAACTTTGTATTTTTTTAATTAATAATTAAAGTCATTATCATTGATTTTTTATAGGTACTCCGTGTCAAAAGCTTTTTTATTATGGTGGATACAAATAGTTACAGTATCCTTTGCTGCAATATTAATTTTTACCTATGGTTGGTTCGAGAAATTGTATGACTCAGATCAAACTAAAATCAGTTTTATAATAATTACTATTTTTATTGCAGCCTCAATTGCCACAGGATTTTTAAGTTTTAGATCTGAATATGTATATAAAAAAATAAGTAACTATATTTGGTTTGCCTCAGAAACTATGGTTACTCTTGGTTTAATAGGAACAGTTGCAGGATTCTTATTAATGTTAAGTTCGGCTTTTGATAATTTAGATGTAAGTAATGTTGAAAATGTTCAGAAGGTAATTTCTAATATGGCTTTGGGAATGAGTACAGCTTTATGTACTACTCTGTCTGGTTTAATAGGAAGTGTATTAACCAAAATACAAATGGTTATTTTAGAAAATAATTCTAATTATGAGTGATCCTAGATATAGATCTTCATTTGGTTTTATTGACCTATTATTCAATATGCTTATTGGTTTTGTTTTCTTATTTATGCTTGCATTTTTATTAATAAATCCAGTTGCAAAAAAAGAGACAATTAAACCTAAAGCTGAATATTTTATAGAACTTGAATGGGATGGAGAAAAACCTTTTGACCTAGATATTTGGGTTAAAGATAACATGGGTCATGTGGTTAGTTTTAGAAGACCAGATGATGCTCTGATACATCTTGAGAGAGATGATTTGGGAACAATTAATGACACTTACGTAGATCAGAACGGTAAAATTGTTTATCTCAAAGAAAACAGGGAAGTGGTTGCTATTAGGACACCTGAGGCTAGATCCTATCTTGTTACTATACATTTCTATAATGCTAGAAAATTTCCGGCTCCGCTAACTCACGCTACAGTTAAATTACTCAAAGTTAATCCCTATAAAGAAGAGTATACTAAAAAATTACTTTTTAGTGCTGAAGGCCAAGAACTACCTGCATTTAAATTTAGAGTAGATTATAATGGTATTGTGCATGTTGATCCAACAAATGAGCTTATCATTGATGGTGAAGTTATTCGAAAAGGAAGTGGAATATAATGCTTGATTTTTCTATTAGCTCAGGTCAGTTAATGTTAATATGGTCATTTGCTGGTGCAATTTGTTGTTTACCATTTTTTACAAGAAATATTTGGCAAAGATTTTTTACAGTTCCAATAATATTCATTGCGATATGGTTAAGTTTTTATACTAATCATGAATTTATAGGTAGGCCTATGTATGATAGGCCACCTGATGAATTTGTATATGAGCATCATGCTGTCATATATGACAAAGGAGATCGTTTCATTGTATTATGGGCTGTCAAAGATGGAATAAATAAGTTATTTAAATTTCCTCATACAGAACAAAATGAAGAAGCTTTAGATCAAGCCAAAAGAAATGCTGAAAGATCTGGAGTACCTCAGATGGGCGAGATTGTTAAAGAAAGTCAAGCGGACAAAAGGTCTAGGAATAATGAATTTACTCTGAAAACTTACAGGTTTCCTTTTCAAAAAATGATGCCAAAATAATTGATTTCAACTTAAAATTTTTGCTTGATGTAATCGCTTAGGATTGGTTGTATTTTATTTGACATAGTTGAAAAAGAATTTTCCCATAATTGTTTTTGTTCTCCAATATCATGGCCCGTTAGTAGTAGGGTTCCAAATGGTCCAACTTTATCTATTAACTCGATTAGCTTATCTGTCACTGTTTTTTCGCTACCAATTATAATTAAATCTTTAGCTTTTTTCATTGCATCAGGTATTTCGCTTTGTAAATTAATATCATCTCCAGCTATTCCAGAAGCTAGTTTTGAAACAGAGTTTAAGTAAAGAAAATAATTAGTAAAAACACCTTTGGGATCATCTAAGATATCATTAGCTTCATTATCAGAAGAAGTAATAAGAACACTTCTTCCCACACGCCATTTATCATAATTGGGATTTTTACCAATATTATTTGCGGCTTCTTTATAAGTTGGCCAATGTGTTGCAATATCATCAGTACTAACGAAGTTACCTGAAATAGGAATCCAGCCCTTCTCTCCAGCTAATTTGGCAGTCATTGAATTAGGATTTTTAAGCGACACTGCTATCTCTGGATATGGTTGTTGAAAAGGCTTAATAAATTTTCCTATTCCTAGTTCACTTAAAACATTTTTGGTTAAAGAAATATCTAAAAACTCACCTTTATAACTGTAAGTGTCATTATCTTCCCAAAATTTGATAATAGCCTCTACTGACTCAATCATTGTTAGGGCCCTTGAACGACCATCCATATTGTCAAAAAGTTCCCAGTCACTCACTAAGCCTCCAGCACCAACTCCAAGAATAACTCTTCCTTTTGATAAATGGTCTAGCAAGCTGACTTGCCCTGCTACCACTGCTGGATGTTGTTGAGGCAATGATATGACGCCAGTCCCAAACTTAATTTTTTTAGTCTCTGATATTAAAGAGGCGTGGAAAATTAAAGGAGATGTTACTGGTTCCGCAGTTGAGCTATAATGCTCACCCATCCAAGCCTCAGAAAAATTCAGCTTATCTGCCAACTTAACTAATTGTCTATCCTCTTCGTAGGAAGTGGTAAAGTTTTTGTTAGCCGGATGAAGTGGCATCATGAACAAGCCAAGATTAAGCATAAATTTTCTCCAAATTAATCTCCTAATTTATTATAATTTATTTCAATTTATTTAAAATAAGTTTTATGAATTTATATTAAAATTTAAGAATAATAGAGCCTGTAGAGAGCCTGTTTTCAAGCATCATTTGAGCTTCTTGAATATCATCTATGGAAAAAACTTTGTCTATATTAATTTTTATATCTTTATTCATTATCATTTTAAAAAAAGCGTCTGCATTTTTTTGCATTTCACTACTATCTTTGATGTATGTATTTAGCCCGCCAGTTGCAATGGAGCCAGAAAATGAACGTAATTGATTTATATTTATAGGTTCAATTGGGCCTGAAGATATTCCAAAACTTACTATTCTACCCTTTGGAGCAAGACAACCTATACCTTTTTGAAATGTATTTTTGCCAACGGAGTCATATATTACATCAACGCCTTTATTATCTGTGATTTCAAAAACTTTTTTGACGAAATCTTCTTTAACATAATTGATAGTATAATCGCATCCATTTTCCATTGCTATTAGTTCTTTTTCTTTAGTGCTAATAGTACCTAAAACTCTGGCCCCAATTTTATTTGCCCATTGACATAAGATTTGTCCAACACCCCCAGCCGCAGCATGTACTAATGCAGTGTGATGTTTTTTTAGCTGAAATGATTCATTTATTAAGTATTGTGATGTTAATCCTTGTAATGTTGAAGCTGCAGCCACTTTAAGTTCAACATGGTTATTTAGTTTAATGACTCTCCTTTCGTCTAAATTCATTAATTTTGAGAATGAGCCAAGATTCATGCAGTGAGTAACCTTGTCACCTATATTAAATTTAGAAACATTAGATCCTTTTTCTACAATAGTTCCTGACGCTTCCATGCCCATAATGGATGGTAAATTTTTTAATGGATAAGCACCATTTCTCTGATTAATATCAATAAAATTAAGGCCTGCATATGAGTGCTCTATCATTACTTCATTTGAATTAAGTTTCTTTACGTCGCTTTCTTCAATCTTCAAGACGTTTGCTGCACCTTGTTCATAAATTCTTACTACTTTAGACTTCATTATATTTTCCTTAAAAATTAATTAGGAAATTTCCTATTATTTCTTTCCCGCCCTCACTACCAAATGACTCTGGGTGGTATTGAATTCCATAAATTGGATACTTTTTATGTGATATAGCCATTATTTCACTTTCAAAAGGAATGTCTTTACTATCTAAGGTTGAATCTAAATTATTACCATCATGTGAAATACCATTAATTTTAAAGCATTTAGGTAATGAATTTTTATCTACAATAAGTGAATGATATCTCATAATTTCAATATTTTGAGGGATTTTTGCATGAAGTCCTATTCCATCATGAATTAAAAACGAAGTTTTACCGTGCATCGGCTCCTTAGCCTTAATAACTTTCCCTCCAAACGAATAGCATATTCCTTGCATTCCAAGACAAATTCCTAAGATAGGTATTTGTGGACCCATTTTTAAAATCACATCACTACAAATCCCAAAATAATCTTTATTTTCAGGTGATCCTGGTCCTGGTGATATAATTATTTTATTAGCATTTAATTTTTTTATAGATTCTAGAGATATTTCATCATTTCTTTTTACAATTACTTTAAATTGATCAGATATAAAAAATTTATTAAGAATCTCACCACAATATTGGTACAAATTGAAAGTAAAAGAATCATAATTATCAATAATTAGTATGTTCATATTAAAAATCTTCTTGGAAAGAGTCTAAGACTGTTTTCATCGCTGCTAACTTTCTTTCGATTTCTATGTATTCTTTATCTGGATCAGAGTCGTATACATTTCCACCACATGTTTGAGCATAAGCTTTGCTTCCTTTTATGAAAATAGATCTAATAGGGATTGCAAAAGTACAATCTCCATTAAAGCCAAATTGTCCAATAGCCCCTCCATAGGGACCTCTGCCATCTTCTTCAATTTCATTAATGATTTTCATTGCTTCAATTTTAGGAGCTCCCGACAGAGTTCCGGCAGGAAAATTAGAGGCTAACGCTGAAAACATATCCTCACGTTCATCAATAATACCTGCGATCTCTGAAGAGATATGTTGGACATGTGAATATTTCTTAATATCCATAAGATTTCGAACTTTAACTGTTCCAAATTTAGATACTTTACCTAAATCGTTCCTATGTAGGTCCACTAACATGTTGTGTTCAGCAATTTCCTTAGCATCATTTAGTAACTCTCTTGCCAATTTAAGGTCTTCTGTTTTATTAGCTCCTCTTTTCGTAGTACCTGCTAATGGGAAGGTTTCCATTTCACCATTTTTAAGCCTAAACAGTAGCTCAGGGGAAGCTCCAATTATAACTTGATCCTTAAATTTCATATAATACATATGAGGTGATGGGTTTAATGATCTTAATTTTAAATATATTTCGGTTAAGTCACCTTCAATTTCATAGTGACTCTTAAAACCTACTTCACATTGAAAAATCAAACCATTTTTAATATCATTTTTTATTTTTAGAACTGTTTTTCTATGTTCCTCTTTCGTCATTGAATCTCTTAAAAATTTAGTTTTTACGCTTTTGTTAAAAGAAAGTTTTTTATTTAAAATTTTTTCAATTTCTGCAATTCTGCTTTCTTCATAAAAATAGTAAAAAATTTCTCCTGTCATTTGGTCATATATTAAACCATCAAGAAATATTCCAAACTTAAAGCACTCAAAGTTTTTATTTTTTTTAATATTCAGAGAATTTTCAAAATAATTTATGCTGTCATAGCTTATAAAACCAACTAGACCTCCAGCATACTTTCTTGAAATAACATTTTGAGGTATAATATCCCTTAGTTTTAGATAAGGATTTTCACAAGTATATTTAAATTTTTTAGCACTTTTTGTATTTTCTAATATTAATTCACTTTTATTTTCAGAATACACTAAATATTTAGGATCAAATCCTATGATATGATAGCGAGATATATTACTTTCTTCACCTAAGGACTCGAACAAAAAACAATTTGAAAAACTTTTTTCAATTTTTCTAAATAATTCAAAAAAGTCTTGATCACTTCCAATATTTATATATGTGGGCTTGCCTTCAATTTTAATTTTTGGTGCCTTTTTATTATTATCATTCATCAAATTTATTTTTCTTTAAAGTGTCGATTATATTAGATTCAATTTTAAATATTTTTTCATTTTCAAACGCTTGTGCACCTCTTGTCACGGTTGCAATTCCAACACCTAATTCTTCAGATATTTCTCTTTGTTTTTTTCCTTTTAGTAGCATTTGAAAAATACTTAGACGATTATCTAGTTCTTTAAGCTCTTTAGAGGTAAAGAGAGCTTTCAGTAATAATGTCATTTTAATTACATCGTTAGTCTCAGTTAGTAGTTTTGTTAATAAATTTGTTTTCATGTACTAGTACAAAAATTATCAGGGCAAGTAAATTAAAATTATGATTTTTTTATTTTTTTATAGTGCTTTTAAATTACCTGCGGAAACTTTTCCGTCTTTTCCATCTTCGAGTTCATACTCGACTTTTTGATCAGGTTCAAGGGTCTTCATGCCTGCTGCTTGCACTGCACTTATATGCACAAAAACATCTTTGTCTCCACCTTCTGGCTCAATGAAGCCATACCCTTTAGTAGGATTAAACCATTTAACTGTTCCTGTGGCCATTTTAATTTTCCTTGTCTTAACTCTTTTTATAATAAAGAGGTTTTGGTTATATTATTTTATTAATGAATCATGTCGAAAGATAACATGTCTACAATAAATATCTAACCATATTAAAATATTGCTCTTATAGCAAGATAGAAAAATATGGTATCTAATTAATAATCAGCTTCTTGTGCTTTTATTATAGAAGTTACGGCTGTGTTGAAAGGTGTATCAATATTATTTTCAATACCTAGTGTCACTACCATTCCGTTTATCGCATCAATCTCAGATAATCTTTTTGCTTCTACATCTTGGAGCATTGATGGCTTTGAGTTTAGAAGCTTTTTTCCAAATTCAGTTATGTAATCAACAGTATCATCAAAAGTGAAATTAACATTTTTTAAATCACCCATCTTTTTTGCTTCTAATGCACAACCTTTAGCAATGTTGTACATGTGTTCATTGCTCATGACTTCACCTAAGGTTTTCCTAAATATTGAGCATGATCCACTCCATGCAACATTACATATGAATTTTTCCCAAATTAATTGTTCAATATCTTCAAATGCTTTCGCATTAAAACCTGCATCACACCATATTTTAACTAATTTTTCTAATCTGGGTGTAATACCCCCATTCATTTCTCCAATTCTAATCATACTCATATTGTTATGATGGGCATGACCTGGGCCAACCATTGATGCTCCAAAACCTTGTGCAACTCCTAATAATATATTTTTTGATGGCATGTAAGAGGCAATTCTTTCACCTGCACCAAGACCATTTTGAATAGTCAGAATGAGAGAGTTATCTGATATAATGTTACTTAATTTTGATGCTACCGAACCAACACCATCTGCTTTGGTTGCAATAATAAATAACTCACAATCTTTTGCATCTTCAATTTTATTTGAGGCTTTTATATTTTTGACAGTATTATCACCACTAAAACCTGAGACTCTCAAACCATTAGTCCTAATAGCATCTAAATGATCTTCCCAAAGATCGATTGCAATCACTTCATTATTATTCTTTGCGAGAAAGGATGCATAGATAGATCCCATTGCACCAGCACCAATTACTGCAATTTTCATTTTAAAATCTCCATTATTCTTTTATGAAAGTACCGTTATTTAACTCTGTCATAGCTAATTTTATCTCTTCGTGTGTATTCATAACAATAGGACCATGCCAGGCAACAGGTTCTTTGATTGGATTACCAGAAACTAAAAGAAAACGAACACCTCTATCCCCTGAAAGAAGTTTAATTTCATCGCCTGTGTCAAAGGTAATAAGCGTTTTGTTTCCACTCATATCTCTAATTGTATAGTCTTGATTGTTGAAAGATTTTTCAACTTTAACCCCAACTGGCGTTGAAGAGTAATCAAATTTGGCTTCACCTTCAAAAATATATGCAAAACAATTATCATAGGTTGCAACAGGAAAAACTTTTCTTTTATTAGGTGGTACATAAATATCAAAATATTGAGGGTTTGAAGCAATTCCATTTATAAGCCCTTTATATCCCTTATAATCTCCAATTACTATCTTAATAATTGTTCCATCATCTTCATGAATGACTTTGATATCTGATCCCTTTATGTCTTGATAGTTAGGACTAGTCATTTTTAGATTAGAGGGAAGATTTGCCCATAATTGAAAACCATGCATTTGGCCTTTATCATTTCCTTTTGGCATTTCTTGATGCAATATACCAGATCCAGCAGTCATCCATTGCACATCACCATCACTAAGCTCACCGCTATTTCCTAAGCTATCTTTATGTTCAACAGAACCTTTTAATATATAGGTTATAGTCTCAATTCCTCTATGAGGATGCCATGGAAAACCCATATGAAAGTCTATGGGATTGTCATTTCTAAAATCATCAAGAAGTAAAAAGGGATCAAAATCTTTAGTATTTCCAAATCCAAAAGCTCTATCTAGTCTTACCCCAGCCCCTTCTAGAACTTGAGTTGATTTAGTATGATTTAATATTGGTCTTACAGTCATTC
>VMBT01002035.1_pt1 | contig 10317 bp, 10 predicted proteins | sample 4404301 | NCBI WGS metagenome assembly VMBT01 (sample SAMN12238535, study PRJNA552566) | marine metagenome | isolation source: Coastal seawater | place: USA: coastal Georgia, Sapelo Island | collected 2008-08/2009-08
CTCCAAGCAAAAATAAAATTATCATAACATAAAAAGGAGCAAAATTAAGATGAAGTGATGTGATTGCTACTCCAACTTTATCAACTGCTATGATAAAAAAAATGTGAGATATAGCCATGGCAATAACAGAATAAATAATCAAATTAAAAAACTGAGCACCTGTGACACCGCTTGGGATTTCGATAAAGCCTAAAGTAAAGAATATTACAAAACTAAAAGTAGTAAAAACAGCTGCACCAGTAAATGTAATGGTCGACCGAGCGATCGAAGAAATCGCAGGCAGCACCGTTACACTTTTATCAGACGCCCACATGTAAAAAAACCCAGAAGCCAACGCCATCAAAACCCCCCAGCCCAAATCAATTGATATATTTTCACTAACAGCAATAACTCCACCAGTGATGGAGGCAATCAAGCCTCCAGCAAATTTTATCGTTAGCTTTCTTCTACCATCCCAAACTTCCAAAATAGCCGCAGAAACAGGAATTAAAGTTGCCAAAAGAGCGACAGTAACTGGATCAGTAAACCACTGCGCAAACAGTAATAAATTTGTTCCTATACCAAAACCTAAAATTCCAATTTTTATGCCTTTGAACCATGGTGCGTTCAAAACTTGATTTAGACCCTCCATAAAAATCCATAAAATGACAAGTGTTGCAACGGCTAATATGAGCCTAAAAAACATGAGTGTTATGGGATGCCAGACTTTCAAAAGAACTTCCGCCGCAGGAAAACCTGCTGCAAACAAAAAAATTGAAATCAAAGCGAGGGTATTTCCAGCAATTGGACTATTGCTAGTTTTTCCAAAACCTTCAAAATTTTTTTGTTTCATAGGGACGCATTTTATAGATAACTTACTAAGTTCTTTTTCTTAATTAGAAGTTAAGTTCTGCACCCATAACGACATAACGTCGCGAATAAGATATTAGTTTAAATCTATGTACGTCCAGAAATTAAAACAACGCCATATAGGCGTTGCTTTAGGGGGGAGTTAGAGGACAATTAACCATGATTATCCACGCATGTATTTTGTCATGACACATAGATAATACGCTGAACTTGATTACCTGGATCAAATTTAGATGATTAGTTTTAAAAAGCCTCCACGGGGTAATGTGGAGGCTTTAAAAACGGACACGCTGAGAGAAAGTGAAACCGTATAGTGTCATTATGATATTAAATTTACCAAGGAACAAGTCGATAGTCTATTTACGTAAAGTAAACTAACTAAAGAAACTCCACTGATAATTCTGACTCAATTATGCCTTCAAATTTACCAGTCCATTTTTCACCAGGAAATACTGGTTTTGCATCAGTCATTGTTCCAGTCGTTATAATATTACCAGAAGACAGTAAGACTTGGTTTTTAATACCAGCCAAACTTTTGTGAAGATATCTAATTGCCGAAACTGGGCCATCTAAAACGTTAGCTCCTGTTCCCTCTTCTTCAAAGCTTGCACCTTTAAACAAACGCACTTTGAGATCCACAAGATCTCTCTCAACATCATTATTTACAATAAGTTTCTTTCCCACAAACAAACATCCATGCAGCCCACCCGTTGCAATTGTGTCCGGTAATGCAAATGCCCAATTTGGGTAAATAGAGTCAACAATTTCAAAACCTGGAGCAATCCAGTCGATAAATATAGTCAGATTCTCGTCAAAGTGATGCGGTTTCTCTTTAAGACAAATGACTACTTCAGGCTCAATGCGAGGCTCACAAAATCGACTAAGATCAATTTTTTGAAAATTTGTCTCCGTAAAGCTAACGCTTTTACTTGTGATTGGGCCCCAGATTGGTGCGTTCACATTGTAAACATCCCAAATATTACGATTTGTAAAACCAATTTTTTTACCAACTTCTGGAGGTGAGCCCAAATTTTCCTTCACAAGACCTGCCACATCATAGGCATCTTGAAGAGAAAGAAGTTTACCTCTTTTTGAAAACGGAACAATCTGCTGGGTCTGACTAATTGCCTTACTTATTTCATCAGCTATGGTTATTTTATCCATAAAAAGCTCAACTAAATTATCTCTAAGAACTAACTTTACGTCTGCCTTGATATTCAAATAGTCCAATACCGCCAAAAACTAATAGCATTGCAGCTAAATGAAAAAGCGCAAATTCTTCACTCAGTAAAAGTACAGCCATAATGGCTGAGAATATTGGAACTAAATTCGCATATAAACCTGCTGATCCTGGGCCAATAAGATCAACGCCACGCATAAAGAAGATCTGGGATAAAAATGAAGGAACGATTGCTATATAGAAAACTATAGCAAACCCTTTAACTCCCGGCATTACTGTACCGTAAATAAAACTCTCGAAAATCATTAAAGGGATTGTCATTAAAAAAGCAGCAACAGAAAAATAGGCCAGCATAACCATACCAGAAATCTTCGGTCTGCTTTTCAAACCTACAGTATACATAGCATAAAAAGAACAGGCGAAGATCATTAACAGATCTCCATGATTGAAAGTTAATTGCATTAATTGTTCAAGAGAACCCTGTGTTACAATAACACCAACTCCCAAAAGTGTAAGCAAAAGTCCAGAAAATTGTAATCGATTTATACGGTCGCCAAAAAACATAAAGGAACCCAATAAAATCATTCCTGGCATTGTACTTTGAATAATACCCAAATTAACGGCAGTGGTGCTATGTGCCGCTATGTAAAAAAAAGCATTAAATAAGCTTAAACCGCATCCACCCATAATTAAAAGCCATTTCAATCTAGGTCTTATTATTGGCCATTCATCAATCATTTGACGCCAATAAAGGCTAAGTAAAATAACAACCACAAACCCCCACCTGAAAAATATGAGCAGCATTGGAGAAATTTCCCCAACCGCTAATCGACTGGCAATCGTATTACTTCCCCAGCCTAAGGTTGCCAAAAATAACAAGAATGGCGCGCTAGAGTAAGCTCGCGATAGTATCTGAGATCTCATCAAAAGGAATTTTCGCTTTTTACTATTTCAACAAGTAGTGATTTTATTTACAAAACCTCTCCTACGATATTTAATGCCAGTCAAGTTTTCGTCTAGGATAATTTTAGCTGGCAAGAAATAATCTTGTGGTAAAAACTCTCAGAAGCAAGAGCATATGAAACATCAGCGCATAAACATACCTAAAATAGATATCTCGGGAGTTGACCGTAATGCGTTTCCAAAAACTTTGTTGGAAGAATTTTATCATGCTTATAATACTTACGGATTTGGATACATTGTTAATCACGGAATTGAAAAAGATTTAATAGATCAAGTATTTCAAGTCTCAAAAACTTTTCACTCTCTACCTCTATCTGAAAAAATGAAAGTTGCGCTTGATGATAATCATAGGGGCTATATTGCGATTAACACATCGACGGACGTAAATTCTAAGCTTGCAGAAGTCAAAAAGCCAAATCAGTCTGCAAGTTTCATGATGATGCGGGAAGATAAAGCTCAAATTGCTGATGTATATTTATCTGGACCAAATCAATGGCCTGAAATAGCTGGATTTAGAGAAACTCTAGAAAACTATTCTTCGCAAATGACAAGACTAGGGAAAAAGCTAATGAGATTAGCGCTGATGTCCGTAGGCATAGAAGATCTCAGTATACTTAATTCATTTGAGACACCAACAATTTGGTTGAGACTACTACATTATCCACCAATTCCCAAAAGTAGTCCAAATGATTTATATGGTTCTGCACCTCATACAGATTTTGGCTGCTTAACAATTCTAACTCAAGACGACATTGGTGGTTTGCAAGTGCAGACTAAAAATGGAGATTGGATAGATGTACCTAAAGTCGAAGGTAGTTTTGTTGTCAATGTAGGAGACATGCTCAACAGACTGACCAATGGAATTTTACGCTCAACACCGCATCGTGTAATTAACAAAAGTGGAAAAGAGCGATTTTCCTGCCCATTTTTTTTCGATCCACACGTAAATACGAATATTCAACCCTTAAAAGGAACAGGGAAACCTAAATTTCCACCAATAAACTTCAGTGAGTTCTTACAAGGCGAATTGAAAGCCTCTTACGAGAAACACAAAGAACTATAAAGTAAACAAAAATAAGGATTGGCCGTTCTTATAATTAAGATTTTTCATAATTTCCTTAAGTATCAGAATAGGCGACAAAAACTGTCGCCTATTTTTTCTAAAAAACTTTTTGTTTTTAAATCCCCATATTAAAACTAACATCGATGCTACAGATTTGAGGAGCCGTATTGTGGATCTAAAAGACAAAAAGATTTTTATAAGCGCCGCTGGCGCAGGTATGGGTTACTCCGTTGCAAAAATGGCTTTAGACGCAGGCGCGGAAGTCTATGCGACAGATCTCAAACCCGAAGGATTAGAAGAATTAAAATCACTGGGAGCTAAAACTGAAACTTTAGACATCACCAACGAAAACTTAATCCAAGATTATTTCTCCAAATCACCAAATTTTAATGGAATAGTGAATATGGCCGGTTGGGTCCATCATGGCTCAATTCTCGATGTTAATAAAAATGATTGGAGGAATTCCTTTCTTATAAACTTAGATAGTATGTTTTTTGTGATCAAAGCCGCCATACCCGGCCTACAGAAAAATGGCGGCGGGTCGATTGTTAATATGGCTTCCTTGGCTTCATCAGTAAAAGGTTTCCCATTTCGAGCAGCCTATAGTGCATCAAAGGCTGCCGTTATTGGTCTCACAAAATCAGTAGCCGTGGATTTTATGAGTGATGGAATACGTTGCAACGCAATTTGCCCCGGCACCATTGAGACGCCATCTTTACATGAGAGAATGGACGTTATGGCTAAGAAGCTTGGATCAAAAAAAGCCGCAGAGGAGTGGTTTGTTTCAAGACAGCCAATGGGTCGTCTGGGTCAACCAAACGAAATAGCATCACTTATAACTTACTTGCTTTCAGATGCCGGCTCATATGCAACAGGCCAACCCTTTATTGTGGATGGTGGGACCATAGCTTAAAAAAAATGCTACGGTAGAATAAAAGGATAATAAAAAATGAAAGTTTCTGGAGCATGCCATTGCGGTAAAATTCAAATTAAAGCAGTCCTCATCGAGGGTAAAGTTTTTGCCTGCCACTGTACGGATTGCCAGACTTTTGCAGGAGGGCCTTTCCGTGTAATGGTGCAATCAAACGGAAGTGATTTTGAGATAGTTGGAGAGGCCTCTGAATACGTAAAAACTTCTGCAGAAAGCGGTAATCCACGAATTCAGGGTTTTTGTGGCACGTGTGGTTCATCTTTATATGCTTGTGATTTGGAAAGAAGTCTAATCAATATCAGAGCTGCTTGCCTTGAAGATAGTTCTACATTTTCACCAAAAATTCACATGTTTGGTAGCTCATCTCCATCCTGGTTAGATAAAATGAACGACAGCGATTGGTTAGAAAAAGGCCTTGGATCTCAGAAAATGCTTCGAGAATGATCTTTACGATCAAACAATGTTAATTTTTGTTTTTCCAACATCCAAAACTTCATACTCTAGGCTATCTCCCTTTTGAGGAAAATATGTGGGAAATGTTGAGCCAGTCATGACTATTTGTCCTTTTTTTAGTTCAGAACCACGGTTGTTAAGAAATTCAGCCATCCAAATTACTGCATTAAATGGATTTTCTAGTGCTTCGCCAGTGACTGATTTTTCTGTCTTCCCATTAACAGTTTTAAAAACATCATTAGTGCTAAAATCTAGATGAGAAAAGTTCTTGGATTTACTTCCCAGTACTGTATTTGCATTCCAAGAGTTATCAGCAGTTTGAGAAATTAAATCCACTTTAGGGTAATCAGCATTTCGATCGTCTATCAATTCGAAGGCTGGATAAACTGCAGAAACTTTGCTCATACATTCTTCAACTGTCATGTTTTTAAAAATTGAACCAAAATCTTCACCAATCTCTATAGCAAGCTCAAACTCAACGCCTAATCTTCCATAGTTTTCAAGAGATATGGTTTGATTTCCATTGAGAATTGTTTTGGAAAATAAATTTCCTTTAAAAGAAGTATTCACCCCAAACATTTTCTGCATCACCTTTGAGGTCAGAGCTAATTTGTAGCCTGTTACTTGACCTTTGTGAGCCCAAATAGTTTCCAATTCATCCTGCACTAGGTATGCATCTTCAAAGCTTCGCAAATCGAAAAGTTCATTAAAGTTTTGAAATGGTTTTTTGGATTGTCTCTGCTTACTGATCCAATTTGCGGCCTCAACATATTTTGACATTTCAGAACTCCGACCTTCAATAATAACTATGTACTCACAATTTCCTTGCTTTCAGTATAACCATTTTACAAAAAATTAAATTTTATATCGACATATCCTATCAAGTTAGTGATCATTGACGTCAAACCAATAAAAAGAAAATACAATCATGAATGCTCCTAATATACTGTTTATAATGGCAGATGATCATGCTGCAAAAGCAATCAGTGCCTATGGCGAAGGGATAAATAAAACCCCAAATATCGATCGTATTGCTAATGAAGGAATTAGACTCAACCACTGTTACGTAACAAATTCAATTTGCACACCCAGTCGCGCTGCCATTCTCACCGGGACATATAATCACGTAAATTCCGTAACGACATTGAATACACCTATCAATAACAGGCTACCTAATGTTGCTAAACATCTTCAGTATGGAGGCTATCAGACCGCTATTTTTGGCAAGTGGCATCTAGGAGAAGGCAAAGCACATGAACCAACTGGTTTTGATTATTGGTCGGTACTGCCAGGACAAGGAGACTATTTCGACCCCCTCTTTATTGAAATGGGAAAAGAAGTAGAGGAAAAAGGTTATGCTACAGATATAATAACTGAGAAATGTAAAAATTGGTTGTCATCTCGAAATAAGAACCAGCCTTTTTTCTTAATGTGTCATCACAAAGCTCCCCATAGAGAGTGGGAACCGCACCCCAAAAATAGAATGCTTTTTGAACAGGATGTGAAAATACCTGATACATTTAATGATGACTACAAAAACAGAGCGAAAGCAGCATCCGAAGCAAAGATGCGGATCAAAGATGATATGACGTACGATGATCTTGGGCTGGTTCAACCCGAAGGAGGATCTGAAGTCGGTGAGCGCTCTAGATTGGGCAGCAATAAACGCAAAATACCAAATCCAAAAGAACTCAACGGTTTTGAATTAATAGACAAACATTCTGGAGAAAAGTTTACCTTCAATTCAACTGATGAGTTAAACAAATTTAAATACCAAAGATATATAAAAAGGTATTTAAGCACTATCGCCTCTATAGATGAAAGCGTCGGTCAATTATTAGATTATCTTGATGATCAAGGTTTAGCGGAAAACACACTTGTTATTTATACGTCCGACCAAGGCTTTTTTCTAGGAGAACATGGTTGGTTTGATAAACGCTTCATTTATGAAGAAAGCTTTCAGATGCCATTTCTATTAAGGCATCCAAGTTCAGTTAAAGCAGGGCAAATTAATAATGATATGTGTTGCAATGTCGATTTTGCCCCTACTTTTTTAGATTATGCTGGAATAAATATTCCAAATTATATGCAAGGAACTAGTATCCGACCTATTTTAGAGGGTAAAACTCCAGACAACTGGGAACAGACTGCATATCAAAGATACTGGATGCACAAAGATCCTGATCATAATGCCTATGCACATTATGGGCTGAGAAACCAACGTTACAAAATCATTTATTGGTATAACGATGGCTATGACCTTCCTGGAACAAACCACGGCGGAGAAGATAAAGAGTGGGAGCTTTTTGACTGCCAAAACGATCCTTTAGAACTATTCAATTTAGCAAAAGATCAAAACTATAGTGAAATCTTCTCTCAAATGAAATTACTGCTGACTGAAAAAATGCTCAAAATAGGAGACATTCCTGCTCACGAGAGCTAAACGCATTATTACCTGCAATTCTTAAATTATGGCTACATTTTTGCCCAATTATTAAGCTATCGAAACTTTAAATGGCTGCCCAAAGTCCATTTACGTTACGTTTAAAAAATTTTTGGAAATCGGTTAAAAAAATGCTGTTACAATGAATATGCTATGGATTGTTAATATCGTTAGCAGAAATTAATTTCGTTGGGTCACGTTTAGGAGGAAAAAATGTCTCTATATGAAAAAATGAAAACAGCATCGGAAAACCGTGATGTAGACGCATGGTTAGATTGTATTCATGATGATTTTGTATTTGTCCGGCACCAAACTGGAGCAGAGATGAATAAAGAAGAATGGACTCCTATGGTGACTGCCATGATGCAAAGCGACCAATTAGAAATAAAAAACCAGCGTTGTATTTATGAAAACGACGAAATTCTAGTGACCCACTCTATGATGAATTTTCCAGATGGCACATCAGAAGCTGTTATGGTGGTAAACAAACTAAAAGATGGAAAAGTTATAAGAGTGGAAACAGGGGCAACTCCGATCGAGGGTGCATAAATCTATAAATTTTTAAGGAGAATAAAATGGCAGAAAATTTTGGTGGTTCTTTAAACCTTATAATTTGGATAGTACTTACCTTAGGTGCTATATATTATAGTTATCGATGTCTGTTTCAGACTAAAGCTTTCAATGATCAGTATGGGTTCGGTGATCAGGCAATTTTTATTACTCGATTTGCGGGCTCACAAGTTGGAGCAGGCGCTATAATTTCTGTTGTATTGCTTTTTATAGGACCAGCAGGTGCATGGGCTTTTGTAGCTTATGGGTGGACACAGGCGCTCATAGCCGCAATCTTTGGTTATAGAACTTTAAATAGCGAATGGGCGAGCATAGAAGGCGTCAAACCAACCGCCGAAGGGTACATAGCACCGCTAGCCTTCCTGGCTCTATACACAATTCTTTTATTTAATATGGGCGATATTCTTTACGCTTAATTTGTTCATTAGAGCGTAAAAATGTAGACGGCTGAATGTCAGAATTTTAAAAAATTTCGACCAGCGAAATTTTACACAATTTTCGCTGGTTTTTGAAAACCTTAGTTACTTTATCATGGCAAGATTATTCATGGTATATAAACTAAATGTGCTAATGAGCTCTGATTAAACAAAAATCAGTAGTAAATTTTTCTATCAGTTTGTTGAATTCATGTTTAAATTACTAGTGTGATCAACGTTCTATTATATGTATTAATTTTCTTAATTTTAATTATTTGTGTAAGCGTAATACTTACACAAATTACCACACTTAAAATAAAACGTTCTATTCCAAAAATTGGAAAAACAACTGTGCTCCATGATGCTGAAATTCATTGGTATGAGGCAGGCGCCGGAAAACCTATTATAATGCTGCATGGTCTTGCGGGAAATCTGAGAAATTTCACTTATGCTTTAACAGATAAACTTAACCAGGATTACCGCGTTATTGCTATTGATAGAGCCGGGTGTGGTTGGTCAAAAAGATCGAAACCAGAGAGTGCAACTTTACAGGAGCAGGCAAGGATAATATCCGAATTTATTGAAAAAGAAAAAATTGAAAAACCTTTAATAGTTGGACATTCTCTAGGGGGTGCGATTGCTTTAACTTTAGCACTAGAACATAAAAATAAAATTTCAGGTTTGGCTCTTATTTGTCCAGTCACTCAAATGATAGATGATATACCCGATATTTTTAGATTTTTGAATATTTCTAATAAATGGTTCAGGATATTTTTAGCATACACTCTTTCTTCTTTGATCGGGATACTTACGCGTGAAAAATCGTTTAAAATAGCTTTTTCTCCAGAACCTGTCTGTGATAATTTCGCAATAAAAGGTGGTGGAGATTTTGCACTTTCCTCAAATTCTTTTATTAAGACATCAGAAGACCTTACATTCGCAATTTCTTCTGCACCATCAGTCGTTGGGCGAGAAAATGAATTGAAACTTCCTATTGGAGTTCTTTTTGGCGAGGATGATGAAATTCTCGATGCTAAACTTCACGGAGAGAAATTTTCTGAACTAACCGGAGCAGAATTTACGATTTTACCAAATAAAGGTCACATGCTCCCACTTACTGAGCCCGAAGTATGCGCAGACTTCATTCATCGAATAGTTCAGAAAACATAGATGAAAGTATAAATGCTCTCAAACTTAATTGGTTGCGAAAAGTAAAATAAAACGCCCAGTGGTAACTCAGTTAACCTTGTAGACCTGCCTAGATACGAAGCTACCAAGTTACCAACGACATCACCCATGTTCCTCTTATTGAGATAGCCCTTTAAAGCTAAAAGTAAATTGTTACCGCTGCGTAATCTTTGACAGAGTTACAATTGCCTTTTTACTTAAATTAGAAAGTGAAGGAGTTTAAAATGAAAATTATAACATCAGTCGAGTTATCAAAAGGAT
>VMBT01002036.1_pt1 | contig 10311 bp, 7 predicted proteins | sample 4404301 | NCBI WGS metagenome assembly VMBT01 (sample SAMN12238535, study PRJNA552566) | marine metagenome | isolation source: Coastal seawater | place: USA: coastal Georgia, Sapelo Island | collected 2008-08/2009-08
CTGGATTGCGTTTGATCACAACCACGATGCTCTGGCCGTTCTCGGCAGTGGCTATGGGTTGCTGCAGAAGCTGTTTGGTCCGGAAGCGAGCGTCGGTCCCATGCTTCTTATTACCGTTGCCCTGGTGAAGATCCTCACCACGTCACTGACGATTTCATCAGGTGGATCAGGCGGTGTCTTTGGCCCGTCGATGGTTATAGGCGGATGCCTGGGCGGGGCGATCGGCATGGTGTTCCATGAACTCTGGCCTGGCCTCGTCCAACATCCTCAGGCCTTCGCCATCGTCGGCATGGCCGGCTTCTTCTCGGGCTGTGCCCGGGCGCCACTCTCGACGGTGTTGATGGTCAGCGAAATGACCGGTGGCTACAGCCTGCTGCTTCCGACCCTGTGGGTGTCGACGCTTACCTTCCTGCTTGGCCGCCGCTGGACGCTTTACATCAAGCAGGTGCCGACACGGCTTGACTCGCCGGCTCATCGAGGCGACTTCTTTGTCGATGTGCTGGAAGGCATCAAGGTTGATAATGTTTTCAAGCGGGCACCGAGTCTGAAGTTGATTCACGAGGGCACGACGCTGGACGACATTGTCCATGCGTTGGCTGAGTCAATTCAGCGGTACTTTCCTGTGGTTGATGCCAATGGCAAGCTCGTCGGCATCTTTTCAGAAGAAGATGTTCGCGGCTATCTCTACGACGACACCATCTGGCAGATTGCCAATGCCCGAGACGTCATGAATGGCAACGTCGTTACCGTGACGCCGGATGACGACCTCAACACGGCACTCGGTAAGTTCACAGCCACCAATGTTGATGAATTGCCGGTAGTGGCTGCGGATGACCGCCAGCACCTGATTGGCATCATTACCCGCAAAGATGTCATTGCAGCCTACAATCTGCGGCGGCTGGAACATGAAAAGATGCGGCGGGCGGCCGGCCTGGAACGTGAGCCGGTCGGGCAGGCCTGAGTAAGCCTTGCTCACCCGCTCGGCGCGGCGATACTGTCGATAGACGCGTGGTTTGAAACAGCCCGGCTGCGTCCACGGCCCCATCCCTCCAAGTGATCTGGAACCTGAAGGATTTTTCGACATGCCCACCATTGCATTGCTCAACCCGAAAGACCCTGCGGCCGCCCCACAGACCCACTCCTTCGCCGCTGGCAGCCGGCTGTCTGACGTGGCAGAGACGCTGCGTGCTCATGGCGATGGAGGCTTTCAGCCAATTGCGGCGTTGCTGGCGGGCAAACTGGTAGGCCTCGACAGCCCACTGCCGGAGGATGGCGAGCCAACCGTTGAACTGCTGGAGGCGGGGGATCCTCGTGCCCTTCCTGTCATGCGGCACTCGGCTGCCCATGTGATGGCCCGGGCAGTGTTGCGGCTGTTTGATGATGTGGAGCTTGCGTTCGGGCCGACAGTGGGTGACGGCTTTTATTACGACATGCGGGCAAAGCAGCCGATCACCGAGGAAGATCTTCCAAAAATTGAAGCAGAGATGCGGAAGATCATTGCGGCCGATGAGGCGTTCGAGCGAGTTGAGGTCGATCGGGCGAAGGCCGTCGAAATTGTCGCCGACCTCAAGCAGCCCCTGAAGGTTGAGCACATCGAGACAGGCCTTGCTGATCATCCCACCCTTTCGTTCTATCGGCAGGGTGAGTTTGTGGATCTCTGCCGGGGGCCTCACATCCCGAGCCCCGGCTGCATTGGCGGCTTCAAGTTAACGAGCTTGGCAGGTGCCTACTGGAAGGGCGACGCCAACAACGCCCAGCTGCAGCGGCTCTATGGAACGGCTTGGTTTACCCAGGAAGATCTTGATCGTCACCTTGAGGCCCTGGAAGAGGCCCGCAAGCGTGACCATCGGGTGCTGGGGAAGCAGCTTGACCTGTTCACGACCAGTCCATTGGTCGGTTCGGGTCTGGTCCTCTGGATGCCCAAGGGGGCGACGGTTCGCAGTGTGCTTGAAGGATTGATGCGAGAGGAACTCACCGCCCGTGGCTACGAGCCGGTTTACACGCCACACATCGGCAAGGTCGACCTCTACAAGATCTCTGGCCACTATCCGTATTACGCCGACAGCCAGTTCAAGCCGATCGAGATGCATGAAGATGAGCAGTATCTGCTCAAGCCGATGAACTGCCCCCACCACACCATGATTTACAAGGCCCGGCCGCGTAGTTATCGGGAACTGCCGCTCCGGCTGGCTGAGTTTGGCACGGTCTATCGCTATGAACAGTCGGGTGAACTGGGCGGCATGACCCGGGTGCGAGGCTTTACCCAGGACGATGCCCATATCTTCTGCACCCCTGAGCAGGTTGAGCAGGAGGTGGCCGGCTGCATCGACTTCACCCTCAAGGTGCTCGAGAGCCTTGCTTTTGATTCCTACCGCGTCCGGCTTGGCTTCCGAGACAAGTCGAGTGACAAGTATGTCGGTCCGCCCGAGCGATGGGACGAGGCTGAGGCAGCCATCGAAAAGGTAGCCCGCGAAATGAACCTGCCTGGCTGTGAGCCAGAGCCAGGAGAGGCCGCCTTCTACGGCCCCAAGATCGACTTTGTGATCAACGACTCCCTGGGCCGCGAGTGGCAGCTGGGCACCGTTCAGCTCGACTATAACCTGCCGAGTGCCGAGCGGTTTGATCTGGAATACATCGGTGCCGATAACGCTCGGCACAAGCCGGTGATGATTCATCGAGCACCGCTGGGCAGCATGGAGCGATTCATTGGTGTCCTTATCGAACACTTTGCCGGAGCCTTCCCGCTCTGGCTGGCCCCCGAGCAGGTGCGGGTGATTCCTGTCAGTGCTAAAAGCGAAGCGTATGCCCGCCAGGTCGAAGCCGCCTTCAAGGCGGCTGGCCTGCGAGTAGGCGTTGATCTGGATGCTGAGAAACTCGGTGCCAAGATTCGCAAAGCTCAGCTTGAGTTGGTGCCCATGATGGTGGTCTGTGGCCCACGTGACGAAGCCGCTGGCACGGTTAGCCTTCGCGATCGACTCGACGGCGACCTCGGGGCGATGAGCCTTGAGTCAGCGATTGAGCGGCTCCGTGATGAAAATGCACGGCGGGCCGTGCGACACAAGCCCAAGCCTCTGGGGCTCGGCGGGACCAAACCGGCTGCCGCTGAGGCGTATTGATGCCCTGCCTGATTTTGTGGTGACCTGATGTCTCGGTTTGTGCTGCTTGAGCATGTTGGTCATCCAGATGATCCAGCCGGTCGGCATTTTGATCTGTTGCTGGAAGAGGCTGCCGCCTGTCGCACCTGGCGGTTGGCTGAGATACCGGCTGTTGATGGGCCAGCCATTGCTGCCTCACCCCTGCCTGAACACCGACTGATCTGGCTGGACCGGTTGGAAGGCGAGGTCTCGGGAGGCCGCGGGTTTGCCCGTCGGGTTGATGCAGGGCAGTATGAGTGGCAGACGGACCAGGCTGCTGAGGAGATCCGCCTTTTCCTGAAGGGGAGTCTGCTCAGCGGTCAGTTGACGATTGTGGACGGCCTCGCCCAGCTGCGCTAGAGCAGGTCTGGCTTGAAACCAGGTCTGGCTACTCAGGTACAGGCCGATTCCGTGGTACATTGCAGCCCAGTCCCCACCCTTTCCTCTAGGCCAAGAGTTCGTCCTATGAAGCCTCGTGAAGTCATCGCAATGTGTCGAGAGAAAGAGGTCAAAGCGGTCGACCTTCGGTTCGTTGACTTTCTCGGTACCTGGCAGCATTTCACGATTCCGGTCGCCAAGCTCGAGGAGGAAGTCTTCGAAGATGGCATTGGCTTTGACGGCTCCAGCATCCGTGGCTGGCAGGCGATCAACGAGAGCGACATGCTCTTGGTGCCAGTCCCGGACACCGCTTTTGTCGATCCTTTCACCAATGTGCCGACCTTGGCCGTGATCTGCATGGTGCAAGATCCGATCACCCGGGAAGATTATTCGCGTGACCCTCGCTATGTGGCCCGCAAGGCAGCGACCTACCTTGAGGGCACGGGCATTGCCGACACCTGCTTCATTGGTCCTGAAGCAGAGTTTTTTGTGTTTGATGCCGCTCGCTTTGATCAGACCGCCAATCAGGGCTTCTATGCCATCGATTCAGCAGAGGCTGAGTGGAATCGGGGGCGTGGAGGAGACGGCCACCTTGGCTATCAGGTCCGGCATCGGCAGGGCTATAGCCCGGTGCCACCATCTGATCAGACACTCGACATCCGCACGGAAATGATGCTCACGATGATTCAGTGTGGCATTGATGTTGAGGCCCAACATCATGAGGTTGCCTCTGCTGGTCAGTGTGAAATCGACATGCGGTATCAGAGCCTCGTGCGAATGGCTGACCAGATGTGCCTCTACAAGTACATCGTCAGGAATGTTGCCCGTCGCCATGGCCGAACCGCCACCTTTATGCCGAAGCCGATCTACGGCGATAGCGGCTCTGGCATGCATGTGAACCTGTCGCTCTGGAAGGCCGGTCAGCCTCTTTTTGGTGGATCGGGCTATGCAGGCCTGTCTGATCTGGCCCTTCATGCCCTGGGTGGGATCCTCAGGCATGCCCCGGCCCTGTTGGCTCTGACCAATCCCACCACCAACAGTTACAAGCGACTGGTGCCGGGTTTTGAGGCTCCAATCAACCTGGCCTACTCGCAGCGAAATCGCTCGGCTGCTTTTCGAATTCCGATGTATTCCACCAACCCGGTGACCAAGCGAATTGAGTTTCGCTGCCCAGATCCGACCGCCAATCCGTATTTGGCCTTTGCTGCCATTCTCATGGCGGCCATCGATGGGATTCAAAATCATCTTGATCCGGGTGAACCGCTCGATCGTGATATCTATGACATGCCACCGGAAGAACTGGCGAATGTGCAGAAGACGCCGGGTTCACTCGCCGAGGCTATTGATGCACTTGAGCGAGATCACGACTTTCTATTGCGGGGTGATGTCTTTACCGAGGACGTCATCCGCACCTGGATTCGTTACAAGCGGGAAAACGAAATTGCCCCACTTCGCTCGCGGCCACATCCGTGGGAATTCTGTTGCTATTTTGACGCATGAGCGGCCATCCCTGGCCCGCTCATGCTTGGGCAGACACTTGCGAAGCCGGAGGTTCGCCAGTGTCTGCAGCCCGCGTCCTGCGGGCAGCAAACGCGGATGGGTGAGCCTGCGGTTTCGGGAAGCCAGGCAATGTGGGATGCCGCTGCATGCTGTTCCGGGAATACCATTCCGTTCATGACGGCTGTGCCGATTTCTCCACCAGCGACTCGGCCGTCATGCGTTGTAGCCTGAGGGTTCGCCTCGCTCATCGCTGATCGACGGGGGAAGAGAAATGCGGCAGTTTGTCTGGCTTTTAGGAAGCCTCATTCCAATTTGGAGCATGGCCAGTGTCGTAGGGGCTGAAGAAACACCAGGTTGGCGGCCTAAAAATGGTGTGGTTGCCGAGCCAACCGTGAGTGAAGATCTCACTGCTGACGGTGCTGCATTTGACTGGCGTGATGATCTGTACGGCTCATCTCTTGGTGGCGACAGCGTGAAAGCAACAACAGTATCCCTGAGGGAAGGCGAATGGTGTTCATGCCCTACCTGTGAGCACTGTGGGAAGGCAAAGCCAGTTCAGGCAACGTATCCAGTAGGAACCGAGCAGACCGACTTACTCGATCGTCGATCTGCGCCGATCCTATCAGCCGTTCAGAAACGGCTGCGTCTGGCTGTGCAGCCGAAAACAAGTCGCCGATAGCGGGATCGCGTTTCGAAAACCGTGCTACCAGACGGTGTTGCCACCGTTGACGGCAACAGTCTGACCGGTCACGAAGGCGGCCTCATCACTGGCAAAGTAGGTGGCAGCCCAGCCGACCTCTTCCGGCTTGCCCCAGCGGCCCACGGGGATGCGAGCCAGGTAGGCGTCTTTGTCTTCCTGGGGGTCATTGGCGTGTCGCTCCACGGGGATCCAGCCGGGAGCAATCATGTTGACCGTAATGCCATATGGAGCCAGTTCATTGGCCATGCTGCGGGACCAGCCGATCTGGCCTCCTTTCGCAGCCACATAAGCGGAAAACGGAGCAACTCCAAGCTGAAAGACTTCGCTGGTGATGTTGATCAGCCGGCCGTGTCGGCGGGCCTTCATGCCCGGTAAGACCCGCCGGGCCAGCAAGTAGGGGCTTTTGACAAAGAAGTCGAGCATCTGCTCATAGAAGGCCCAGTCGTATTCTTCAATCGGATTGAGTGGCTGAGCCGGTGTGGCATTGAGCACGACAATATCAACTGGTCCCAGTGAGCCTTCGATGGCCGTCACCATCTGGTCGACTGTGGCCTCGTCGGTGACGTCAGCCTGAAAGAGCTCAGCCGTGATGCCAGCCTCACGAAGCTCAGTTCGTGCGGCATCGGCCCGAGCCTTGTTGTTGGCATAGTTGATGGCGACCTTGGCGCCGGCTTGCCCCAGGCAGAGAGCAGTCGCCTTGCCGAGGCCAGTTGATGATCCAGTGACGAGGGCAACGCGGCCAGTGAGCGAAAATGGCGGCATGATACCTGCAGTTTGAGGATGATGGGCATGTCAGCCGAGCGACGGAGCCCACGATTGTGTGAGGTGACTCATGATAGCGGCGATCGCTCCTTGGCGTTTGCTTGATCGTGTTGCATGGATTGCACAGTCGGCAAGCGAGGCAGTCAGGGTCCGCTGCTTCACCCGGTCGAGCACCTGCTCAAACCGTTCTGAGTGGCCCGCTAGCAGCCGGCCATGAACAAACAGGGCGGTGGGGTTGAAGATGTTGACCACCGCGGCAATCGCGATGGCAAGATGTTCTGTGACCGTCTGAATCTCATGCTGAAAGTCGGCCGCCCGCTTCGTCAACAGGGCCTCGGCGTCGGGAAGACCCAGCGGTTGCCCAAGTGACGCTGAGAGCATCCGGACGAGGGCCGCATCGGTGGCGAGGGTTTCGAGGCAGCCGCGGTTGCCGCAGCCGCAGCGCAGGCCGTCTGGATCAACGGTGATATGGCCGATCTCCCCGGCCAGACCGCTATGGCCAGCCAGCAAGCGTCCACTACTCATCACGGCCAGGCCCAGTCCGGCTTCTACATCAAGCAGAGCAAAGTCGTCGAATTCGCGAGCCAAACCATAGAGATGCTCACCCAGGCAGAGTGCATGGCTTTCCTGCACCAACAAGCACTCGCACTGCAGACGGGTGGTCAGGTCACGAGCGGGGTTGTGTTGATCGAGCAGGTGCAGGTTTGGGGAAAAGACAATTTCACCCAGGCGATCATTCACCAAGCCCGGTACGCTGATGCCGATGCCTCGGACCTGCTCAAAGGAATCATCAACGGCCGTTCGAACATGGGCCTCAATGGCATCCAGGAGGGCCGGGTAACTAGCTGGCGTCTGGAAGCGGATCGTGCGGTCTTCCGTGACATGGCCATTGAGCCCCGTCGATACCACGGCACAGCGGTCCACGTCGATCACGACACCCAGTACAGTCGCTGACTCCTTCGCGAGCCGAATGAGTTTTCCGGGGCGACCGAAGGCCTGGTCGACGGGATCGGTTTCCTCCACAAAGCCCCGCGTCAGGAGGGATTCAACGGCCTTTGAAACGGTCGGCGCTGTCAGCCCAGAAAGACGCGCAAGTGAGGCCCGTGAGGCGGGCCCATGCTGCTGGAGCACCTCAAATAAACGCCGTTCGTTGATCCGGCGGAGGAGTCCGGCTTCCACGCGATTGCGGCTTGATTGCTGCTGAGTGGTAGTACGCATAAAAAAATTTTACCGAACAGCGCGGTTCTTTGTAAGAGTCGCTTAGAATAGGCCATAGTTGTTTGCGGAGGCCTGTTTTTTTGATGAATTTATCCGATCAACGAATCACCATTCGAGTCGTCGTCTTGCTGTGGCTGGGGGCGAACCTGTCGACAGGCTGGGCGGCGACAGTTGAGTTTTCACGCGACATTCAGCCACTCCTGGCCAAGCGGTGCTTCGCGTGTCACGGCCCCGACACGCAGGAGGCTGGGCTGCGGCTGGACGATCAAACAGTTGCCGCAGTGGAACTCGACAGTGGTCAGCGGGCAATCGTGCCGGGTGATCCAGCGGCAAGCGAAATGCTCACCCGTATTACCTCGACTGATCCTGATCTGCAAATGCCTCCAGAGGGCTCGCGGTTGTCTGATGATGAGGTGAGCCTGCTGAGACAATGGATCGAAGAGGGGGCTCAGTGGCAGGAGCACTGGGCCTTCCGGGCGCTCACGCGTCCTGCTGTGCCGTCAGTTTCTGGGGTAACCAATCCTGTTGATGCCTTCATCCAGCAGGGCCTTGCCAGCCGCAACCTTCCTGTGCCGCTTGAGGCTGATCGCCGCACATTGCTGCGTCGGGTGACCTATGACCTGACCGGCCTGCCTCCTTCGGAACAAGAAGTGGCAGATTATTTGAGTGATAAGTCCCCTGCTTCCTGGGGACGGGTTGTCGACAGGCTGCTGGCCTCACCCCACTACGGTGAGCAGTGGGGGCGGCACTGGCTTGATCTGGTTCGCTTTGCTGAAACCAATAGTTACGAGCGGGATGGGGCAAAGCCGCACGCCTGGCGATATCGTGACTATGTCATTCGTGCATTTAATGACGACAAGCCCTATGACCAGTTTGTCATTGAACAGCTTGCCGGCGACGAACTGCCTGAGCCGACTGCTGACAGCCTGATTGCCACCGGGTACTACCGGCTCGGCATCTGGGACGACGAGCCGGCTGACAGGCTTCAGCATCGCTATGACCAGCTCGATGACCTTGTTGCCACCACTGGACAGACATTTTTAGGGCTGACCATCAACTGCGCCCGCTGCCACGACCACAAGATCGACCCACTGCCCCAGCGTGACTATTACAGCCTGCTCGCCTTCTTCCAGAACACCACGCCGATGGGCGACCGGCAGATGAACCTCGACTTCATTGAACGGGCTCTGCCGCAGGATGGTCAGACACTCGCCGATGCTCAGAATCAGCTGCGGGAACAGCAACGGCTCTTGGGCGAGGCAGAGGCTGAAGTCCGAGCAATTGAAAAGCGAATTAAGGAACATGGCGAGCAGGCCCGCGATGAACTGACCAAACAGGATCTCAAATCATGGAAAGACAAGATTGCCCAGCTCAGGCGACAGCAGCATGCGATCCCCAAGGCGCTCGTCATCAGCGAACATGGTGCAAAGGCTCCAGAAACCCATCTGCTCTATCGCGGCAATCCCCATGCGGAGACTTCCCCTGAGACTCGTGTCGAACCAGCCTTTCCCAGTGTGCTGAAGCCACCCATTCCGCAGATTGTGCCACCGGTCAACGGTCGCTCGACTGGACGACGGCTGGCTCTGGCCAGGTGGATTGCCTCACCGGAAAACCCGCTTACCGCTCGGGTGATTGCCAATCGAATCTGGCAGTATCACTTTGGCCGAGGTCTGGTTCGCAGTTCCAGTAACTTTGGCTTTGCCGGTGATCCGCCAACCCATCCACGGTTGCTCGATTGGCTGGCAGCCGAACTGATTGCCAACAACTGGCGGCTCAAAGCCCTGCACAAGGTCATCCTGATGTCGGCGGCATATCGGGCCAGTTCAATGGCCGAGCCCGAGGCGCTTGCTGCGGATCCACTGAACGATGCCCTTTGGCGTTACGACATGAGACGGCTGTCGGCTGAGGAACTTCGTGACACCATTCATGTCGCCAGCGGCGACTTTAACCCCAAGATGTTTGGGCCAGGTATCTATCCGACAATCCCTCAGGCGGTGCTGGCCACACAATCGCGGCCGGGCGCCGGCTGGGGTAACACGCCACCAGCTGAGCAGGCCCGCCGCAGCGTCTACATTCATGTCAAGCGGTCACTGCTTACACCATTGCTGACTGACTTTGATCTTGCCGACACGGACACACCCTGCCCGGTGCGGTTTGTGACGACGCAGCCAACCCAGGCCCTCGGCATGATGAACGGTGAGTTCGTCCAGCAGCAGGCCCGGGTCTTTGCCGAGCGGGTGACGCGGGAAGCCGGCGGTCCCGACGCGGTTGACGTGCGTGCCTGCGTGCGAAGGGCCATTGAAATCGCTCTCGTTCGGCCGGCAACTGCAGAAGAGGTTACCCAGGGGCTTGCCCTGATCGACAAGTTGGAAACCACCGAGGGCATCAGCCCCGGCCGGGCGTTGGAACTCTACTGCCTGCTGCTCTTGAACCTCAACGAGTTTGCCTACGTCGATTAGGCTTCGGAAATGATGGAAACTGCCACAATGAATTCACAGAGCAACCAGCCTCACGGCAGCTTCTGCGGCCGAACCCGTCGGGAGTTCTTCTGGGAAGCGGGCGCGTCATTTACGGGCCTGGCCCTTTCGGGGCTACTTGACGGCGGCTTCTTTGCCCGCC
>VMBT01002040.1_pt1 | contig 10293 bp, 9 predicted proteins | sample 4404301 | NCBI WGS metagenome assembly VMBT01 (sample SAMN12238535, study PRJNA552566) | marine metagenome | isolation source: Coastal seawater | place: USA: coastal Georgia, Sapelo Island | collected 2008-08/2009-08
TGCTTTTAGATGTTCAAGATGTTGAGCACCTTGATAAGATCAATACATTAAGTTATATCAACGGTAAATACGTATAAGCAGATCAGGCTTTTGCTATAGAGGTTAGAACCTTATCTAAATAATCATCAATATTATTAAAAACATCTGCAGCTTGGACCATAATTGAGCCCTCAGCAGGATCTTCAGGCATTGTTCTAAATATTCCAACCATGCCATGAATTGTGGCCCATATTGTGAAAGATTTAATGTTAATTTCGTGCTCATCTTCTATACCAGAAAATTCCGCAAAACTTCTTTGAAGATCTTCTGCAGTTTTATTTGCTGCATCGAGCAGATCAGGATAATCGGAAAAATCTTCAACTACTTTATCGAACATAAGATCATACAAATTTTGTTTTTTTAATCCAAAATTAAGATATTCTTTTCCTTTGTCTATAAAAGTTTTACCTTTACTAACTGTTTTTTGTAATTCAATAAAACCAATTTTTGCAACCTCAGCGTATAAGTGCTCTTTAGTTTCAAAGTGTCTATACGGAGCTGTTTGTGACACATTACTTTCTTTTGCTAGCTTTCTAATGCTGAGGTTTGCATATCCTTCAGATTCACATATCTTAACCGCACAAGCTGTTAACTCTTCTTTTAAATTGCCGTGATGATAATTTTTCATTAAAAAGTCATTTGAAATGTTGACAGTGCTAACATTATCGTAGTATGTTAACGCTGCAAACATTAATTCTATATGAAAATTTTTTTTAAAGACAGCTTATTATCATTATTTCTTTTACAAAGCACTTTTGTTTTTGCCAATTCTAACCTTGAAGTTTTAGAGGTTCAGAAGCAGTCAAAGTATCAAATTAATAAAGAGTTTCCAGGAATTTTGCTCCCCTATGAGCAATCAAAACTTGCATTTCAAATACCGGGTAGATTGGAATTAGTTTATGTTGATATTGGTGATAAAGTTAGTAAAGGGCAGGTACTTGCTGAACTTGATAATAGTGAAATCACAGCACAGCTCAATCAAGCAAAGGCAAGCTACAATCTTTCTTCACAAATTTTATCAAGATTTAAAGATTTAAGAGAAAAGGGGCATATCTCAATTCAAGATTTAGATAAAGCTCAGTCAGATTATCAGGCATCAAAAGCAATGAAAGAGTTTTATGAAGTTAAGCTAAATCAGACAAAACTTATTGCTCCATTTAATGGAATCATTCAAGAAAGATTTTATGACACAGGCTCAGTAATATCTGGTGCAATGCCTATTCTAGAGATTTTAGGCACTGACTATGTTGAGGCTCATGTCACCATTCCATTAAATGTTTCTAATGACTTAATTGTTGGAAATAGATATAGCTTCACTCTAAATGATAATAATGTTGAAGCAAGATTTACACGCATATCGCCAATGTCTAAATCTGGGACAGAATCAAAACTTGCAATTTTTACTTTTGATAATTTCTATACCCCTGGAGTTATTGCTAATCTTAAGCTTAGTATTGAACAGTTTAAAAGAGGTGTATGGGTACCTTTTAAATCTCTTTCACAATCAGATCAGGGGTTGTGGACAATATATACCTTAGAAAATAATAAGGTAGTTAGAGATATCGTTGAAATAATTTATTTTGAGGATGAATATGCTTTCATTGATGGCACCATCCAAAATGGAGACTTAGTAATACTTGGAGGAGCCTCAAAGATAGTAGCTGGAAAAGTCATTAATTCTCAATGAAATTCTTAGAAATATTTATAGAAAGGCCTAGGGTATTGTTGCTCACCCTTACATTTATTATATTAGCTGGCATTTCATCAGTCTTATCCCTACCAATCCAAGAAAATCCAGAATTAGCTCAAAGATGGGGATCAGTTACAACCACATACCCAGGCGCCACACCTGAAAGAATTGAAACACAAGTAGTAGATCAGTTAGAAAGAAAACTTCGTGAAGTAACAGATATAGATGAATTAGACTCAATAATATCTCAAGGCTTTGCAACGACTGTAGTCGAATTTTCTCAGGAACTTGATCCTGAACTAATCGAGCAAACTTGGTCACAAGTTCAAGATAAAATGTCTTTAGTTGAGCCGTTCTTACCGGAAGGCGCAACAATATCTTTAGTTCGCTCTTCTGGTCCACCTATAACAAATCTTTATGCAATTAAATGGCAAGGCAAAGATGAGCCAAGGTTTGTGATGATGTCTAGGATTGCTGAGCAACTTCAAACTAGATTAAATAGTTTAGATTTAACAGAAAAACTCAGAGTATTTGGAGCAGCCGATGAAGAACTTAGCATCAAAGTTGATCCTTCAAAACTTTCGTCACTGGGGTTAACCTTTGCTGATATTGCAAGTGCTATTTCTTCTATAGATGCAAAAAAACCTATAGGGCTACTTTCTAATGCAAACTCATCCTACCTTTTTAAACTAAAAGATAGCCTAATCGATATTTCTAGCTTCAATGAAATTCCTATTAAAAAAGAAAATAATCAGTTAATTAGATTAGAGGATATTGCCGAAATAAATATTCAACCAGTATCACCAGTCGAAGAAATTATTTTACATAATGGCCAAAGAATTGTAATGGTTGGGATTTCGGCAACCATGTCTCAAAGGGTATTTGAATATGTTGCACAAGCTGATTCGATAGTTGAAGAGTTAAATGAATCATTACCAGATGAGATTGTAATTGAGAAAATTTATGATGAATCTGTTTTTGTATCAGAGATGTTTTCAAATTTATCAACGAGTTTTTTTCTGGCAACTTTTTTTGTTCTAGCATTTAGTTTTTTCTTCTTAGGTATTAGACCTGGAATTATAGTTACAGCAATTCTTCCATTTACTGTTGGCCTGGTATTATTTGGTTGTAATCTTATCGGACTGCCTCTTCATCAAACATCTATAACGGGAATAATTATTGCATTAGGACTTCTTATTGATAATGGCATTATTGTTGTAGAGGACTATAAATATAGAAGATCAAAAGGCTTATTACCTGCTGAATCAATAAAAGAATCAGTCAATCATTTATTTGCACCTTTAGCAGCAGCAACCAGCACTACTGTATTTGCCTTTATGCCTATTGTTACAGGCGAAGGCTCAAGTATTGAATTTGTTAGTGGAATGGGGATAACAGTTATATTCTCTATTATTTCTTCATTATTTTTAGCATTAGTCTTCGTGCCTGTCTTGATGACTTATATGGAAAAGATCCCGTTTTTTAAAAATATAGAAATATCAAGCGAAGGGTATAAAAATGAATTTTTACTGCAGAAATATAGAAAATTTTTATTCTGGGCATACAAAGCACCTCGCAGAGCAATATCAATTGCATTGGCTTTTCCACTGCTAGGATTCATAAGTTTTGCATTTATCCCAAAAGATTTTTTTCCTCCTGAAGATAGGAATATGTTCCAAGTAAGAATTGAACTTCCCAAGAATGCTTCTGCTGAAGCTACCCTAAAGAAAACTTTAGAGGTCAGACAGCAAATTATAGATTCAGAATTAATTGATATAGATGATGAAATTTGGTGGATAGGATCAAGACTTCCTAGAATCCTGATGAATGTCATTGGAGGAGATACAAAAAATGCAAATAATAATATGGCTGAGGGAGTTTACTTTGCAAAAGATTTTAACAATATGATAGATGGATTGCCTCAGCTTAATACTCTGATAGCAGAAAGAAATCCGGATGTAAGAATTTTAGTTGATAATTTTTTTGCTGGCCCACCTGTTTTTGCTGACATTGAATATAAAATTATTGGTGATGATAGAGAGGTCTTGGGCATACTTGGAGAAGAGCTTGAATTAATTATTAGTAATGCACCTAATATAGTTTTAACTGGGACAGACTTTTCTGGCTATAGCACCAATATTGAATTTAATATTGATACATCTAACCTCTATTATTCAGGTCTAAATCCAGCAATTATTTCGAATGAATTATTTTCAATGAGCAATGGGGTTATTGTTGGAACTATGCTTGATGGCACTAAGGAAATACCAATCAGACTTAAGGGCAGTAATGGCTTAAATGGAGTCATTAATCAGGCAACCCTTTTAACACTTCCCTCTGAAAATGGGTTGAATTACATTGAGAATTTCGGAGATAGTGAAATTACAAGAAAATCAGGAACAATAACAAGGCTTCAAAGCAGAAAACTTAATACTGTTCAGGGCTGGGTTCAGACCTTGACTCTGCCATCAGAAACTGAAGTTTATCTTGAAGATAAAGTTGCAGAATTTCAATCAAGATTGCCAGCAGGGTATACGTTAAAACAAGATGGACAAGCAGATTCTAGATCTCAATCACAAGGCCAAGTATATTCATCAGCAGTCCTTTTTATTATCTTAATAATTGCAGGTTTGGTTTTTGCCTTGAATTCTTTCAAACAAATGCTATTAATATTTTCATGCGGCATGTTATGTGTTGGTCTTTCATATTTAGGTTTATTTATTGGCAACCAAAATTATGGATTTATAGGTTTAATTGGAGTCGTTGGGCTAATTGGATTATCTATCAATGACTCAATAATTGTTTTATCTCACATAAAAGAAGAAGCTAATAAAAGAGATTTAACAAAAGCTGAGGTAATAGAAATTGTTATACGATCAACAAGGCATATCATAACAACCTCTGCAACAACCATAGGTGGTTTTGCACCTTTATTATTTGGAAGTATTTTTTTCCATCCTCTAGCATGGGGAATGATAATTGGAGTATTGGGTGCAACATTGCTTGCTCTATTATATGTACCAGCCGTTTATATGAATATGATAGGCATTAAGGATTAGAACAATTCTCAGAGCAATAAAATTTTTTATTTTTTTCAACGAGAAGATCTTGGTCTACAAATACTCCACATTTTTCGCACTCGATTATCTGTTTACTAATTTCTTTATTTTGATTTGAATTAATAGCATTATTAATTTTTGATTTTAGATATAAAAAAATTAGAAAAAATATTACTGGAAAAGCAAATAGCAATATTTTTAGAATAAACATCTTATTGCTGAGGTGGCTTAGATCCTCTTAAAAATCTCCATGACCAGCCATCATCTTCAGATGTATCTACTATTTTGTCTGCATAATTAAGTTTAATTATTGCCTTTGTGTCATCGAGAAGCTCTTCATAACCAAGAGCCAGGTATGATTTTTCAAGAATTTTTAAAGCTCTATAGTTTTCGCTTGAATTTGGAATATTTTCAATAACATAGTTTGCTCTTCTTATAGCAGCCACATATGCCGAGCGTGAAACATAAAAATCAGCAGCAGCCAATTCATTTCTTGCAATCATATTTCTTAAATAGATTGACCTTTTTTGAGCATATGGCGCATATTGGCTTTCTGGAAATCTAGTTAAAAATTCAGACAATTCAGAAAAGGATTTTTTTGCCCCTGAAATATCTCTATTAGATAAATCAGTATTTGCAATCCTTGCTAGTAAATTTGCATCCTGAGTATAACTAGCTATACCTTTCATAAAATATGCGTAGTCAATATTCGGATGTCTTGGATGTAATCTTATAAATCTTTCCGCAGATGAATGGGCAGCTTCATATTCACTTAACATAAAGTGAGCGTAAATTAATTCAATCTGTGCTTGTTCTGCATATTTTCCAAACGGATATCTGGTTTCAATTGCTTCTAGTGACTCTATTGCAGAGAAGAAGTTACCTGCTGCCATTCTTCTTTGAGCTTGATCGTAATAGATCTTTTCTGGTTGCTCTACTATTTCAGGCTCACTGCTACATGCAGCTAAAAATATAGAAGCTAGTATAATAAATGTAAAATTAGAAGAAGTTAAAAGTATCTGTTTCATATGATTTTGGTATTTTACCTCTATTATTAATTAAAGGTTTAATATTTTTAATTTAGATTCAATATTTTAAATATAGTTCAATGTTTGAAAAAGTAGTTACAAAAGATAATGATAATTGGCGATTAGATAAATGCGCAGCTTTTTTATTTTCAGATTTTTCAAGAACACAAATAAAAAAATGGATTCTTGAGGGAAGAGTGCTTGTAAATGGAGAGTTGTATAACCCTAAAGATAAAGTCATATGTGATGATATTATTTTTGTTAATCCATCAATTGAAGAAAAAATTTCTTGGGAACCTCAAAATATCCCACTTACAATCATTGAAGAAAATAAAAACTTTATTGCACTAAATAAAAATGCTGGTCTAACTGTTCATCCAGGTAATGGATGTAAAGATGGAACTTTAGCAAATGGATTGCTTTACAGATATCCTGAACTTGTTTCTTTGCCAAGAGCCGGAATTGTTCACAGGCTAGACAAAGATACATCTGGAATCATGATAATTGCTAAGTCTGAAAAATTTAGAAATCATTTCATAGCAGAGATGCAAGAAAGAAAAATTAAAAAGAATTACATAGGAGTAGTATCAGGAATACCTTCACTTGGAAGTTTTGAAATTAATCTACCAATAGGAAGGGATAAAAAAAGCAGAATTAAAATGGCTGTAAGAGATGATGGTAGAGATGCTATATCAATCGTAAGCCTTAAAGAGAAATTTAAAAACTATTCTATGCTAGATATATCTATTGAGACTGGTAGAACTCATCAAATAAGAGTGCATTTGGCATACAACAAACTTCCATTAATTGGTGATAGGACATATAACCCACGAGCTATCATACAAAAAGACTCATCTGCAGAAGTAATAAAATTAATAAGAGAGTTTCCCAGGCAGGCGCTTCATGCTCACACAATTAGATTTAGAAGTATTGATAATGATGATGAGCTAACATTTTCTGCGCCTTTGGCAAATGATATTTCAGAGTTAGTAAAAAATTTAAAAACTTTTGCTTGAAAGGTTAGCTCAAAGCTTGTGTTTTAAGCCAATAAATAATATAAATCCATTTTATTGAGGATATATGGCTGAAAAAATAAAATTATCTGGTGGAGATATGTTAATGCGCTCTTTGCACGAAGAGGGTGTTGATATTATTTTTGGCTATCCGGGTGGCGCAGCATTACACATATACGATGCTTTATTTAATCAAGACAAAATAGATCACATTCTAGTTAGGCATGAACAAGGAGCAACCCATGCAGCTGATGGTTATGCCAGAGCAACAGGAAAGCCTGGTGTTGTGCTTGTGACTTCAGGTCCAGGGGCTACAAATGCAATAACAGGAATTGGAACAGCTTTTATGGATTCAATTCCAATGGTTGTTATATCTGGTCAGGTAGCAAGTCATTTAATAGGAACTGACGCTTTTCAAGAAACAGATATGATCGGCATATCTAGACCAATTGTTAAACATAGCTATACAGTTTTTAATGCAGAGGATATTCCAAAGATAATAAAAGAAGCTTTTTATGTTGCAACTTCAGGTAGACCTGGCCCAGTTGTAATTGATATTCCAAAAGATATGACGGCACCTGACATCCTTTTTGATTATGAATATCCAAAGACAATCAACCTAAGATCATATAATCCACCTGTTATTCCTGAATCTAATCAAATTGAAAGAGCAGTAGATGCAATTATTTCATCAGAAAAGCCTGTTATTTATGCTGGAGGCGGAGCTATAGCTAGCAATGCCGAAGATGAACTTTTTGCTTTGAATGAAATTATGGATGCACCAGTTACAAATACCTTAATGGGACTTGGGATATATCCTGCAACTCATGAAAGATTTTTAGGTATGCTGGGGATGCATGGAACTTACCAAGCAAACATGGCAATGCATAATGCTGATTTAATTATAGCTATAGGCGCAAGATTCGATGATAGGATTACAAATGCACCTTCTAAATTTTCACCACAAGCCAAGATTATTCACTTAGATGTTGATCATTCGTCTGTATCCAAAATTATTAGCGCAGATATTGCTGTATTTGGTCAGGTAAAGAATTCTTTAGATTTAATAATTAAAGAGCTAAAAAACAAAATAAATGAATATGATAAAAATAAACTTGGACCATGGCACGATCAAATAGCAAATTGGAAAGCTGATCATGGTCTTGATTATGAATTATATAAAGACGCTTCTGATACAAAGCCAATACTCCCTCAAGCAGTTGTTCAACATGTTTACAATATTACTAATGGGGATGCATTTGTTACATCTGATGTAGGCCAACACCAAATGTTTGCTGCTCAGTACTATCATTTTGACAAGCCAAGAAGATGGATTAATTCAGGAGGTCTTGGCACTATGGGATTTGGGTTACCAGCAGCTCTGGGAGTTAAATTAGCTTATAGAGATGAGGAGGTTGTTTGTATTACTGGCGAGGGTAGTATCCAGATGTGCATTCAAGAGCTTTCAACTTGCTTACAATATAATTTGCCTATAAAAATTATTAATATAAATAATGAAGCATTAGGAATGGTGAAGCAATGGCAAGATATGAACTATGGTGGAAGACATTCTCAAAGTACATATCAAAACTCCTTACCTGATTTTGTAAAATTAACAGAAGCATATGGTCATGTAGGAATAAAAATTGAAAAAAACTCTGAATTACAAACAAAACTCGAAGAAGCTTTTTCTATAAAAGATAAATTAGTATTTGTAGACGTATATGTTGATCCAAGTGAGCATGTTTATCCAATGCTTGTTGCAGGTGAGAGCTTAAAAGATATGTGGCTTAAAAAGGATAAGAAAACATGAACAGAAGAAATTTAACTCTTATTATGGAAAATAAACCTGGTGCATTAGCAAGAGTTGTAGGATTGTTTCATCAAAGAGGTTACAACATAGAAAGTCTTCATGTTGATTCTATTGAAGATATTTCAAAATACCATTTCATTGAAGAAGAATTAGATATAAAATTCGCCCCATTTGAAATATCTAAATTAACTATTCAGACCAAAGTATCAGATTCTTTAATGTTACAAATCTTAAGACAAATAAATAAGCTTATTGATGTAATAGCTGTAAGCAATGAGGAATCAACCTATCTAAAAGGAGTATTAATAAATGAAAATATATTATGAAGATGATGCAAATCTAGATCTAATAAAAAATATGAATGTTGCAATCATTGGTTATGGCTCTCAAGGTCATGCTCATGCAAATAATCTTCATGACTCTGGAGTTAATGTTACTGTGGGTTTAAGAGAGGATTCTTCATCTTGGAGTAAGGCTGAGGAAGCTGGTTTAAAGGTTATGAATGTACCAGGTGCAGTTGAGGATGCAGACTTAGTTATGATACTTGCTCCTGATGAGTTTCAAAGTTCTATTTATGAGAATCAAATTAAACCTAATTTAAAGCAGGGGTCAATTCTAGCTTTTGCGCACGGCTTTAATATTCATTTTGAAAAAATTATTCCTGCTGATGATACAAGTGTAATTATGATTGCGCCTAAAGGACCAGGACATACTGTAAGGAGCACTTATGTTCAGGGCGGAGGAGTTCCATCATTAATTGCAATTTACAAAGACTCAATAACAGATAAAGGATATACAGCTAAAGATATTGCTTTGTCATATGCAAAAGCAAATGGTGGTACAAAGGCAGGAGTATTAGAAACATCTTTTAAAGAAGAAACCGAAACAGACTTATTTGGAGAGCAAGCTGTTTTATGTGGAGGCATGACTGCTCTTATTAAAGCTGGATATGAAACATTGGTCGAAGCTGGTTATAGTCCAGAGATGGCTTACTTTGAGTGTTTGCATGAAACAAAATTAATTGTCGATCTAATTCAAGAAGGCGGCATTTCAAATATGCATTATTCAATTTCAAATACAGCAGAATTTGGAGATTACCTTAGTGGACCAAAAGTAATAACAGAAAATACAAAAGAAGCTATGAAAGAAATTCTTGAAAATATTCAATCAGGTAATTTTGCAAATGAGTTCTTAAATGATTGCAGACAGAGCAATGATGGCTCTGGTGGACCCTTTCTAAAAAGCAATAGAGAGGCTACAAAAAACCACCCCATTGAAGCGGTTGGTGCTGAACTTAGATCAAAGATGAAATTCTTAAAATCTAAGAAATTAGTAGATAAAGAAAAAAATTAAAAAACTACTTTCTTATTGTAAATAAACCAATTACAATACGCGTCCGTCCTTGAGACGATTGTTCTAAAACATTATTGGTTACTCGTGTGGGTGTTCAAAATACGAGATAAAAATTTTAGATTTTTTTATAAAAAATCAACAAACATGATATTAATTGAAGAGTTTGATCATGGCTCAGATTGAACGCTGGCGGTAGGCCTTATACATGCAAGTCGTGCGAGAAAGTATCTTCGGATATGAGTAGAGCGGCGGACGGGTGAGTAACGCGTAGGAATCTACCTAGTAGAAGGGGATAGCC
>VMBT01002044.1_pt1 | contig 10282 bp, 9 predicted proteins | sample 4404301 | NCBI WGS metagenome assembly VMBT01 (sample SAMN12238535, study PRJNA552566) | marine metagenome | isolation source: Coastal seawater | place: USA: coastal Georgia, Sapelo Island | collected 2008-08/2009-08
GGCACGATCACGATGGAGTCGTCGTTGCTTCCGATGACGCGGAGGTGGGCGCGCTGGACGAACTCGGCGAGTTCCACGGCGCCGCCGGGTGTTGGCAGCACGGACTCCTCGAGGAAGGCACCGAGGGCGTCGGGGGTCGTCTCGAGGACGGCCGCGGTGCGCGCCGAGATGAAGGCATTGATCTCGAGACGGATCTCGGCGTCGTCGAGGACCGCCTCGGCGAGATCGGGGGAGGGGCTCGGGGAGAACACCGTCCGGTCGAGCCACCAGGCGCCGATGCTCATCCCGATCGCGATGGCCGCGACGAGGAGCAGCACGGCGGAGAACGAGCGTTGCACGTCACAAGTGTGCCTGAAGCGCGAGCCGACCATGCGTTAGGTTCGGCGCCGTGTCGACACCCGACGACTCGACTCCCGATCGCGCCGATTCCATCGACGGTTCGGTCGCCGCGCCCATCACCGAGTTCCCAGGCTTCCTTCGACTGATGGCCCGTGGGCTGACCCGTCGCTGCCCGTGGTGTGGCGATCGCCGCGCGTACTTCACGGGATGGTTCGCGCGCACGGACCGATGCCGGAGGTGCCGACATCCGTACCGTCGAGGTGATGAGGCCTTCGAGCTCGGAGCGACGACGGCCAACATCATCCTGACCTTCCTGTCGATTCTGATCGCCATCCTCGTCGCCGTCGCCCTGACGCTCCCTGACATCCCGACCGTTCCGGTCGTGGTGATCGTCGGCGTGATCGCTCTCGCTGGACCAGCCATCTGGTATCCGATCTCGTTCACTCTGTGGCAGGCGGTTGACCTGTTCATGCGCCGACCCGACGCCGACGAGATGGCCGGGCGGCGAGACGGAACCCTCTGAACCGAGCGCTGGGCCCCCGATCGGGGCGATCGAACAAGAAGGGTGCTTGCGAACGCATGTTCGATGAGTTACATTGTTGTCGTTCCCATCCGACAACTCACCGGTGACTGGGCCCAGCCGCTGTCACACCCCCTTCATAGGTTCGCCGACACCGATCGACCGGTCGGCACCACACACGGGCCGAGGCCCACCACACCACACAGGAGGCAGCCGAAATGAGCAACGACCGCGACAAGGCACTCGACATGGCACTCGCCCAGATCGACAAGCAGTTCGGCAAGGGCTCGATCATGCGAATGGGAGAGAAGGGCTCGATGGCCGTCGAGGCGATCTCGACCGGCGCCCTCTCCCTCGATCTCGCGCTCGGCATCGGCGGTCTGCCGCGGGGCCGCGTCACCGAGATCTACGGCCCGGAGTCCTCGGGTAAGTCCACCCTCGCCATGCACGTCGTCGCCGAAGCCCAGCGCAACGGTGGCACCTGCGCGTACATCGACGCTGAGCACGCCATGGATCCGGTCTACGCCCGGGCGATCGGCGTCGACGTCGACCAGTTGCTGATCTCCCAGCCCGACACCGGTGAGCAGGCCCTCGAGATCGCCGACATGCTCGTGCGCTCCGGTGCCATCGATGTCATCGTCATCGACTCGGTGGCCGCTCTCACGCCTCGGGCCGAGATCGAAGGCGAGATGGGTGACAGTCACGTCGGCCTCCAGGCTCGGCTCATGAGCCAGGCCCTCCGCAAGATCACCGCCAATCTCAATAAGACCGGCACGATCGCGGTGTTCATCAACCAGCTGCGCGAGAAGATCGGCGTGATGTTCGGTTCCCCGGAGACCACGCCAGGTGGACGCGCGCTGAAGTTCTACTCGTCGGTCCGTCTCGACATCCGGCGCATCGAGTCCCTGAAGGACGGGGCCGAGGTCGTCGGTAACCGCACTCGGGTCAAGGTCGTCAAGAACAAGGTCTCCCCGCCGTTCCGTCAGGCGGAGTTCGACATCATGTACGGCAAGGGCATCAGCCGTGAGGGCACCCTCATCGACATGTCAGTCGATCTCGGCATCGTCACCAAGTCGGGCGCCTGGTTCACCTACGAGGGTGAGCAGCTCGGCCAGGGACGTGAGAACGCCAAGACGTTCCTCACCGAGCACCCTGAGGTGATGGTCGAGATCAGCGAGAAGGTTCTCGTGGCCGCCGGCCTCCGCGACAGCGAGGCAGGAGCCGAGGGGTTCACCGAGGCCGACGACGAGCCGATCGAGATCGACTGATCGTCGCGGAATCGCTCCGCGTTCGGATGTCCCGGGGCTCAGGCCCCGGGCTTCCAGACCATCAGGATCAGACCGATCAGCAGCAGCGTGTGGCTGATGCCGGTTCCGGCCGCCATGCGAGATGCGGCTGACGGGCTGTCACTGGAGATCGCCGGGCGGATCATCAACCAACTAACCGCCACGAGCGCGGCCCAGATCACGATGGAGATGCTGAGCCACGGATCGGCCACCTTGTAGGTGTCCTCCGACATGCCGGCGAGTCCCATGCCGAGCACCCACAGTGCGATGAGGGCCGGGAAGGTGAGCCGCATGTGGAGCCGAGCGATGGTCGACGTCTCACCCGCCTTGTGGAGTCCTGGATAGAGGAAGAGCGGGCCGAAGGCGACGATGGCGCTCAAGATGTGGAGCAGAGCCATCACGCGGTAGCCGGGCGAGTCGAGCAGGATCGCGGTCATGGGCGTGACCATAACCCGTCGCCGGCCTCGGCGGTGGTCTGCTCCGTGCGCTTAGAGCTGACTGACCGCGTCAAGGAGCGCGTTCTCAACGACCTCGGTGAGGGCCGGGTGTATGTAGTACACGGCCTCCGCCAATTCTCGGGCCGTCTGCCCGAATCGCATCCCCTGGATGAGCGGTTGGATGAGGGTCGCGGCCTGCGGACCGATGATGTGCGCGCCGATCACCAGGCCGGTCGCGCGGTCGACGATCACCTTCGCGAATGAGGTCTCATCAGCGAGGGCCCACCCATAGGCGGTGCCGCCGTAGTCGCGCCGGCCGAGGACGTGGTCGACACCCCGGTCCACCGCCTCTGATTCGGTCATGCCGACGGCGGCGATCTGGGGATGGCTGAACACCGCTGCTGGAATCGGACCGAGGTCGACTCGGTGGAGATCGTCCGGGTGGGTGATGTTCCAGAAGGCGACGTGGGCCTCAGCGTTAGCGACGTGCTTCAGGTTCGCGTCGTTCGCGACGTCCCCGACGGCCCAGATGCGGGGCACCGAGGTCCGCTGGTACTCGTCGACCACGATGGTTCCGTGATGGTGGAGCGCGACGCCAGCCCGCTCCACTTCCAGGAGATCGCTGTTCGGCTCCCGACCGGTCGCCACGAGGAGCTCATCCACGACGACCTCTCCGTCGGCGCAGTGCACGACGATCGCGCTGTCGCGGCGCTCCACCCGGGTCGGGAGGTGTCCAAGGTGCAGATCGACCCGTCGACCGAACACCTCGGTGAACCGTTGCGAGATATCTAGATCGTGGGAGGACAGGAGCCGGTCCGAGCGATTGAACATCGATACCCGCGACCCGAGGCCAGCGAACACGTGGCCCATCTCGGCCGCGATGTAGCCGCCACCGATGATGCCGAGGCGCTCGGGCAGGACGTCGAGTCGCATGATCGAGTCGCTCGTGTGGAATCCCGTCTCGACGAGTCCGGTGATCGGGGGCACCACAGGTCGTGACCCGACGGCGATGAGGATGTCGTCTCCGCTGATTCGCCGTCCGTCGACATCGATCGTCGAGGCGTCGACGAAGCACGCGGTTCCCTCGATGAGGGTGATGTTCGGGCACCGTTCGGCGCGGTAGTCGCGACCGTCGGCGGCGATCGGATCGATCCTGTTGAAGATGCGGTCGCGGATCGCCGGCCAGTCGGCCCGACCCGCCGGGATCTCAATGCCGAGTCGGTCAGCCTCGGCCGCCTCGGTGAGTCGGTCGGCAGGGAGGACGAACATCTTCGAGGGGATGCAGCCGCGATTCAGGCAGGTCCCGCCGAAGACATCTCGCTCCACGATGGCGATCCGACGGTCGTCGAGATCGGACGGGATGTGGTTCCCCGATCCCGAGCCGATGATCACGAGGTCGAAGCGCTCGGTGGTGTCCGCCATGCCCGCAGTCAACCGCGCGTGGGCCGAGATGTTCCTGAGGTGACCCGGACTAGGTTCCGGATATGGAACGGCGAGGGGGCGCCGAGCAGCCCGCGCGACCCGAGAAGGTGGTCGTCGTGCTGCTCGACAGCCTCAACCGGCACCTTCTCGGCGCGTGGGGATCCGGCGAATTCGACACGCCGAACCTCGACCGTTTCGCCCGCGGATCGGTGGTGTTCGATCGGCATCACGTCGGTTCGTTGCCGTGTATCCCCGCTCGACACGATCTGCTCGTCGGTTCGCTCGATTTTCTCTGGCGTCCCTGGGGATCGATCGAGGTGTGGGAGGAGTCGATCACCGCGTCGCTTCGCCGAGCCGGGGTGACGACGATGCTCGTCACCGACCATCCGCATCTCTTCGAGACCGGCGGCGAGAACTACCACACCGAGTTCACCGCGTGGGAGTACCTGCGGGGAAGCGAGAACGACCCGTGGAGAACGCACGCCGACACCACCGCGGTCGGCGCCCCGGCCCTGCCCGCCCGACCAGCCCCGGTTCACCGCCCCTACGACGACTCGCGCACCTGGTTCCGCGATGAAGCCGACTTCCCGGGTCCGCGGACGATGCGGGCAGCGGCTGAGTGGCTCGACTCGGCGGCGGCTCATCACGACCGGTTCCTCCTCCTCGTCGATGAGTTCGATCCCCATGAGCCCTTCGACACGCCGGAACCGTGGGCGTCGATGTACGACGCGGATTGGGAGGGGGAGCGGTTGATCTGGCCGCCCTACGCGATCGGAGCGCTCGAGCGCGGTGTGCTCACCGCGCGCGAGGCGACGCACATCCGGTGCAACTACGGCTCAAAACTCTCGATGATCGACCACTGGTTCGGCCGGGTGCTCGACGCGGTCGACCGACTTGGCGATGACGTCGCCGTGATGGTGTGCACCGACCACGGCCTGTATCTCGGTGAGCGCGACCTCTTCGGCAAGCCCGGCGCACCCCTATGGCCCGAGCTCGCCCGGATTCCCCTCATGATTCGCTGGCCCGGAGTCGAGGCCCGTCGGGTTGAGGCGTTGACCACAACCGTCGATCTTCACGCGACCCTGTGCGAGGTCTTCGGGGTGACCCCGGAGCACCGCACTCACGGCCGCTCCCTCGTTGATTTGATCGAGGGGCGCGTCGACTCGGTTCGCGATCATCTGCTCGCCGGCTACTGGTCGAGGCACGTCTACGTGGTCGACACCGATCGCACCTACGGCCGGTCAGCGGTCGGCGACCCCTTCCCGCTGGCGATGTGGTCGAACCGGTGGTCGTCCATGCCGATCGAACACGCGGTTCCCGGCTACCGGTTCCCACGTCCCGACGGACGAGCCGAGCTCCGCGCGATGCCCGGGTCAGCGGTGCCGGTGATCCGTCAGCCGTTTGTCGATGGTGATCTCCTGCCGTTCTGGTCCCACGCGATGCCGGTGGACGATCACCATCTGCACCTCGCGAGCGACCCGGAGTGTCTCGAGGACCGCGCCGGCACGGCGCTCGAAGCGGAGGCCATCGACTTGCTGCGCCACGCCCTTGAGCAGGTGGAGGCGCCCGAGGAGCAGTTCGCGCGGCTCGGTCTGCGATGAGCCAGCGTTAGCCTCGGCGCCATGTCGGGCCGTTACGTCGTTCGCACCTACGGGTGTCAGATGAACGAGCACGACTCCGAGCGGATCGCCGGGCTCCTCGAGAGCGATGGATTCAGCGAGGCCGATGATCTCGATGAAGCCGATGTGGTGGTCCTTAACACCTGCTGTATTCGTGAGAACGCCGACAACAAGCTCTACGGAAATCTCGGACACTTGAAGACCTGGAAGGACGCTGCTCCTGGTCGTCGGATCGTCGTCGCCGGGTGTCTTGCCCAAAAGGACCGCGAGACCGTCCGTGAGCGCGCCCCCTACGTGGATGTCGTCCTCGGCACGCACAACGTGCATCGCACCGTTGAACTCCTTGACTCCGTCGAGCGGCACGGGCCCGTCACCGAGATCTTTGAGGAGGCCGTCGTCGATGACGAGGTGCTCTTCCCCTCGGCGCTCCCCGTGAGGCGAGAGGTCTCGCACTCGGCGTGGGTGACCATTCAGATCGGCTGTGACAACAACTGCGCGTTCTGCATCGTTCCGGCGGTGCGCGGAGCCGAGGTGTCTCGACCCTTCGACGACGTCGTCGCCGAGGTTGGTCGCTTCGCCGCCGACGGGGTCACCGAGGTCACGCTCCTCGGGCAGAACGTCAACTCCTACGGTCGCGATCTACAGCTCGCGCGACGACGCTCGGGCGACAGCGACGCGCGGCCGCGGCCGCTCTTCGCCGACCTGCTCACGGCCGTCGGCGCCGTCGACGGCATCCGTCGCGTCCGCTTCACCAGCCCGCACCCGAAAGACATGAGGACCGAGACCTTCGAGGCGATGGCGGCGTCGGCCGAAGTGTGCGAGCACCTTCACTATCCGCTCCAGTCGGGCAGCGACCGAGTCCTCGCGCTCATGCACCGCGGATACACCGCGGAGCGCTATCTCGATCGTCTCGCCGAGGCTCGCGCAACCATCGATGATCTCGCCGTGTCAACCGACATCATCGTCGGCTTCCCGGGCGAGACCGAGGACGACTTCGAGCGAACTCTCGAGGTGGCCGCCGCCGCTGAGTACGACTACGCCTACACCTTCATCTACTCGCCGCGTCCTGGCACCGAGGCCGCTGATGCCGTCGACGACTTCGTCGACCCCGAGGTGGCGCGCGACCGGTTCGAGCGGCTGAGGATCGTCGTCGAGCGATCGGCTCTCGCGCGTCACGAGGCGCGGGTCGGACGGATCGAGGAGGTCCTCGTCGAGGGCCCTTCGAAGCGCGACCCGTCGGTCACCTCCGGGCGCACGCGCCAGAACAAGCTCGTTCACTTCGCGCCTCCTCGTCCGCTCCGCGCGGGGTCGTACGCGACGGTCGAGGTAACGCGGGGCGCACCGCACTTCCTTGAGGGGCGTTTCGTCGAACTGCTCTCCGAGGCCACCCACCGGACGCGGATCCCCGTCCTCTCGCTCTGACCGAATGGTGGACTCGAGCCCTCGCCGGGTGGCGCTCATCGGGGCGACCGCCTCGGGGAAGTCGTCCCTCGCTCTCGCCTTCGCTGCTCGCCACGGTGACGTTGAAATTGTCTCGGTGGATTCGATGCAGGTCTATCGGGGCATGGACATCGGCACCGCCTCCCCGAGCCCGGAGGAGCGCGCGGCCGTCCCGCATCATCTGATCGATGTCTGCGACCCCTCCGAGGAGTTCACCGTCGCCCGATTCCGCGATCTCCTCCACGAGGCGTTGACGGGTATCGCGGCGCGCGGTCATGGGGCCCTACTAGTCGGCGGCACCGGGCTGTACCACCGGTGCGCCGTCGATGGTCTCGAGCTCGCCGGGGGCGACGATGCCGTTCGCGCGCGGCTCGAGAGGGAGGCGGAGGAGATCGGGGTGGAGGTGCTGCACCAGCGCCTTACTGCCCTTGACCCCGTGGCGGCGGAGCGGATGGAGCCGACGAACCTTCGTCGAGTGGTTCGCGCCCTCGAAGTGATCGAGGTCACCGGGCGTCCGTTCTCCTCCTTTGGTGATGGGCTCGATCGCTATCCGCCGTCACCCGTCGCTCAGATCGGTCTCCGCTGGGACCGCGGCGCGCTCGCCGAGCGGATTGAGACCCGAGTCCACGCGATGATCGATTCGGGATTCGTCGACGAGGTGGCTTCACTGCTCGACTCATCCCCGTCTCGCACCGCTCTGCAGGCTCTCGGATACGCCGAGATTGCCGCCTTCTTGCGTGGGGAGTGCTCCCGCGCGGAGGCCATCGACGCGACCATTCTCCACACACGCCAATTCGCCGTGCGTCAGGAGCGCTGGTTCCGACGCGACCCGCGCATACGCTGGGTCGACATCACCGCCGACCCGATTGTCGAGGCCATGGACGTCCTCGAGACGGTCTGGAACAACGGCGGCGGAACGGACCACCTATGACCACCGCACCAGCGAGCACCGGCCGATCGTGACCACCCTCCGCAAGTTGCACGGTCTCGGGAATGACTTCCTTGTGACCTTCGATCTCGATGCCGAGGTCGACGCCGCCGCCTTCGCTCGGACCGTGTGCGACCGGCGCCGGGGCGTTGGGGCCGATGGTTTGCTCATTGGCGTGGCGCCCACGCTCGACCAGCCCTCGGGAGTGGACGTCGTGATGCGGCTCCTCAACGCCGACGGGTCGCCGGCGGAGATGAGCGGCAACGGCATCCGGTGTTTCGTGCAGGCATGGATCGAGCATCGCGGGGGAGTGGTACCCGGCTCGGTCACGGTCGCGACCGAAGCGGGACTGCGGACGGTCGAGATTCGGAGCCACAACGGATCGACAATGGTGTCCTCGGTCGAGATGGGTGAGGTGTCCGACACCGCCGAGCCGAGCGAGTGGTCGGCCACCGGATGCCACCCGGATCGGCCGGTCAGGCATCTCAGTCTCGGCAACCCGCACGCCGTCGTCGGCGTCGACGATGTCACCGTCGTCGATCTCGAGGCACTCGGATCGGTGGTTCCCGGCGTCAACTTGGAAATTGTCGAACCGGGTCCCGGTCCCCACGAGGTGCGTATGCGTGTCCATGAGCGCGGGGTCGGCATCACCGAGGCCTGCGGCACCGGAGCGTGCGCGACCGCCGTCGCCGCCCTCGAGTGGGGACTCGTCACCGCCGATGAGTCCGGCGAGGTCACGGTGCACATGGACGGTGGGACCGTGACCGTCGCGATCGACCGCGCGGCACGAACCGCCGTGCTCTCGGGCCCATCCGTCGCGATCGCCACCGTCGAGATCGAACCGCGGTGAGCAACCCGTACTCCGAGGCGCTCGGCGCCACCCTGATCGATCGCACGATCCGGGAGCGGATCGTCCTTGTCGGTGTGACGTTGCCGGGCTCGACCGAGGACGACACCGAGGCGAGCCTCGATGAGCTCGAACTACTCGTCGACACCGCCGGGGCCGATGTCTGCGCCCGTCTGGTGCAGCGGAGAGATGCGCCCGACCACACGTTCTTCATCGGCAAGGGCAAGGCGGAGGAGTTGAAGACCATCTGCCTCGCGGTTGACGCCGACACGGTGGTGTTCGACAACGAGCTCAATCCCGCCCAGCAGTTCCAACTTGAGAAGTTGCTCGGCCGAACCGCGATCGATCGAACCGCGGTGATCCTCGACATCTTCGCGCAGAACGCGCACACCCTCGAGGGTCGGGCACAGGTGGAACTCGCGCTACTTCGCTATCGGTTGCCGCGACTGCGACGCGGCGGGACGGCGAAGCTCTCCCAGCAGCGTGGTGGCGTCGGGGCGCGCTTCGGTGGTGGCGAGACCAAGATCGAGGTCGACCGGCGTCGTATCAACCGCCGAATCCGGTCCCTTGAGGTCGAACTTCGTGATCTCGCATCGACCCGAGCTTTGCAGCGCAAGAGCCGGGGGCGGTCCGGCCTCGCCGAGGTGACGATCGTTGGCTACACCAACGCCGGCAAGAGCACCCTGTTGAATCGCCTGACTCAGGCGGGAGTGCTCGTCGAGGACCGTCTCTTCGCGACCCTGGATCCGACGACGAGACGTCTCTCGCTCCCCGGTGGTGAGCCGGTGCTGCTCACCGACACGGTCGGATTCGTGCGGCGACTTCCCCATGGCCTGATCGAGGCGTTCAAGGGGACCCTTGAGGTGGCGGCGACCGCCGACCAGCTCGTCCATGTCGTCGATGCCAGCGCTCCAGATCCCGAGGGACAGATCGCCGCGGTGCGCGAGGTCCTCGCCGAGATTGATGCCGATCGGGTGCCCGAGATGATCGTGTTCAACAAGAGTGATCTCGATCCGACGGGCGCGGCCGATCTGGTCGCTGACCATCCGGGTTCGGTCGCGGTGAGCTCGTTGACCGGTGAGGGGATCGAGATCATGTTGGCCACCCTCGGCGATCGACTGCGCTCGCTCACCGAGGTGGTCGAGCTGTTCATCCCGTGGGATCGGGGCGACGTGCTCGCCTCGGTACATCGCGAGGGTCAGATCGTTTCGACCGCCGATGAGGAGACGGGGCAGCGGACGAGGGTCCGGCTCTCTGACGCCTCGCTCGGACGTCTCAAGGAGTTCGTCGTCGCCGAGGCCGGGCGCGGCAGGGAAGAATGACCGACGTGAGTGCCGAGGGTTTCGTCCCGCCGCCCTATCCCTACGACCGTCTCGACGGTCTGCGCCACCACGCTGACCGGTTCTCCGGCGGTGTGATCGATCTGTCGATCGGCACCCCGTTC
>VMBT01002046.1_pt1 | contig 10281 bp, 10 predicted proteins | sample 4404301 | NCBI WGS metagenome assembly VMBT01 (sample SAMN12238535, study PRJNA552566) | marine metagenome | isolation source: Coastal seawater | place: USA: coastal Georgia, Sapelo Island | collected 2008-08/2009-08
AAACCATGTTAATTAATGAGAATAATTTAAACTTAATGGACCCAGGTGCTCAATCTTATTTAAAAGAACAATTAGAGAAATTCTTCTTCGATAGAGACAATATTGATCAAATTCAAGGGTATAAGCCCAAATAATGGCTAATGTGATCATTATATCTGCACCATCTGGAGCAGGAAAAACGAGTTTAGTTAAAGACCTGCTTACTAAAGTCGATAATATTCAAGTATCTATTTCTCACACCACACGCTCGCCTAGACCAGGAGAAGTTGACGGCAAGGATTATTACTTTGTCGATAGTGTTAAATTTAATGAAAAAGATGCGCATGGTGAATTTTTAGAAAGTGCTGATGTTTTTGGTAATCAATATGGAACTTCAATGCCCAAAGTACAGAATCTTTTAGATAAGGGCATTGATGTGATTTTAGAGATTGACTGGCAAGGAGCAGAGCAAGTTATGAAGAAAATTAGCACGAAGAGCATTTTTATCGTCCCTCCTTCTATAAAAAGCCTTGAGGAGAGATTAAATTCTCGTGCACAAGACTCAAAAGACGTTATCAAGAAACGCATGAAACAAGCTAAATCAGAGATATCTCATTACGAGAATTATGATTATCTAATAGTTAATGATGATTTTGATCAAGCTTCACTTGAGCTGCAGTCTATCATTCATTCATTACGATTAGAAACTACTATCCAGAGAGAACAGCAAAAAAATATCCTTAATGAGCTCATAGGTTAGATAAATTGCTATATCAATTCATTATTGTATAATGATTTCATTGGAAATTTTTTGAGGACATATGTCTGAATATACACTCCCAGCAATAGCTAATGATAGTCATGCATTGGATATACAAAAATATCCACCGATACTCTCTGCAGAGGAAGAGCATGAGTTAGCAGTGAGTCTTTTTGAAAATCATGACTTAGATGCAGCTAGAAAGCTTGTGTTATCTCACATCCGATTTGTCGCTTTTATTGCTCATGGCTACAAGGGATATGGTCTTGAACAAGCGGATTTAATTCAAGAGGGTACTATCGGTCTTATGAAGGCTGTAAAGAAGTTTAATCCTTATAAAAAGGTAAGACTTGCCTCATTTGCTGTTTACTGGATAAGAGCTGAGATTCATGAATTTATCTTCAAAAATTGGAAGATTGTAAAAGTTGCTACTACCAAAGCGCAAAGAAAATTATTCTTCAAACTTAAGCAGGCAAAAGCTCAAATTTATCAGTCTCTTACAGAGGAACAAGCTAAGGATATTGCAAATGATCTCGGAGTAAAGACCAGTGATGTTCTTGAGATGGAGGCAAGACTTCAGTTTAATGATGTGGGATTAATCGCTGATGAAGATGAGAACACAAATTCTCCAGAATATTATTTAACTGATCCGAATACACAAACCCCTGAGCAAATTTTAGTTTCTGAGGATGATCAAAAACACTCCCAGCAAAAACTATATCAAGCTCTATCGACTCTAGATGAAAGAAGTTTGGAAATTTTACAAGCTAGGTACTTGAAAGAAGAAAAAGTGACCCTACATAATTTAGCAGACAAGTATGGTGTTTCTGCTGAACGTGTTCGTCAGCTTGAAAATAAAGCCATGCAAAAGCTTAAAGAAGCTTTAGATTCTTAGATATTAAAGAATCGGTCTAATAATTTATTTACAAACAAATAACTAGGAGAAAAAATGAATATTCGTCCTTTGCATGACCGTGTTGTTGTCAGAAGAGTAGAAGAAGAAAAAACAACAAGTAGTGGAATAATCATTCCTGATTCAGCCACAGAGAAACCCTCTAGAGGCGAGGTAATTGCTGTTGGTAATGGTCGTAAGAATGATAATGGTGAAGTTATCGCTATGGATGTAAAAGTTGGTGATCAGATTTTATTTGGTCAATATGCAGGTAATGAGATCAAAGTTGATGGTGAAACCCTGCTAGTTATGAATGAAAGCGACGTTGTTGCAATAATTGATTAAGGAGTAATAAATGGCAGCTAAAGAAGTTAAATTTGGTTCAGAGGCTAGAAAATTAATGCTTAGTGGTGTTAATACCCTGGCTGATGCAGTAAAAGTAACCTTAGGCCCTAAGGGTAGAAATGTTGTTTTAGATAAATCATTTGGTGCTCCACACATTACCAAAGATGGTGTTTCTGTTGCTCAAGAGATTGAGTTAGAGGGAAAATATGAGAATATGGGCGCACAAATGGTTAAAGAGGTTGCATCAAAGACAAATGATATTGCGGGTGATGGAACTACAACTGCAACTGTTCTTGCTCAGGCATTAGTAACTGAGGGTGTTAAAGCAGTTGCTGCTGGGATGAACCCAATGGATATTAAACGTGGTATTGACAAGGCTACTGCTGCTGCAGTAGAAACACTTCGTAAACTATCTCAGCCATGTGATGATTCGAAAGCAATAGCCCAAGTGGGTACCATTTCAGCTAACTCAGATACGTCGGTTGGAGATATTATTGCTGCAGCCATGGAAAAGGTTGGCAAAGAAGGAGTTATTACTGTTGAAGATGGCTCAGGATTTGAGAATGAATTAGATGTAGTTGAAGGTATGCAATTTGATCGTGGTTACTTATCACCTTATTTTGTTAATAATCAAGATTCAATGACTGCAGATCTTGAAAATCCTTTTGTTCTTCTTCATGATGCAAAAATAACAAATATCCGTGATTTACTTCCAACACTAGAATCTGTTCAGAAATCTGGCAAACCTTTATTAATCATTGCCGAAGATATTGAAGGAGAAGCACTCGCTACATTAGTCGTAAATAATATGCGTGGTGTTGTTAAAGTCTGCGCAGTTAAAGCTCCTGGATTTGGTGATAGACGTAAAGCAATTCTTCAAGATATCGCAACATTAACGGGTGGAGTAGTAATATCAGAAGAAGTCGGTCTATCTCTTGAAGGTGTTACTGAAGAACACCTTGGATCAGCTAAGAGAATTGAAGTTGGTAAGGAAAATACCACTGTGGTTGATGGCGCAGGTCAAAAATCAGATATTGATGGAAGAATCTCTCAAATTAAAGCTCAAATTGAGACAACTACATCTGAATACGATAAAGAAAAACTCCAAGAGAGACTTGCTAAACTTTCTGGTGGTGTCGCTGTCATTAAAATTGGCGCCTCAACAGAGGTTGAAATGAAAGAGAAAAAAGACCGTGTTGATGATGCTCTATCTGCTACAAGAGCCGCTGTAGAAGAAGGTGTGGTTCCAGGTGGTGGCGTTGCGCTTGTGAGAGCTATTGCTTCTTTGGATAAGGTTAAGGGTGACAACCATGATCAGGATATTGGTATTGCAATTACTAAGAAAGCAATGGAAGCACCTCTTCGTCAAATAGTTACAAATGGCGGTGGCGAAGCTTCTGTGGTCCTTAATAAAGTCTCTGAGGGTAAAGGTAACTTTGGATTCAATGCGGGAACTGAGGAATATGGTGACATGCTTGAGATGGGTATTTTGGACCCAACAAAAGTCACACGTGCAGCACTTCAACATGCTGCTTCTATCTCTGCATTAATGATTACTACTGAAGCAATGGTAGCTGAAATACCTAAAGATGAACCTGCTGCTGCAGCTCCAGATATGAGTGGTATGGGCGGCATGATGTAATCATTTTGTTGATTCAAAAAAGCCCCTCTTTTGGGGCTTTTTTTTTGGTATTATTTGGAAGTTTATGAAAAGCTATGACGCTGCCTCCATTGAAGTACTAACAGGACTTGAGCCTGTTAGAAAGCGTCCTGGGATGTATACCGAAACAGAGCGTCCCAATCATCTTGCTCAAGAAGTCATTGACAATAGTATTGATGAAGCTGTTGCTGGTCATGCATCCAAAATTCATGTAATACATCATTTAGATGGCAGTCTTAGCGTTGAAGATAATGGTCGAGGCATGCCAGTAGATATTCATCCTACAGAGGGAAAACCTGGTGTTGAGGTCATATTATCCAAACTCCACGCTGGAGGAAAATTTTCCAATGATTCATATCAGTTTTCTGGTGGTCTTCATGGTGTGGGTGTTTCAGTTGTTAATGCACTCTCATCGAAGCTTGATGTGTGGATTAAAAGAGATTCCAAGAGATATCATATAAGTTTTGCGAATGGCGATAAATTGACTGATCTGGAGGAGCTTGAATCTGTTGGTAAAAGGAATACAGGGACTATTGTTAAATTTAAACCTGACCCTATTTTTTTTGATTCTGCAAAATTTTCTGTCAAAAAACTAAAACAAACATTACGATCTAAGGCGGTCTTGTGTTCTGGCCTTGAAGTCTCTTATTATGATGAGAACGACAACTCATCTGAGTCGTGGATATATCAAGATGGACTCAAAGATTATTTGTCTATTTCACTTGAAGGATATGATTGCGTACCATCAGTGCCTTTGGTAATCAATCACCATTCAAAGGAACAAGAACTGGCTTGCACCCTGACATGGACAGAAAATACCTCTAATATTGTTCATGAAAGTTTTGTTAATTTAATTCCTACTTCTCTTGGTGGTACCCATGTTAATGGACTCAGATCTGGTTTAACTGATGCGCTCAAAGAGTTTTGTGAATTTAGGAGTCTTTTGCCTAAAAATATCAAATTAACTCCAGATGATGTTTGGCATCGAATTTCTTATGTGCTTTCTATCAAAATGTTAGACCCTCAATTTTCTGGTCAGACAAAAGAAAAGCTATCTTCAAGAGAATCTGCTGGATATGTATCGAGTGTGGTTAAAGATGCATTTAGTTTATGGCTTAATCAACACACCAGTGATGCTGAAAGAATTGCAGAACTAGCGATATTAAACGCTCAAGCAAGAGTCAAAACATCAAAGAAAGTAGTCAGAAAAAAAGTTTCATCTGGCCCCTCCCTTCCTGGAAAACTGTCTGATTGCATAAGTAATAACTTAGAACAAACAGAATTATTTCTCGTTGAAGGAGATTCTGCAGGTGGCTCAGCTAAACAAGCAAGAGATAAAGAATATCAAGCCATCTTACCCCTTCGCGGAAAAATTTTAAATACATGGGAGGTAGACTCCACCCAAGTATTAGCCAGTAATGAAATTCATGATATTAGTGTTGCTATTGGTCTTGAGCCAGATAGTGATGATCTCTCAGAGCTGAGATACGGCAAGATTTGTGTGCTAGCTGATGCTGACTCAGATGGAGCCCATATTGCAACGCTTATCACTGCCCTATTCGTCAAACATTTTCCAAAACTGGTCAGAGAGGGTCACGTCTATATTGCCATGCCCCCTCTTTATCGTATAGATGCTGGTAAGCAAGTATTTTATGCACTTGATGATTCTGAAAAAGAATCTATTGTTAAACGAATAGAAAGTGAAAATAAGAAAGTAAAAATTCAGGTTCAACGCTTCAAAGGTCTGGGAGAAATGAACCCCTCTCAGTTAAGAGAAACGGCAATGCATCCTGATACCAGAAGATTGATACAACTCACTTTAGATAATCCAATACAAGTTTCACAAAAAATGGATATGCTTCTTAGCAAAAAAAGAGCATCAGATAGAAAAGTATGGCTTGAAGATTATGGTTACTTAGCTGATGTCTAAAGCGGTTATCCTTCTATCTGGAGGTCTTGATTCTACCACTGTCCTGGCAATTGCAAAATCTCAAGGTTATGAATGTTATGCATTAAGCTTTGATTATGGTCAGAAACAAAAATCAGAACTTAACTCTGCGATAGAAATTGCAAAATCATATCAAGTTAAAGAACACCGAACAATGAAAGTCTCTTTGTCAGACATAGGAGGCTCTGCATTGACCGATAAGAGTATTAATATTCCAGATTATAAGAAATCTTCAGAGATTCCCATTACCTATGTTCCAGCAAGAAACACTGTATTCTTATCTTTAGCATTAGCATGGTCTGAGGTCATAGGATCAAATGATATTTTTATTGGCGTAAATTCAGTAGATTATTCTGGATATCCTGATTGCAGACCTGAATATATTGAAGCATTTGAAAAAATGGCTAATTTGGCAACAAAAAATGCCGTGATGGGTAAGAAAATTACAATCCATACACCATTAATTTATTTAAATAAAGTTGAAATTATTGGAGAAGGTCAAAAATTAGGTGTTGATTACTCTAAAACAATTACATGCTATAGAGCTAATGATTTAGGAGAAGCCTGTGGCAGATGTGATGCTTGCGAATTAAGAAAAATAGGTTTTAAAAATGCAGGCTTTGTTGATCCTACAAAATACGTATAAATTTTTATAGAAATATTTTTATTTGTCCGTATTTTTAGAGATAAAATAACTATTTTTAATAACTAGGAAACGAATAGATGAGTAGTATTGAAGAAAGAGTAAAGAAAGTAGTTGCTGAGCAATTAGATGTAAGTGGTGATATTGATAATAACGCTTCTTTCATTGATGACTTAGGCGCTGACTCTCTTGATACTGTTGAGCTAGTAATGTCTCTTGAAGAGGAGTTTGAATGTGAAATTCCTGATGATGAGGCTGAGAAAATTACTACCGTTCAGCAAGCTATCGATTACGTGGAAAACAATCTATAAGTTTCCATCACACATATAAAAATTAGGCGCTTTTTATTAGCGCCTTTTTTATAATATGATTTATGTCTAAAAAAAGAGTTGTTATCACAGGTTTGGGAATTGTTTCTCCAGTGGGAAACACAGTCAATGATGCATGGAATAATATTCTAGCTGGAAAATCTGGAATAACTAACATTACAGCCATTGACACGACTGATCAAGCAGTTAAGTTTGGTGGTACGATTAAGGGATTTGATGTATCAGACTACATAAGCCCTAAAGATGCTAAAAAAATGGATATTTTTATCCACTATGGCATGGCTGCTGGAATTCAAGCTGTAGAAGATAGTGGTATCGAAGCTAATGAGGAAAATGCTGATCGGATAGGTGTTGCTATTGGTGCAGGTGTTGGTGGTCTTGGAACTATCGAAGCGACTGCAGATTTATATCGAGAAAAGGGTCCCAGAAGGATATCCCCATTTTTTGTTCCATCATCTATTATTAATATGATTTCTGGTAACTTGTCGATCAAATATGGCTTTAAGGGCCCTAATTTTGCCATTGTTACTGCATGTACTACAGGTACTCATAACATTGGTGATGCAGCGAGAATTATTGAATATGGTGATGCTGATGTCATGATTGCGGGTGGTGCAGAGATGTCAACAACTAATTGCGGTCTAGGTGGGTTTGCCTCTGCTAGAGCATTATCTACAAGAAATGACTCTCCTGAAACAGCGTCAAGACCTTGGGATGTTGATCGTGATGGTTTTGTTTTAGGCGATGGTGCCGGTGTTGTGGTGCTTGAAGAATATGAGCATGCTAAAAAACGAGGTGCAAAAATTTATGCAGAGGTTTCAGGCTATGGAATGAGTGGTGATGCCTATCACATGACACTTCCATCAGAGGGTGGAGAAGGCGCTGCAAGATGTATGACAAATGCTATTAGAAATGCGGGAATTAATTCAGAGCAGATAGATTACATAAATGCACATGGCACCTCAACTCCTGCTGGAGATAAAGCTGAGACTGATGCTGCCAAATCTGCATTAGGCCAACATGCATACAATGTTGCTATGAGTTCAACAAAATCAATGACAGGACATCTTTTGGGTGCTGCTGGTGGAATAGAAGCGATATTTACCACCTTAGCCGTTAAAGATCAAGTAGCTCCACCTACTATCAATATTTTTAACCAAGATCCTTTATGCGATCTTGATTATGTTGCCAATGAAGCTAGAGACATGAAAATTGATCATGCAATCTCAAACTCTTTTGGTTTTGGCGGAACTAATGGTTCAATCTTAATATCTAAGATTTAGTTTCTTACTTTGAGGGGCTTGATAAATCAACGCCTTGGATTTTATCTGCTTCAGCAATTAATGACTTAAAGTACTCGTATGTGGTCATTGCGCCATTTTGAATACTTGATAACAAAGCTTCTTTATTAATAATAAAAACCCATTGCGTATCATCAGAAACAAATTCTACTGCACCACCAACTAGGGCTAATATAACCAATACGATTAATAAAAGTTTAAACATTAAGATTTACTCCAAAAAAAATTAGAGATGTATTTTACAGTACTACTGGATTCCATTTGAAACCAATACTGATTTCAATTCTGGCTCCCCTCCCCTAAATTTCTTATATTGAGACATAAAATCTAAACTGCCACCAACCTCAAGAATATTTACTTTAAAAGAATTGGTTAAATCTTTATTGATCGATCCACTCTGATTAACATAATAAAAAGCATCAGCAGCTAAAACCTCAGCCCATTTGTAACTGAAATATCCAGCTGCATATCCTCCACTAAAGATGTGTCCAAACGTATTTAAAAATCTATTCTCATTGATGGGTGGAATAATTGAAGTCTTTTGTCTCACCTCATTAAGTATTTCATATGTATCTTTGCTCGACATATGGGTCTTAATGTCCCACAAAGCAAATTCACATTGTCTGAGCATCTGAATCGCTGATTGAAAATTTTTTGAATCAATGATTTTTTGATAGAGCTCATCAGGTAAGCTTTCACCAGTTTGGTAGTGAGATGAAATTTTTTTAATAACTTCTTTATCATATGCAAAAAACTCCATGTATTGACTTGGCAGCTCAACACCATCCCATGGCACTCCGGATATACCTGCAGCACATGGATACTCAACTTTAGTCAATAAATGATGTAGAGCATGTCCAAATTCATGAAATATAGTGACTATTTCATCAAATTCAAACATTGCTGGTTTATCTTTAGTTGGCTTATTTAAATTACAAACAACAAAAGCGACAGGCTTATTTTTCTCTGTGAGTGGTTGATAATCTGACATCCATGCACCACCCCTTTTATTTTCTCTTGCGTAAAGGTCTATATAAACTCTACCAATACTTTCATTATTTTTTACTAAGTCAAAAACTTTCACATCTTGATGATAAGAATCTTCTTTGATCTCTTTAAGTGAAATTTCATATAGCTCCTTTATCAGACTAAATAGACCATTAAGAACATACTCCTCAGGAAAATATGGGGTTAGATCAGATTTTTTGAATCCATACTTCTTTTCTTTTAATTTTTCAGAATAAAACGCAAAATCCCAAGGATTGATTTTGCATCCTGCAAATGATTCCAATTCTTGAAACTCTTTTAATGCTTGAGGTCGACTCTTGTTAATTAATAAATCTAGAAAATCTATCACCTGATTTGGACTTTCAACCATCTTAGAAGCAATCGATAACTCAGCATAATTATTAAAACCTAGTAAATTGGCTAATTTAAGACGTAATTTAAGAATTTCATCCATAATCTTAGTATTGTCATACTTCATGCTCGTAAGGCCAATTTCAGAGGCTCTAGAAATATAAGCCTTATATACTTCCTCTCTTAATGTTTGATTTTCACAAAACGTCATTAAATCTAAATAAACAGGCATTTGAAGGTTAATCTCTAAAGAACCATCTTCTTTTCTAATTTTTGACAATTGATCTTCTGTATAACCTGGCAAATCAGCCTTAGAGACTGATTTTTTCCACTCATTGGTCGACTTGAGTGAATTATTCGAAAATGTATTACTTAAAACGGTTAACCGCTCTTGAATTTTTTTAAACTCCTCTTGACTATCAGCATCTAAATCGATACCTGATAACTGAAATCCTTTTATCGCCTCATTTACGATATGAGTTTGTTGTTGTGTTAGATCAGTATCTAAAACTCTTTTGTAAGCCTTAAAGAGTTCTTTATTGGTTGATATATTGGAATAAAACTTAGAAATTTTTGGAAGTGTCTTTTCATATTCTTGATTAAATTTTTCATCGAACATCACAGAATTTAAATGGGAGTTAACGCTACACTCTCTTTCAAATCTAAATTCAAACTCATCGAGTAGAGAAATAACAGACTCCCAACTATCTCCATCCGATGCTTTTCGAGCTACCACATAGCCCTCATTAATCAATCGATCAATATTTTTATTTATATCTTTTTTGGAAAAATCTGGACTAAGTGACACTATTCAGTCAAATTAATTTTTGGATAAGTAATTATTGTAATCATTAAGAAGCTTCTTTCCAGATTTGTCAATAATTGCACAAAGTTTGATATCTTCAAGAAGATCTTTAAGCAAGGTGTTGTTTGCTCCCTTGTCTTGTCTACCCTCTTCTGTCATGAGTTGCTTAAATCTTGGAATCCACATGTTGAATGTTTTCTGCATATTATTTTCGGCAATCTTTCTCGGTGAAATAGACTCATCTTTAAGAAGAAAATAAC
>VMBT01002050.1_pt1 | contig 10265 bp, 6 predicted proteins | sample 4404301 | NCBI WGS metagenome assembly VMBT01 (sample SAMN12238535, study PRJNA552566) | marine metagenome | isolation source: Coastal seawater | place: USA: coastal Georgia, Sapelo Island | collected 2008-08/2009-08
CAATTAATAGAGAAACAATAACAGTGTTTCGTCCAATACTGATTAATTTTGATTCAGAGACATGATTCTTAGAAAACTTTCTATAAATATCCATAGTAAAAATAGTGCTAATACTATTTGTCATAGAGGCTAGCGATGAAACAATTGCAGCAATAAGAGCTGCAAAAGTTAAACCTAATAGCCCATTTGGTAAAAGAGACATCATGGTTGGATAAGCTTGATCAGATTTTTCGAGAACTGGAAATAAAATTGCTGCGCATATACCTGGCAACACAATTACCAAAGGCATTAATAACTTTAAGTATGCAGCAAACATCACACCCTTTTGAGCTTCTTTGATTGATTTAGCTCCAAGTGCTCTTTGAGTAATATATTGATTAAAGCCCCAATAGGCAAAATGACCAATCCATACCCCTGCACCAAGCAATATCCATATGCCTGGAAGATTTTCATACGATGGATTATCTGGCGAAAGAATCATATCAAATTTTTCTGGGAGTTCTTGGTAAACAATAGTTAAACCACTGAGAACACCAGAGTTATCAGAGATTGTATTCAATGCTATGTAAGAAACAGCAAGACCTCCAAATATCAAAAGAACAACCTGAACAATGTCCGTCATTGCAACAGCTTTAAGGCCTCCAGATAGAGAATAAGCTAGAGATAATAATGCTAATAAAATTAGACCATTAACTAAAGATAAACCTGTTAAGGTGTTGATAGCAATTGAGCCAAGCCAAAGTACTGTTGTTAGATTTATAAAGATATATACAGTAAGCCAAAAGAAAGAAAGAACTAAACTTACCCTTCTATCAAATCTTTCCTCTAAAAATTGCGGCATCGTATAAATCTTTTTTTCAAGAAATAAAGGAAGAAAAAATTTTGCCATTACAATTAAAGCTATTGCTGCTGTTAATTCCCATACTGCAATTGCCATACCAACTACAAAGCCCTGGCCAGACATGCCAATAATTTGTTCTGCTGAAATATTTGCTGCTATTAATGATGCGCCAATTGCCCACCAAGGAAGAGAGCGACCTGCTAAAAAATAATCTTCTGCAGTCCTTTCTTTACCTGAGGATGTTCTTGAAACATAGGTTGCTAGAGAGATAATACCGATACAATAAAAACCTACAATAATCCAATCTAATGTGTTAAAAATCATCCTTTACTCCAGTTATTAAATACATAAGTTGATAAAAGTTTAGTCATCAAGCAAGAACTTTAATGGAATATGTAACCTTTGAGACCATGAATTTTCATCATGAGATGCACCAATAAATTTTTTTGATTGAAACATATTATGCTTTTGAAGTTCTGTTGAAAATATTCTATCAACTTCTTTTTGATACTTATCATAATGTGCATCTAGAGCTTCAGTCCCATGATCAAAATATATTCTTTTATTATGAAGTCTAAGAAAATTTTTATTTAAATAATCCTGAATTGATTGGTCAAAAGCATTTTTATCTTCATTAATAGCACCAGGCCAATGTGTTGAAATTGCAGCAAAACCTCCAAATTCATCTTGCTTTTCAATAACCCCATACATTGATATTAATGCACCCATACTAGATCCCATTAAAAAATGATTATTGGAGTCATGTGAGATTTTCATAATGTTAAATAAAAAAGGTTTCAGCTCAATGGTCAAAAAATTTAAATATTCATCAGAAGTAAATTCTTGATCCATGCTTTTTTTTTGATAAGTAGTAAGAGCTTTTTCTGGAAAATATTCAAACCATCTTTTTTTATATCCTGCATTCATAATGCCCACAACGATAAAATTAAAGCCGTTTTCAGCAACAATTCTATTACTCACTTCATCAACCATCCATTCTTGATTGTTCCAAGTAATATCTTTATCAAAAAGCATTTGACCATCATGCATATAGATAACCTTAGTAGCATTGGATGGAGTTACTCCTTCTGGAATAAAGATATAAAACTTCCTACTACCTATATATTGTGAGTCAATGCTATATGACGAGATTTGTCCTGCTGAAATATTGAGACCAGATATATCTGTAGAAAATATTGCTATAAAAATAATTATGCTAAGCCTTTTATTCAAAAATACATATAAAATATTCATAAGAATTAATATCTAAGTTTTTAAGAGTTTTGCTTTTTGAATCCCATTTGTTACTACATACTCCGTGCCAATCTTCAATTTCAGAAAAATTAGTTTCAATTAGTAAATTACCTTTCCATTTTTCAGAAGAGTTGTTAAGACCAATTAAGACTGTTTGGTTTTTAGAAGAACGTTTAAATATATAAAGACCTGAATTACTAGAGGCAAAAACAGTTTTTTGCGATCCATATTTTAAAGCAGTTGATGATTTTCGTAACTCACTAAGCTTTGAAATAGTTAAATATAAGGGATGTTGCTCATTAAAATTATCTTCTTCAGAAGAGGGTCCAAGAATAGTTGGGTTATCTACATAGGATAAGACTTTTGAAGGAAACATATCCTCTCTTGCATCTTTATCCCAACCATCTCCTACAAAACCCTGTTCATCACCATAATAGATAGTTGGTACACCCCTTACAGTAAATAAGAGAACATTTGCTAGAATTGTTTTTTGTTCAATGACTTTTTGTGAAAAGGAATCTTCTTTATATAAGAAGTGTCCTATACGACCATGGTCATGGTTGCTGATGAATGTTGGAAACTGACGTACGGTTTTTTCTCCTCCTTTGTAAACATTGTCTGCAGCAAAAATATTTTGAAACTCGTGTCCAGAAATCTTTTCGGTTAGATAATCTATAGAAGATCTTGAAAAAGGAAAGTCTAGCAAATGAGTAAAACCAGATCTCTTTTGATATGAAGCTAGAAGTTCTACCTCTGGATAAGCCGATTCACCAAAAATATAAAAGTTTTTCTTACCAATTGATTCAGCAAATTGATATATTTCAGGAAGAAATTGATGCCAAAAACTATCGTTAACATGTTTAACAGTGTCAATTCTGAATCCATCAATTCCAAATTCACTTATCCAAAACTTATGTATTTCTAACATCAGTTTTAGAACTTTCGGATTTGTAGTATCAAGATCATCTAGACCACTAAAATCACCATAAACAGAACCTTCTCCATACCAATTAGAATCGCCTCGATTATTATATAAAATTGGATCATTAAGTTCTGGCGGATTTTTTACAGGTTCATTAGGAAAAATTATTGGTCTATATCGATTATTATCACCCTCTAAAGAATCAGCAAAATATTGATAAGGGCAATATTTATATGGCTCTTCAAGTGTCTGACATTGCTCAATTTTTATAATGTCAGCAGTATGATTAATTATTGTATCTAAATAGACTTTTAAACCAATATTATGAGCTTTTGTGACAAAATTTTTAAATTCTTCATTGGTACCGAAATGGGGATCAACCTGATAAAAATCAGTTGTCCAATAACCATGATAGCCAGTTGAGTCATCATGAGGTGGGCCCTGAAGTACTTTATTTTTATAAATAGGCGCGAGCCAAATAGCAGTCACGCCCAATTTTTTAATATATGGAAGTTTGTTTGATAATCCTTCGATATCACCGCCATGGTAATAGCCTTTATTTGTTGGATCGAATCCATGGTCTTTGATAGTACCACTGTAAAAACCTCTATCATTATGGATATTTCCATTAGAAAATCTATCAGGTAAAACAAAATATAAAATTTCTTCTTCGTTTGGTCTTCCATTTATATCAAATGTTAAGATAATTAAAAGAAGATAAGAATATATAGCTCTTAACATAAACAATCTAAGGTCTTATTCCTTAATCAGGCTTATTGCAAAACCACCACCTGAAGCCATATCTATAGTTATTTTTGAATTGCTGTTAACTGATTGTCCAGAAATATTTACTGGAAATGGATTATATTCCCAGTTGGCATTATCTCCATCTGAATATATGGTAGCTTGGAAGTTTCCTTCAGGAAGAAATGAAAAATCTAAATCATATGATCTTTGATTTTCATCTGTAATTCCTCCAATAAACCAGCTACCAGTGTGTTTCTCTTCACGCGCTATAACAATATAATCACCTATTTTCCCATCAAGTGTAATAGATTTTTCCCAATCGGTTCCAAGATCTTTAATAAATTTGAATACATCCATTCTTTTTAAATAGTTTCTTGGTAAATCTGCAGCCATCTGAAGAGGACTGTATAAAACAACCATTAAAGCCAGTTGTTTTGCGACAGTGGTTCTAATTCTAGATGAGTCATCCTCTCCTTTAAACCAAACATCAAAGACTCCTGGTGTAAAATCTAGAGGACCTGCTAGCATTCTTGTAAAAGGAAGTATTGTTGTATGCTGAGGATCATTACCATCAGACCATGCATTATACTCCTGACCTCTTACTCCCTCCCTAGTCATCATATTTGGGTAAGTTCTTCTTAGGCCTGTTGGCTTAATTGGCTCATGGACATTCAATGCTATTTTTCTTTTAGCTGATTCAATTATTGATTTTGTGTAGTGATTTATCATCCTTTGACCATGATTCCATTCATAAACTAAATCACCTGATTCATTGGGTCGAGCTTTTTCTATACTATTAAAAGGATAGCCATTAGAAAAACCAACATAGCCAGTTTTTAGGTGGTGGATTCCATGTTTTTCAAGGTAGTCATAAGCATCGTCCATTTGTAATTCATAATTAGGAACATGACCAGAAGTTTCATTATGCATTATTAATGAAACTCCCATTTTTTTTGCATGGGATGAAACTTTATCCATATCAAAAAATGGTTGAGGTTTGTTAAATTTAAAAATTGGTCCATTTTCAATCCAATTACCATCCCAACCAATATTCCAACCCTCTATAAGCAACCCATCTATATTATTTTCAGCAATAAAATCAATATACCTAATAGCTTCAGCTGTTGATGCACCAAGATTTGGGCCAGTTGACCATGTATTTTCACCTATATGCATACCCCACCAGATACCCATATATTTTCCAGTTTTAATCCAATCCGTGTTCTCTAATTTATTAGGCTCGTTAAGGTTTAGGATTAATGATGAATCTATTAATCCCTTTGCGGTATCTGAAATCTGGATTGTTCTCCATGGTGTAATGAAATTGCCATAATGAGTTGATTTTGTTCCATCATAAGCAGGAACGAGTTCTAGTTCTAAATTATTTGTACCACCATTTCTTATAACATAACTTGAATAATCTAATAATGCAGCTTCATGCAAACTTATGTGAGTGCCGTTAGATGTAATATAGGTTAATGGAGTGTGTGAAACAGATACTTCTGATAAAGAGCTTTGATTATATCTATATTCGTATCTGTCTTTTTTATAGGCCTCAAGCCACCAAACACTATCATCTTTAGCATTGGCAATATTAAAACTTGTAAGCTCATTTTCTATAACAGATTTACCATCAAACCCTTTATTAAACTCATATCTAAAACCAATTCCATCATTGAAAGCCTTAATTCTAAATATTACTTCTCTGTTAAGTTTATCTTTAACAAGAATGGCTAATTCATTATGAATATCATTTATAAATCTATTTTCACCCCAAGGCTGTTCCCAAGTGTAATCATTGGAGTTTCTTTTAATGGAAACTATTTTTAAATTATTTTTAAAATCTGGAATATTGGTAAACTCAATACCAAGATTTGATGCATCAAGAATTATTTCATTATTAAAGCTTATTAAATAATGTAGAGAGTTCTTATTGTCTTGAAAAATTGATAATTTAATCCTTTCATCAGGTGAGGTTATGTCAAACGAATTATTGTTTGCAGAGCAAGACATTATAACCATCAAGATGGCAAAATTTCTTAATAAATTTGTCATATGTAATTTTCCTTAGGGGACACCGGCCGCTCTCACGACCGGTGTGATCTTTTTTTTATGTGATCAACATATGTACATTTAAAATAATCTATAACTTCGTTAATTTTTACAGGGTTATTTCAAATTTACAATTTATAATTAAAACCAAGTAAGAAGGTCTTACCATAGTTCTGGTAATCTCTAACTTGTCTTGGGTCATTATTATAAAAAGTAACAAACTCTTGATCTGTTAAGTTTTGTATTTGTAAAAACACACTTAACCCTTCAAGACCTCCATCGTCAAAGTTATAGCCAATTTGTGCGTCTACAACATTCTCTTCTTCAACCATAGTAAAGTCCCTTCCTGCTCCAAAGCCCGCGACCTCTCCAAGGAATTCAGATCTATATCTATCAGATATTCTTGCTTCGATACCATTTTTTTCATAATAGATTGTAAGGTTGTAAATATCTTCAGATAAACCAGGTAATTCAGACTTTGTACCAGGTCCATTTGGCTCTATTTCACTGTCATTTTTTGATGCTGTAAAGATTAAACCAAAGCCATCAAGAGTATCTGAAACCATATCAAGAGGTACAGAGGCAGTAAATTCTAGACCAGAAATCTCTCCGCCTTCTCCATTTTGTGGAGTATATACATAACCTTGTCTTGTAGCAGGCTCAATGTTATTTCTTACAGGGAATCCACTGAAATCATACAGCTCTCTTTGGGTATATATATAGTTATCTAAATCTTTAACAAAATATGCTAAAGCTATGTAGCCAGCATTATCAAAGTATTTTTCATAACTTAGGTCAATTTGAGTAGCAGTCCAAGGCTCGAGATAAACATTACCACCACCTCCAGACCATGGACCATCTTCAGGATCAGATATTCCAGCTGCCGCATCATTATAACCAAAACTAATAGTCGCATTCATTTGATCCATTCTTGGTCTAGCTTGAGATTTAGCTACTGCAAATCTTAGATAGTTTTGATTTTCCATTTCAAAGATTAAATTTAAGCTAGGGAAAATATCATTGTATGAAGCTTTACCTGAAGTAGTTGTAGATAATTGCTCATCATCTGTTATAGCTATACCATTAGAACTTTGCTCAGTATCAACATATTGAACACCAAGGTTACCAGTTACTGGTATACCATTAAATTCAGTATCAATATCAAGCATTGCATATAAAGTCATCACATCTTCATCTATAGCCCAATTTTTAATTGCAACATCATCATCAGTATTAGGTTCTTTAATAATTAAGCCAGAATTTAACATCGCTAGGGGATCAACACTCAACATACCTCCAGTAATTCCAAGGAAATCTAGATTTGTTGATCCTACTATTAAGTTTGAAGGAATTGGTATTTCCTTTGCTCCATCTCTTGGAGCTAAGAAATATTCATCAACAATGTATGTTTTAGATCTTGATGTAGCATTAATGCCTAACTCAACTCTGTTAAAAATTCCGAAAGAAATATCTTTACTGAAAGACTGTCTGATAGCATCTAGATCATCATCAGTTGACGGACTGTTATAATAACCAACCTGACCGAACTCTCTTAATGAGCCTGCAACGCCAGTATTACCCCAACCCTGAGCAGATGTTAAAAATACTGCATTTGGATCTGCATAATTTAATTGATAATTAGTAAATCTTGTTCCATTCGAATCTGTTACAAAACTCATGGTATCAAAAGGTCCATTTGCACCACCGTTAGAGGTACCAAAATTTACTTCAAGAATTAAATCAGTTCTTTCTACTTTTGTTTTTGAATAGTCAAAATTAGCAGTCCAACTATCGCCAATCAACCATTCAGAATTCCAACCCATAGCAAAAACATCAGAATCTCTTGTATTTAAATCATTTCTTATTACGCCTTTAACTCTTTCAAAAGTACCACTGGTGACTAAATTATTTTCAACGGTATATCCTGATTGAAGTTGGGTACCATTTGAATAAGTTGGCCATGGCCACCACCCCCATGCTAAAGGAAATTCTATTCCTCTAATTAACTGATCTTCCTCAAATTTTGAAGAATATATGTCTAAGACGTGTGAGGTGGTATCATCAGGCTGCATTTCTAAAATAAAAACACTTCCTGTTCTTTCAAGATTGTTTGACATCACATATGGTTTAAGTCCGCCAACTAATAGAGTATCTGTTCCACCAAATGGAAGACCTTCCTCGTTTATATTTGGATAACCCCAAGCATTGAATCTGTTTGCTTGTGTCGGATTCTGCATTGTGGCAATACCAAATGCGATTCCAACTGTATCTGTTAATTGATCAATGTATGAAAAAGACAGTCTATCACCAGTGTCTTCACTACCTGCATTTAGGGCCCCAATATCATTTTTTATATAGTGTCCATTAATCGTAATTTTTCTTTCATCTAAGCTTAAAGGTCTAATTGTTTGCATATCAGCGGTACCAGCGAGCCCGCCTCCAATAAGTGCAGCGTCTGGAGTTTTGTAAATTACTACTCTTTGTATTAACTCAGAAGGATATTGATCAAACTCTACGCCTCTATTATTTCCAGCGGTTACTTGTTCTCTTCCGTTAAGCAATGCTGTAGTAAAATCAGGTGACAAACCTCTAACAGAAATAACCTGACCCCTACCATTAAGTCTTTGAGCTGTTAATCCTGGTAGACGAGCTATTGATTCAGCAATAGAAACATCGGGTAATTTACCAATATCCTCTGCTGTTACAACCTCAGTTATAGATGTAGAATCCTTTTTTGAAGCAATAGATGATTCAATACTAGCTCTAAAACCAGTAACAACAATCTCATCTATATCATCAGCCGTTTCTGATTCAGAATCTTCTAAATCTTGAGCAAAAATACTGCCTACTGATATTACAAAAATAGGTAAAATTAGAAATTTATGTATATTATTCATGATTAAAGTCCCCCTATTGAAAGAATAATTGACAATATACTAATATAAATATGTGTAAATAATTGACTAATTTTTTACAGAAAACTATCATTTTTTAACATTAGAGTATATTTTTATGTAAAAAATTGTTTAAAATTAGAAATATGATTCCTTTTTTAGAAGTAAAACCAGCAGCAAATTTAGATAAATCTTCGATTTACTTAGAGCATCAGGTACTACCAAAGAAACCAGCATACTGGCACTATCATCCAGAACTTGAAATAATTTATATAATTAATGGGTCCGGTGCATGCCAAGTTGGTGACTATTTAGGCAATTTTAAACCAGGTGATTTTTTTATGTTTGGTAATAATCTACCTCATGATCTTCATGTCGAAGGCAGTATTAAACAAGCTGAACTTCTTCTAATTCAGATTAAACCTGAATTACTAGAATCAAATCATCACTTTGAAGAACTTGATGAAGTGTTAAAAATAATAAATTTGTCTAATAGAGGTATCTATATTGAAAATTTTTACTCAGAATCATTAACACATTTCTTAGAAAATATTGACATGAATCCATTAAATAAACTTTTAACATTATTAGAATTATTTAAAAATATATCGCAAGATCACTGGATGCAAAGAGTTGAAAGATTGTCTTCAATAAAATATTTAAGAAACCCATCTTTTAGTAAAAATGATCATTTAGCACATGATAGACTTAACACTGTAATTAAATATATTCAAGAAAATTATCAAAATTCAATAAACCTAGAGGATATGGCAAATCAAACTTTTATGGTACCAGCTGCATTTAGCAGATGGTTTAAACAAACCATGAATATTGGTTTTAATGAGTACCTTAATAAATATAGAGTTGAAGAGGCATGTAGGCAAATGATTAGCACTCAAAAAACTTTATCTGTGATTAGTGAAGATTGTGGGTTTGACTCACATAGCACTTTTCATAGAGCTTTTTTAAAAGCTAAAAATATTAGTCCTAGTAAATACAGAATGCATGTCAGGAATACTTATTAAAAATGAATTATATCGAATTAATTGGTTTTGCGGCTGCATGTTTTACTACTTTTGCATTTTTACCTCAAGCTGTAAAAATATATAAATCTAAATCAACATCAGATATATCGTTTTTTACTTTTTTTGTTACAACTTTAGGTGTATTGCTTTGGCTTATTTATGGTATTTTAATTGTGTCTTATCCGTTAATTTTTTCAAATAGTATAAGTTTTTCATTATCACTATTTATATTAGTTTATAAGATACGTTATGGTTAGTTTTAATTAATTTAGGTATAGGTTCTTCTTAACGATCCATAATGGGTTATTCGCAAGCTCCCTCTTTTCCTAGAGTCAGTCTGATCCTATTAAGGTAATTGTGGGATTTTTGTGGGATTTTTATTTCTTTACTGCTTTTCAAGAAATATTACTCTTTTTTAAAAGGTTATATTAATGCCGTTTTAAATAGTGTTAATGAGTAGTAAAAGACCTAAGGGAACATTTCAAGACCGTTACAATAAACCAGACTCTGCCATCCCTCCGTTTAATGAA